>Ga0209062_1001443_pt1 | contig 42024 bp, 38 predicted proteins | sample Coa_R2_2_FD_187158 | JGI IMG/M metagenome (GOLD analysis project Ga0209062, IMG submission 187158) | Surface soil microbial communities from Centralia Pennsylvania, which are recovering from an underground coalmine fire - Coalmine... | ecosystem: Environmental > Terrestrial > Soil > Unclassified...
GCAGCGGGATGCGGTTGAGACGCCAGGAGGTGTCGACCAGTTCCTGGACGAGTTGGGTTTCGGTGGCGTTGGCGGGCTGGTATTCGTCGAAGAACTGGCGGCGGTGGGCTTCGTACTGGTCCGGGTCTTCGGAGGGCAGGACGACGGTGGCGGCGGTGAGGCCGTGCTTGATGGAGTTGAGCGAGGAGCGCTGTTTACCGGGTTCGGTACGCGGCCCGGTGGAATGTTGAGCGTTGGCGCGGTTGACGACAATGCGGTGGGCGCGGGCCGGGTCGCTTTGCGAGCGGTCGATCGCGCGGTGTAAATAGCCTAAAGGCAGTGCTGACATGTTGAGATCCTCGCTTTGTGCATAGCATCGGGCGAGGTGGAATTGGCTCAAGGCGGGAGTGGAAGTGGTTGATAATCGGGGAAAATTCGGCACGAAAGTTTGGTTACCGGGGAGAGGACGGAATTTTTGTGAGTGGTCGGGCAAATAGGGCGGGATAGCGGGTCCACGGCCTGGGGTTGGCATCAGGAAAGCTATCCGCGGCAAAACAGCTTGTGGGGAGGACGTAGGCCGACTTGGGCCATTCCTAGTCCTGTATCAGTGTCTGACCGGTGCGCCCAAAGCACGGTGCAGCAGATCGACGGCCAGGGATTTTCCGCAAAATTGAGGTGACTTTTTGTCTGATGGGTGTGCGTGCGGATTCGACGGATTATCCTGGGAGAAGGTTGAACTATGTCGATTGATGATCCTATCTCAGCCCTTGAGGAGTTGAATCGGAGCGATGAACTCCTGCGATCGCCGCTGTGGCGCTTCAGTAGCCAATTCCTTCAGATAGTTAAACTGTTAAGCCCTCCAGGCATCGTTCCCGGCACCCTCGAGATCGCCGCGCAGTGGTTCGATCGCCGCGCTGAATCTAACCGAGAGGAGTTCGCAAAAGTATTTGCCGGCGAAATCCGATACTGCAGAGACAATGTCCAGAAACTTCTTTGCGAGAACGAGGCGCAGCGGAGGTTTGTCGAGGATGAATTGCCCGGATTGACGTTAGACGCGCTCCGCCGAGCCGAACAGTGTCGAACAAAGGAGCGGATTGGCCGACTAGCAAGAATACTGACGCATGCGGCATCGAAGGGCTCGCACGATGGAGCTGACAGGATCGAAGACATGATGAGCGTGGCGGCAAGACTCCCGGAATTGGATTTGCTAGTCCTTAAGCACGCGACGCTGGAATATCGAACCGAGACCTCATCTCACCCACAGGAAGCGCAACGGGCAGTAGCGGAGCGAGCGTGGCGACGGGTCCCGCACAAAACTAAGTGTGCCATCTCAGAAGACGAGCTGATTACGATCGGTTCGAGACTAGAAAGCTTCGGGCTTGCAACCCAGGTGGAAACGGGCCGAGAATGGGAACTACCGGTCTTCAGACCTTTGGAATACGGCTACAGGTTTATCGAGTACATTCAGAGCTCCGGGACGACTTAGCGGTACTAGTCCGCCGAAACTTACGAAGCCAGCGTGCGCTGTGCCCCGATCCTCGCCCGTTCTTGCATTGAGCGGAGCTCCCACAGTTGCACGTCTGTTTATTGTGGTCGGCGCGAACCGCGCGCCCGACGCCGCCCCGTCCCCATTCATACCGAATAACTTCGTGCGACTCGTCGTCATGTTCCATGTCCTTCTCGAACCAACAGGATTTGGCCGGCCGACGTGATGTATTTGCCGTCCTCGTCGTAGAACACCGCGTGGCCTCCAGCCCGATGGCCGGGGATGTTCTGCGGTAGTGACCAGCTCACAGACTGTGCGATCTTCGGCGGCACGCCAGGATTGTTCCGAGCGCGCTCCTTTGGGAAGCCGAGTGCCATAGGATCGGTCGGCAGCGGTTTTTCGGGGAAGAACCGCCACACTTGTGGCACGGTGATCCATTGGAGCCGGCCGCTTAGGAGTAGCGTCGGCTGCTCGTCCGGTCCACCGGCCAAGACGTCCTCGATCCTTTGCAGAGGGACGGTGAGGGTCTGCCGGTTGGAATCGTTTTCCAGGGTGACGAGACCAGCGTCGACGGACCTCACGCGAAACGATCTGTCCGCGCCCTCCGGCAGCAGCGGAGATACCCAAACGGCTGTGTGGTTTCGGGCATACGTCCGCAGCTGTGCAGCCCGGTCGCCAGGACCGAACGGCTGCTCGCCGTTGCCGCGAATCAAGGTCAACAGGTGCTCTCCAAGCGAGCGCCGGAGTTTCTCGTGCAGTTCGGTTGCATTCACGAACGTGTCATGCTTGACGTTCGCGGCGTGAAGAAGCTGGTCCGCTTCCGGTTCGCGAGCTGGCACTGCCTTCGCAAACACAAGCATCGGCTTACCGTGGTCGCGGGCCGTGTCGAACTCGGCCTTGACTGGCGGTGTTATGCGTGAGCCGATCACGAGCACGAAAACATCGCTGCTTTTCACGCCATCGATGTAGAAGTCAAGGAGCGATTTCGGGGAAGCTGGCTCGTGCTCGAACGCCCAGGGAGTAGTAACCGGCTTGAAGTGGTCAACGGCGGCGCAGGCGGACTCGCGCTCGGCGATCAGGTCTTCGGTCAACCGGTTCATAATGCAGGAAATGAAGACGCGGTAGGGCTCCACTTGCGATCATCTCCTGGGATCACCACCGGCAAGAGCGGCCGCGCCAGCTATAAGCAGCGCTCACGAAATCACCCGCGGCTTCTCTGCGCGCGATCTGGGTACGACGCTGAACGACATGGTACTGCTTCACTAGCCAACAATCTCGACACCCATACCGCTGAGTGTGTTGAACTGCTCCGGGTTCTTGTGGAGATTTGGCGCCAAGTCTGGATTTGTTCAGCGTGGGACAGCCACCGTGCCTCTTCAGCGGGTGTGCGGTCTTGTCGCTCTAGGTCTCGCAAGAAAAACGTCTGAATATCCGTTGTCGGGTTCAGTACGACCTCAACCGTACCGATATTGCCTTTGACCATCTTCGCCTCCAACGATTTGACCAGTGCCGTTTGCGCCGCAGTTCGAGACAGACGCCGTCGACGCGGGCGTTATCGCGGATCATTAACATGTCATTATATCGAATTAGACCGCTTTTCAGATCGGCGATCAACGAGTTGCGGATTTAGGACTAGAAACGCGCATGCCGAATTCTTTTGGTCGCCACGCACCGGATGTGCCGGTTTCGGTTGCGGAGTCCGTTTTCCCGAGCAACCAGGTCGGGCGCGGAGGTTAGTGACCGAGCAGGCAAAGTTACCAGACCTCTTTGTCGGGCTTGACACTCGCGACTGACTCCTCTTTCCGTCATACAGACCGTGTGCCGTATACTCCCACTATATGGAGACGGTGCATTTTGGAAGAGCGCTGTATTACCCGCATATTTTCCCCGAAAGCCGGCTCTGGCTCCGCACGGCTGCCCTTTACCATGATCGGATCGGTCGAATCGTCCCGGCGGGGTTCGTACCCACTGCATACGATCGACACAGCGGCCCAGAGCTACTGAACGACTTTAACGCCCTTCAGGCTGCCGGATTTATCGAGGACAGGCACCCAGATGGTGTGCGACAGGATGTGGGCGAGCAGTTCATTAGCTTCATTGCGCCCCTTCTTAAAGGCCCAAATACGAAAGCCGCGCTGACGGCAAGACTTAGATCGCGGGACTGGAAGCCGTACAACATGTATCGCGAAAAAATCGAGCCAGGCCTGCTCGATCTTCTGGAACCGGAAGGTCTCACCCGCAATGTGAATGACTATGAAGTGGAATTTGATGGGTCTATAGGGGGCCTGTACATGGTATTTCTGGCGAGGCAATTGGCTCGTCATTACCCGATCGTGAGCGATGACCCGATGTACGAAATGCTCATGCATGTGCCACTGGAAGGCGAATCCACACCTGCGCCTGTCGATCATGGGCTGCTCTTGGCCACGGCAGTATTCTCAAGTGCCGTACCGATTGACATCGAGTCGGTTGACATCAAGGACCTCATCAACTTTCGCAACGAGTTCGAAGGCGAAAGACAAGCCTTCTACGATTGGATCGGAGCGTTCCGCTCAGACTTGGGGAAGATCAGTGATTCGAAGCAACTCGCGGAGGCGGTTGAGCACCACAAAGCCAACGTTGAGCGCCGAATGGTTGCGCTGAAGAGAAAGTTTGCCTTGCTCAATCTCAAGAACGGCAGTGGCATCTTCACTTTCTCGATGCCCGGTCTGGTCATGGAGGCTTACGCCTCAGCGCACCACAACCCAGCCGTGATCATCGGCGGCGGGGCGCTTGTGTTGGCGGGCATAGCCGGTAACGCCGTCTTGGAGCGCTGGCTCACGAAGGCCGATGCTCCGGTTTCGTATGTCCATTCAATGCGTAAAGAGCTCAAGCCCAAACAGTATGCTGGCAAGCTGATTGAACTTAAACTTTCAAGTATTTAGGCCAGAGCCGATGGAGGTCGGCATCGAGCGTCACAACGATGGCGTTCTTTCCGAGTGCGAATGCGAGAATTGCGGGGTCGTCGGCCGTTGACATCCCGATCTCGCCGACGTGGAGGCACTCGTATCCGAGGTCGCGCAATTTGCCAGCGGCATCCCGTGGGACGCCCTGGTCGAGCAGCAGTGTGACCGACATTGAGGCGCTACGCCGCGTCCGTTTCGGCGGCATTATCTTCAAGGTTCGCTGCCGCGAACGCCAATGCCTGCTGAATATCCTCGGGTTCTAGTTCGGGATAGTTAAGAAAGAGCTCGTCGCGGGTTGGATAGAGCGCAACCGCTTCGAGGACCCGACGCACGGTCAACCTCATTCCGCGGACGCAGGGCTGGCCGTTCATCTGCGCGGGGTCCCAGGTGATTCGGTCAAAGCGCTGCATGGCTTCTATTTTTATACATTTCGCAAAGCTGCGGCATGCCCCTGAGCGGATCACACCCCATAATGCGCTGCACTCGGGTAGATGTTGCGTTCCGATCGCGGCTCGGGACTAGTGGGCGTGGGCATAACATGGGGCGGGGTGGAATTGGCCGAGGGCGGGGTGGAAGTGGTTGATAATCGGGGGAAGTGCTCAACGAAAGTTTGGTCACTGGGGAAATAGGACGGAATTTTTGTGAGTGGTCGGGCGGCCACGGCGATAGCGGGTCCACGGCCTGGGGTTGGGCCGCGTCGGCGGCCTGTCCAGGATCGCAAGCTTGACCGCAACGCGCCTGCACGCACCGAAGCACTTCGACGCGGCGGGCGTTTCCGTCAACACAGTGAGTGCTGCTGTTGCGCTGTCTCCTTTACTCTTCGCGCAAGACGACAATCGGGTCGACGCGAGAGGCACGGCGCGCGGGAATAAAGCAGGCGATGAGCGCAACCATTGTCAACGCGGCGGCGACGCCGGCGAGCGTTGTGGGATTGGTCCCAGTGACACCGTAGAGCGCTGATTTTAGAGACCGCGTGGCGGCGAAGGATGCAGCGGTGCCGATCACCAGACCGGTGCCGGTGAGTGTGAGGCCCTGACGGACAAATAGGGCTGTGACGCTATTGCCACTGGCGCCGAGCGCCATGCGCAATCCGATTTCACGACTGCGCTGCGTCACGGTGTAGGCGAGCACCCCGTACAACCCTACCGAAGCGAGCAGCAACGCAAGCGCAGCGAATGCCCCCAGCAGAATCATCAGCTGGTGGCGGTCGGAGACGGCGAGATCGATAATATCGTCCATCGTCTGGACGTCCGAGACCGGAACCTCGGAATCGACAGAAGCGACGATCCGCCGGATGGCAGGAGCCAGAGCCAGCGGATCCCCGCTGGCACGGACGATCAGGAAATCGGAATTGGACGAACCGTAAACATCTTGTGAAGAGGGTAAATAAAAGCCAGGCTTCATCCAGAGATCGTAGCCGCGCTCCTGGACGTCGGCGACGACGCCGATCACGGTACGCCATTTGGGCGTGGGCCAATCGACCGAAATGCGATGACCGAGGGCGGATTGTTTCGGCCAATAGTGGCGCGCGAAGGTTTCGTTGATAATCATCACCGGCTGCGACGCGGCAGTTTCGCTGCCATTGAACAGGCGGCCCTCAGTCAGCTTCACGCCGAGGGTTTGCAGATAATTCCACGAGCCGCTGCGGTTGAGAGCATCCGGAGAGAACGCAGGGTCCCTGGCGAGGCCCTCGATCAGGTAGCCCTGCGTGTTGCCGATGCTTTGGAATGGCAGAGTGGATCCGAAGGCGGTGGCTTGGACGCCCGGCAGCGCGGCCGCTTGTTCGAGTACGCGGCGTTGATAATCAAGCGCTCTCGCGTTGTCGCGATATTTCGGCCCAAGAGCGGTCCGAAGGGTGAGCAGATGATCGGAGCGAAAGCCAAGATCGACGCCTCGGAGCTTTGCCATGGTCTGGATCATCAGGCCGGCGCCGGTGAGCAGTACGAGCGCGGCCGCAACTTCGAAAACGACCAGCGCGTCGCGCGTAGCACGGCTGCGAACGTCAGCGCCAGATCGGCCGCCTTGCTTAAGGGCTTCATTCACCGAGGCGCGCGCGGCTTGAAAGGCCGGGACTATGCTGAACAGCAGGCCGGTTAGCAATGAAAGTGCCAGCGTAAAGAGGAGCATGAGTGGATCAACCTGCGGTTGCGCAGAGAGGGGCAGGCCCTCCGGTACAAGAGCCGCGAGAATTCGCATTCCGGCGAGCGAAAGTACCAGGCCCGCGGCTCCGCCCAAGACTGAGAGCAGGGTGCCTTCGGTGATCATCTGACGCACCAGCCGTCCCCGGCCGGCTCCGAGAGCTGCACGAACGGCGAGTTCACGTTTGCGGGCGACGGCGCGAGCAAGTAAAAGGCTCGCAAGATTTGCACACGCGATCAGCAGGACGAAGCCGGCGGCGGACATCAGAACGATGAGTGCGGTTCGTGTTCTCCCGAGGACATCTTCTTTAATGGGCACGACAGCCGCTCCGGTGTAGCGATTCGAGTTGGGATAGAGCTGTTTCAAATGATTGGCGATAGCGAGCATGTCGTCGGAGGCTTGCTTGATCGTCACGCCAGGTTTCAGGCGCGCAACGACGCTCAGATAATGGCTATCGCGATTGCCGCGAAATTGGGGGGTGACGTGGATGGGGATAAAAAAATCACGGCGGCGGTCGCGAAACACGAAGTCGCGGGACATAACGCCGATCACTTGATAATTTGCGCCGTCCAGCAGTATCGTGCGATTGAGGATCGCGGGCGCGCCTGCGTAGCGGCGCTGCCACAATCCATAGCTGATGACGGCGACATGCGCGTCATCGCGATCTTCGGAATCAGTGAAAGTGCGGCCGATGATGGGGCGCACGTCGAGAACGGAAAAGAAGTTTGGAGTGGCCGCAAAACCTGCGAGCTGTTCGGCTGCTCCATCCCCCGTGACGGCCCGAGTGCGGCTGCGCGTAGCGGCCATATCGATGAAGGAATGATTCTGATCGCGCCAATCGAAGAAATTCGCCGGGGCAGGAGTGTTGTGTGCAAAGCCAATGCTGGCCGCGTCCTCGAAAACCATGACGACGCGGTCGGGGTCGGGATAGGGAAGAGGGCGAAGAATGACGGCACTAACTGTCGAGAAGATCGCCGTGTTCGCGCCGATGCCGAGCGCGAGCGCGCAGATCGCGATAAGCGTGAATCCGGGAGATTGACGGAGCAGGCGGAGGGCATAACGCAGATCGGCGATGAAGCTGGACATGATCATATTACTGAGGTAGGGGCTGCAAGGTTACAGGTCACGGCGTCTCCGTGTGGGGACACAGGAGTCGCAGTTTGCAGGTAAAGTCGCCACCGCGCACGCGGGTCCCCGGCTCGGCGTCAGGCGGCGAGGGAGGAGATCTGTCCGCGGCCAGACAGCTTGTTGCATGATGTAAGGCGACCTCCCGTTCCCAATCGGTCCGACGATGCTTTTCTGAACGCAGTGTCGGGCCAATGTACGAGCCGCTGACAGTCCGCTCGAGGCTCCGCGAGCGTCACTTCCGCGCATAGGGCGTTTTCCGTCATGTTGGCTAAGGGAATTCAGAGCACGAATCCAAGCGACCCTTTTCCGGGTGGCCTTGGATTCGCCCGGAGCAGCACCGAGCTCCATAATCTCGCTTCCGGCCGTCTGACTCGGGTTGACGGGTCATTGAAGGGCGACCGGTGTCGAGATACTGAATCGCCGTTTGCCTGCGGCCGCTCTGGTATAGACTGAGTCCCGCGAGCATCTGTTCAGGCCGGCTCGACATGCCAGCTTGCCGCACTTTCAGTCTGTAATACAATTGAGCGAGAGAACGGAGCTGACGCATGAGGCCGGAGCAATGGCGTGTAGCGGAAGACTTGTTCCACGCTGCGCTGGAGCAGTCGCCGGAGGATCGGCGCGCGTTTCTCGACAAAGCCTGCGGCCAAGATACCGAGCTAAGGTGCCACGTCGAACTGCTAGTCTCCGCGGAAGAAAACGCCGGCAGTTTTCTGAATAAACCTGGAGTTGCAGATCCGACTGCCGCACTCCGTGCTGCCGGTTCACTTATAGGACAGCAATTTGGGCATTACCGCATCCTAGATCTTCTAGGAGTGGGCGGCATGGGTGAGGTTTACCGGGCGCACGACACGAAGCTCGGACGCGATGTAGCGATCAAAACTCTACCCGACGAGTTCGCGCGCGCTTCGGACCGCCTCGCTTGGTTTCGCCGAGAGGCACGCACGCTTGCATCCTTGAATCATCCCAATATCGGAGCGATTTATGGGTTCGAGGAATCCGATACGCTCCAATACCTCGTCCTGGAACTTGTGGAGGGCGAGAATCTTTGCGGCCCGCTTCCGATTCCGCGAGCGCTCGACTACGCGCGGCAGGTGGCCGAGGCTCTGGAGGTGGCACACGAGAAGGGGATCATCCATCGAGATCTTAAACCGGCCAACGTTAAGGTAACACCCGAAGGCAGAGTAAAGGTTCTGGATTTCGGGCTGGCGAAAGCGGTCTGGGGAGGGGAGCCGGATATCGATCAGTCAAGTGGGGCTACGCTGACGTGCGCGCCCTCGCTGACGGGGCACGTCGTGGGAACACCGGGATACATGAGTCCGGAGCAAGCCCGCGGCCAAGCGGCTGATCAACGCACGGACGTTTGGGCATTCGGGTGTCTATTATTCGAACTATTGAGCGGCAAGCGCGCGTTTCAGGGCGCGAACCAGCTCGAAACGATAACTGCGGTACTCGATCGCGAGCCGGATTGGACGGGGCTTCCGGGCCGCACCCCCGGCAGAATCCGGGATTTGCTGAAGCGATGTTTACAGAAGCAGGCGGACGGGAGGCCAGCCAGCATCAAACAGGTGCGCGTTGCGATGGAACGCGAGCTGCGCGGCTCTCGATGGTATATAGCCGCAGCGGTTGCGGTAACAGGTTTGGCAATCGGATCAGCTCTGTGGCAGCGAGTGCCCCCGAGCATCTCGGATCGCGCCGACTGGGTCCAACTCACCAGATTTCCAGATGCAGTCAGTCAACCAGCCCTCTCTGCCGACGGCCGCATGCTGACATTCGTTCGCAGCCCGAGCACATTTTTCGATCTCGGCCAGATTTATGTGAAAGCCCTTCCCGATAGCCCGCCGCTGGAATTGACGCACGACAATCTGAAAAAGATGAATCCCGCGTTTTCCGAGGATGGAGCGCAGATTGTTTACACGGCCGTGGATCCACAATTCCACTGGGACACGTGGTCGGTGCCGGTACGCGGTGGCGAGCCGCGTCTGTGGATGCACAACACTGCGGATGTCGTGTGGAATGGTCCCCATCGGCTGTTGTTCGCCGAAATGCGGAAGAATCCGAATTTGGGTGTGGTGATGGCGAACGAGAATGGATCCGGCCGGCACGACGTTTTTTTTCCAACGCACGCGCGAGCCCGCGTGCAGCGCCCGCAGCTTTCGCCCGATGGCAAGTGGGTGGTCATGATCGAAATGGGCGGAAACGGCAACTGGCAGCCCTGCCGCGTGGTTCCTAGCGATGGATCCTCAGCCGGGCGGCAGGTGGGACCTCCGCGCGGTGACTGCTCGTTTGCTGCGTGGTCACGCGACGGGAAATCTATCTACCTCAGCTCGAAAGCGGGAGGTCAGTTTCACATCTGGCGCCAACGCTTCCCGGACGGTAAACCCGAACAGATCACATCCGGCCCCACCGAGGAAGAAGGAGTCGCAATGAGTCCCGATGGGCGATCTTTGATTACGGCGGTAGCGATTGGAAGCGATGCCGTCTGGGTACACGATTCTGAAGGCGAGCGCCAAGTTTCGCTGCCGGAAGGAATTGCGGCTTTCTGCAAATTCACGCGGGACGGCAAGAAGCTGTGCTATCGAATCTTGAAGGCGGTGCCGAGGTTCGGCACACCTCGAGAACCGGGCGAACTCTGGGTTGCGGATCTGGAAACCGGACGATCCGATCGTATCGCACCGGAGTTCGAACCTGTTGATTACGACATCTCCAGCGATAGCCGCCGTGTCGTAATGGAAATTCTCGACGGACAAGGCAAACCGGGGCTGTGGGTTGCGCCGCTGGATCGCAGCGCTCCGCCAGATCGCATTCCTAATGTTGAAGGTTCGTCCGCTATATTCGGACCCGCAGGGGAGATCTATTTTCAGCAGAGCGACAACTCCGCGACCTTCGCGTATCGTGTTTTAGCAGATGGTACCGGACTAAAGAAAGCGATCGAATGGCCCATCTTCGCTCTGAGCAATGTTTCTCCGGATGCCCGATTCCTCGAAGCATGGGCTCCCAGACCCGATGGCAAGCCCTCCGCGACGCAACTCTTTCCGCTGGCTGGCGGAACTCCCATCGTCATCGGCAGCAACACGTTCCTGCAGTGGTCACACCGTGGAGACTCGTTGTGGGTTTCGGGCGGACCGATTCCCTATAGCCGGATTTACATCGTCCCGTTGCCCACCGGGAAACTTCTGCCACGAATTTCCGGAGACGGATTTCATTCTGAGCAGGAGATTGCCAGTGTCCCGGGAGCGCATTGGATCAGCGCTCCCGCGGGAGCGCCCGGCCCTACTTCAGAAATCTATGCGTTCGAAAAACGCACGATTCAACGAAACTTGTATCGCATCCCGATTCGCTGATCTACTGATCATGAGACAGCGACTTGAAGCTGTAGGTCCCGTTCCAGGCGTACAGGAATCCATCGCCACCTGGTTTGTATGTGACGTTTATGCGGGCGGTAAATCCTGCAAGCGAACCAACCCCGTCCGATAAAATGCACAATCCGGGATGGTTGTCGTTGGGGACTGTGCAACGCCCAACAGCCCACTGGCTCTCGCTGATATAAACGAAGACGTTGCTGTCCAGAAAACCAGCCACACCGGCAGTTGGTCCCGCGGTGATCTGGTCGTAGTAGATTTTCGTGCCGGCGGGAAGCTCCGGAAGGTTCGAACTCACGATCTGGCAATATGACGAGCCTGGAGTACCCGAGAATGTGCCGCAGTCCTTCACAATGTGGAGTTGGCCGTTTTGGCCGTTTTCAGCCGAAGCCGGCGTGGCTCCTGTGATCAATGAAACCGCCAAGACCGTCAAGCCAGCGGCCGCAATTCCTGTGAAACGCGTCAACTTCATTGTTATCTTGCCTCCTATCTGTAATTCCGCAAAAGGGGCACAAGAGGGGTAAAAGAAAACGACGTATTTTTTTGTGCTACGATGCGACCGGCGTGGCGAACTCGGAGCAAAACGACATCACCGCGATGCTCGCAGCCTGGGCCGAAGGCAACAAGGAAGCGCTCAACCGCTTGACCTCTCTGCTATACCCTGAATTCCGAAGGATCGCGCGGCATTATTTGGGACGGCGCGGCGGGGCGAGTTTGGAATCCGCCGCGTTGGCGAATGAGGTCTATCTCAAGCTCGCGAACGCAGGGGCAATCCGATGTGAGAACCGGACACATTTCCTTGGCCTCTGCGCACAAATGATCCGCCGCATTCTTGTGGATCATGCACGCAGGAGGGGAAGCGCCAAGCGCGGCGGAGATGCGTTACACGTCCCGCTTGATGAGGTGCTTCTGGAAGTAGAGGCTTGCGGGATCGAAGTGGTTGCGCTCGATCGCGCTCTGCGATCGCTGGCTGAAATCGATGGTCGTAAGAGCCGTTTGGTTGAATTGCGTTACTTTGGCGGATTGAGTGTGGAAGAAACCGCGGAGGTGCTGGGAGTTTCGGCTGAAACCGCGAAGCGAGATTGGAAGGTGGCCCGGGCGTGGCTGTATACCCAACTCGCCGGCAGCAGGCGCAGATCGCGATAAGCGTGAATCCGGGAGATTGACGGAGGAGCCGGAGGGCATAACGAAGATCGGCGATGAAGCTGGACATGATCATATTACTGAGGCAGGGGCTGCAAGGTTACAGCTCACGCCGTCTCCGTGTGGGACACAGGAGTCGCAGTTTGCAGGTAAAGTCGCCATCGCGCACCGGACGGGCCGCGTCCGGCACTCACAGTTCGAGTGGTGTTGAGTTACTGTGGGCACGGGCATGCAGATCGCAAGTGAGATGAACATAATGCTAGAGTGCCACCCCTATGAGGGTCTGCGGCGAGCGTGCTCACTTCTCGTGGAGTTCGATTCGGTTTGGGCGCGGCCGGCGAGCTCTTCGACTGTTGCTGTTGTTTGTGCAGGTTAGGTGCGATGTAGTGTCTACGCGTGCCCGCTGATGTAGACTACGATGCTGAACGAAAGTTTGGTAATTGGGGAATTAGGACCAAATTTCTTGTGAGTAGTTGGGCAGCGAGCGCTGGATAGCGGGTCCACGGCTCGGCGTTAGGCGGCGAGGGAGGAGGCTGTCCGCGGCCGGACAGCTTGTTGGAGGATGTAAGGCGACTTCCCGTTCCCAATCGGTCCGACGATGCTTCCCTGAACGCCGTATCCGGCCATGTACGAGTCGCTGACAATCCGCCAGCAGCGGCAAATTGCAGGGTGTTGTGTCTAATCTCGCTTAGCAGTGGGGAATCCGAACACTCGGCATGACATTCGGGGTCCTCTCTGACTCAGAGGTTGACACCATGGCAGACATAGCGCACTCAAGGGATGCAGTGGTCGTTGATATCAAAAAATTGGAGCGGCTGTGGAATGACGCCATTCTGAGAAGGGATGTCGACTCCGCTGCCAGTTTTTTGGCGCCAGAATACAAATTAGTCATCGGGTCGAGCGTCAATCTCTGCAGGTGATACCGAGGGAGCTATGGCTCTCAGTCCTACCCCGTTATGTGATCCGTGGCCACGAAATAACGGACATGCATGTGTCTGTCTGGAACGACTTTGCGATCGTGACGCTCGCGATGACCCAAGCTGCAGAGCCCCTGAACGAACGCGACATCAGCGGCAATTTTCTGATTACCGATGTATGGGTCCTTCGAAACGGGAAGTGGCTGGTTGCCGAACGCCATTCGTCCCGTCAGGAGAAGGCTTCAGTTGCCGTACGAGAGGCATTTCAAGCATTCGATAGGGACCACTGAACTTCCGGGTATTTTCGGAGGCTGCGTACGAGTTGCGCGCTAGCCGTACACTATCCTTCGCCATAGACTCGACGATCAGACAAAATCCCGATCTTCCAAGCGATGGACCTACGCGAACTGTATTTCCGGTGGTACTTCTGGCGTCATGTTTGTGCAGGTTAGGTGCGATGTAGTGTCTACGCGTTCCCGCTAATGTAGCCTACAGGGACTTGTTGAATACGCTGCCATGCTCAAGCCCTGCCAGCGGGGTGCAATGGTCCGAAGGCAGGAGTGGGAAGCGCTTGGTAATCGGCGAAAATGCTGAACGAACGTTTGGTAGTTGGGAATTAGGACCAAATTTCTTGTGAGTGGTTGGGCAGCTAGGGCGGGATAGCGGGTCCCCGGCTCGGTGTTAGGCGGCGAGAGAGGGGCCTGTCCGCGGCCGGACAGCTTGTTGAGTCACAAGCGTGAGGCCGGTCGGCGTTTGCGGTTGCGGTTGTATGAGGAAGGCACTGATGCCCATTGCCAGACATCGTGTGCTACCAGATCCGGTCTATTTGAGCGGGCGTGAGCCTGCGATGAGTATGTCTACCAGTCTCCTGGCGCTCTGCTCCCAGTCGGCGCCGGAGCCCACATGCGAGACGCCGATCAGTGCTCGAAGCAGGTCGTCTGCATTCAGGTCTCTTCGCAGACTGCCACTCCTCTTAGCCCGTGTTACCAGGCCATCGATCGCGGCATGGATCCTGGTGCGTGAACCCTCATGAAGCCTGGACGAGCCTCCGGCAATGGTATTGAGAGCGGGCGCAATGATGTGCTTTGCCGCAATGTAATCGACTAGCAGCAGCATCCACCTTCGAAGCGCTTCGAGAGGGGGCATGGTCTCGGGGAAACGGGCCGCAGCCGCCGCGAGTTTCTCCACCTCGTTCCGGTAAACACCTTCGATTAGCTCATCGCGCGTAGGGAAATGGCGATAGAGGGTGCCAGTTCCAACGCCCGCCTGCTTCGCGATCTCCTCCAAGCTGGCATTGGCGCCTTGTCTGGTGAAAGCCGCCTTCGCCACTTCCAGAATGCGCTCGCGGTTTCGCAGCGCGTCTTTTCGGGGTTTCCGGACGGTGGTCGAAAGGCGCTTCTTCATATCCAAAACTCTTGCAACCGGAGGCTGCCTCCGATAATCTCTTATTCGGAGGCTATGTCCGTTTTAATGGAGGCGGCGGCCTTTCGTCAAATCGGGGCTCAAATCAGTTGAAGGAGGCGCATATGCATGTATTTGTTACCGGCGCTACCGGATTCATCGGTTCCGCCATTGTGAAAGAACTCGTCGGCGCGGGCCACCATGTTCTTGGAATGGCGCGGTCGGATGCGGGTGCAAGGTCGCTCGAAGCCGCCGGCGCCCAAGCGCATCGAGGTGATCTGGAGGACCTGGAAAGCCTGCGCACCGCGGCAGCCGCGAGCGATGCCGTCATCCACACCGCCTTCCGGCACGACTGGTCGAGGTTTGCGGAGAGTTGTGAGTTGGACAAGCGCGCCATCGAGGCCATTGGCGCCGTGCTCCTGGGCTCAAGCCGTCCCTTCATCGTCAGTTCCGGCGTGGGAGTGGCTCAGGGCCGCGCTGCTACCGAGGACGATCCACCGCTTCCTTCTCCATCCTACCCTCGTGTTTCGGAGGCGATGGCGGCCGCACTCAAGGAGCGCGGAATCCGCGTAATTGTGATGCGCTTGCCGCAGGTCCACGATACCTTAAAGCAGGGCTTGGTCACACCGCTGATGGCGGTGGCTCGCGCTAAGGGAGTCTCGGCGTACATTGGCAATGGTCAAAACCGCTGGCCTGCCGCGCATGTCACGGATGTCGCGCGCCTCTACCTACTTGCTCTGGAAAAGGGCACAGCAGGAAGCCGTTACCACGCGGTCGCCGAAGAGGGAGTGGCGCTCAAAGACATCGCCACCGCTATCGGCCGTGGGCTAAATGTGCCCGTTCTTTCCATTTCGCAGGAACAGGCCCAGGAACACTTCGGCTTTCTCGGGTTTTTCGCGGGGAGGGACGCTCTGACTTCCAGTGCGCAGACCCGTGCAAAGCTCGGGTGGAACCCCACAGGCCCCTCGCTTCTCACCGATCTCGCGAACATGCGCTATTCCGAGGCCTAAAGGTAACCGCAGAATCAGGAGAAATTGAAATGAAAAAGATATGGTTCATTACCGGCGCCTCGCGCGGGCTGGGGATAACGGCATTGCCGCTCATCGGCTTCTACTGCGCTACGAGATGGGCGGTCGAAGCACTCCACGAACCCCTCGCCGAGGAGGTAAGGGCGTTCGGGTTGAAGGTGACACTTGTTGAGCCTGGAGCCTACGCAACCGACTTCGGAAAATCCGCACAGATCGCGGATGCGCTGGAACCATACGCGCAGTTCCGGAAGCAGTTCGTGACGCATCTGGCAGATGTTGAACGCGGCGATCCAGAGGCGACGGCAGAAGCCATCCTGAAGCTTGTTGACGCAGAAAATCCGCCGCTGCGACTTGGCCTGGGCACTTCTATTCTGCCCAGGGCCCGCACTGCCTATGCGGAGCGGCTGGAGACGTGGGAAGCGTGGGAGGACGTGTCGAACGCGGCGATGGGCGAACCAACGAAATCGATGGCGGGGATTGCGCAACTGGCCTATGGAACACCGGATCCGAAATAAGGACAGGAGTTGATACTTTCCATCAGCGGATGAAAGGATGGAAGGCAGGAGAAGTTCCCGTCAAATGACAATGGTGACTCTTCCGAGCGATAGCACCTACCCGAACTGTATTTCCGGTGGTACTTCCGGCGTCATGAGTGATGCGCCACCATCTGCATAAATAACTTGTCCAGTAATCCAACGGGCCTGCTCAGAGCAGAATAGCGTCACTGCATCGCCGATGTCTTCGGGCGTTCCTAGCCGCCCCATCGGCGTCCAACCACTTTTGTGCCAATTCCGGATGAGATCCTGGACCTGGTCCGGAAAGCTGTTTAATACGCTGTTTTCCGTCCACCCAGGACTGATGGCATTGACGGTAATGCCGCGTTTGGCAAATGCTACCGCGAAGTAGCGAACCATGGACTCGAGCGCGGCCTTTGCCGAACCCATACCTACCCAAGGCAGCAGGCCGCCTGTACGACTCCCTTGCGCGTAAGTGATGGCAAAAATTCTCCCTCCCGCAGGCATCAGCGCACTGGCCGCACGAACCGCAATGAGGAACGCTTTGGCTTGGGAATCGAAAGCAGCATCCCACTCTTTCAAAGTAATATCCATGGGCCCCTGGAAGAATTCGGCCGCCTCGGGTCGCGCGTTGCTCACCAGGATATCGAGTTCTCCGAACTGTGTTTTGACCTGCGCGAACATTCGCGTAATGTCGTCAGGCAGGCAGATATTGGCCTGCACCAGGAAGCCATCAGAACCGCGCTTTCGGACCTCTTCCAACGTGTCCTTGGCGGCTGATTCGTTTCGGTAGTAATGGACGCCTACCTTGACGCCGTTTTCAGCGAGCTTCAGCGCGATTCCTCGACCGATACCGCGTGAGCCTCCTGTGACCAAGGCGTGTTTCTGTTTAAGCGTCATGAAAGCTCCTGTGGAACCGGATTCGATCCCGGGCCACGATTATACGCCGATGGGCACCGTAACGGTCGCTCCCGGCTAAAGAAGTGTCGGCTAAAGAAGTAGCAGCCGGTTTGCTACGAACAAACTCTGCTGCCCGTGTCAGGCCAGCTTTTAGGCGAGCTACGATCGATAGGCACACTAGTGGGAGGCTGAGGCAGCGCGCTTTTTTTATGCGGGCGACAAAAAATACGCGCGGGCGCGTCGCCTTATTGGAGGTTGAAATAGATTCGGACGGACTCCATGGTTTCGCGGGCAAGGGGACGATAGGGGCTGTCCATGGCGGCGCAAAGCTTGCTGTACTTGACGGCTTCTGCCGCGCGGGATTTATCGCCCAATTCGCCGAAGGCCATGGCGTAGTTGTCGTAAGCGAGGTAGTAATAGGCGGCAGCGAGCAATCGAGGAGTTTCACGAATCAAAGGAACCGCCTCGCGCAAATAGCGGTCCGACAGCGCGTAGCGGCCCTGTTTACCGTAGACAACGCCCGCCGCATAGCTGGCCCAGCCGGTGAATCTCGCCTTCTTCTTTTCCCATTCTTCGGCGCTCAGCGTCGCAGGCTGCGGCTTCTTTCTCATGAGCTCCAGAATACGCAGCGAGTACGTCAGGACTAGTGGGAAGTCCTTCTCGTGAGTGAATTTGTAGTCGGCCACCGTTAAGAGAAAATTCTCGTTGTTTGGATCGTTCACCAAGCCCTGCTCAGCCAGCACGACGGCTTTTTCCGGGTCGATGGGCGGAGGATCGGTGGCCCTCTGTTTGTTGGTATTCGCCATGAATTTGCTGTTCGGGTTACGGCTGCGGAGCGCATCTACCAGCGCCGCCCGCTTCACCGGATCAGGCTCGTTGGCGGCCTGTGTCGCCATGACAAACTCCGAGTAGGACAAAACCTCGTTCGCGAAATCAATCAGCTTGTTCCAGCCGGCAAGATCGTCAGGATCGGTTGGTTTGGGCGTTTGCACAGCCTTGGACGCGATATCCCAGGCGCGCTGAGAAAAGACCCGCACGAGTTCGGTTGCCCCGGTTGCTTCCGCTGCTCGCAGCACGTCCTGCACGGCATCCAGGTTGTTCGGATCGACGGCCAGCAGGGCGTTGCCGATTGCAATGACCTTCTGGTATTCCTTGGCGTCCCTATAAATAGGTAGCAACTGCTCGTAGACCCAGGCGATGGAGCTGCCCTCCGAATACTGCGCCGCGTATTTTTCGAGCAACACTTGCTTGCGGGAGGGCGTCGGCTCCTGCTGGATGCGCTGCAGAAGAATCCCGTCGTCGCTTTCCGGATAGTCTTGGACCGTCACATAGACCGGCTGTTCGAGCAGCATCGGTTGCTTACCGGCGGTCTTCACCAGCAGCTGCAGACGCCCCGGTTTGGCCGATGGCGGAATGCTGAACTCGATGGAGTCCTCAGTCTGGTCGAGGACCTTTACCATGACGTCGAGGGTGTGATCGGTGAGATAGACCTTCTCCACTCTATCTTTACCGAGGTTTCGGCCATCCACCCGCAGCACCGAGCCGACCTTAGCGCTGTCCGGTTGCACGGTGGACATTTGAGGAACCTGGGCTTGGCAGGTCAACGCCAGGCCGAAGCTAAGCAACGAAATCGTTAACGCATGTCGCATGCTAGTCCGCTCCAATATCAGGACTGGAGTCAACCCAGTCCCGAAGTCTACGCCCTTAGCAAACGGTTCGCCTAATCGCACGGATCTGGTAAGACGCAAGCGTGGGCGATTCGCCGTCAAACAGTCGTCTGCAGACAAATACACTGACTACAATTATGCACCGAAACATTTTCTGATGCGAACGTTTCAACTGGAGTCGGGACGGAACTGCAGGGAGCCGATGCGCCGAGGCTTTACTGTCGCGGTAGATCCCGCAACAGGTACAGAGCCGATGACAGGTAGTAGTTTCGGGCAATGGCGTTGATCTGCCGCTCACCGAGCTCAATCAGCGCCTGGGCCTTGATCCTCTTGGCAGGGGCGTTTGCGCTGTCGTTTACCAATACGTAGCCGGCGAGTTCGGCGGCCCATTTAAAGTCGTGTGCAGCCAGCGCCTCGCGGCCACGCGCCAACACCTGGTCGGGACCACCAATCAAAGCGACCAGTTTGGCTGCGCGATCGTTCTCTGCCAGGGGAAACAAGTTGGTCGCGTTTCCGTCGAACCATCCCACGCGATCGGCGTAGATGCCGCGGACCGTCCACTCGACGTCACCGTAGAACTCTTGGAGGTATGGGTTCTCCGCCAGGCCGGGAGGAAGCTTGACGTGCTGCACCAACTCGTCGGGGCGCTCACCCTTTTTCATCCCCTGGATGGTCTGATCGAGAATAGACTCAATGCCATCGCGGTACGCCTTCAGCGCGGCTTGCGCAGCGCTGCCACCCAGAACGGGGCGTGTGTGGCTGGGCACCACGTGGTCGGGTGCTAACGCGATCATCTTCGAGAGGCTGGCAATCCAATCCTCAGGGGTACGCAGGCGCGCGCCGCGGATCGGGCTGATGTTGGGAAAGCTTTTCAGGAAGTCGTCTCCTGGCATCAAGACACGCTTGTCAGGCAGCCAGACCGAGATAGCGTCCGCAGTTTCGCCGGGTGTGTACAGAAGCTGCAGTCGCACACCGGCAACCGTCAGCGCCAACTGGTCGCCGCTGAACGTGCGCGTGGGAGGCAGGTACCCTTCCCGTGTCGGTGGCGTGACCCGCCCATACTCCAGTTGCACGCCCGCATTGATGTACAACGGCTCCGGCAGCGCCATTCCAAACTGGTCGCCACCATCGCGCCCGGCGTGGCCGATGTCGGGAACCGCCTCGACCAAGCGCTGGTGGCTCAAAATCTCAGGATGATCTTCTCCGGCGAAGACGCGCGCCCCGCCGGTGTGATCCGGGTGGGAGTGGGTGTAGACGATTGCTCGCACCGGCTCGCGCAGCAGATCGCCAAACGCGGCCCTGATGGCGCGCGCCGCCGTGGGATCAGTGGCCGTATCCACCACGATGGAGCCGGTGTCCCCTTGGATCAGGATGACGTTGCTCGCTGAGTACCCCACGGCCACGTATACACCGTCGGTGACGCGGATGACCTCCCTCCGGAACTCGGTCGACTCGGCGCGCAATTTCTCGCGACCGGCGTAGTCCTGCGCAGCCACAGGCATGCACGGGGCTAACAGCATCGTGACCGCCAGCTCAAATGTCCAACCAGTCCAACGGTGCATGGATGCTCCTTTTCCGATTGCGAGAATAATTCTCACATCAGGATAGCGGGTAGCTGCTCGCCGTGAATCGGGCAACGTTCGATTGCTGCAAGAAGCGTCCGTACGGGGCTGCCAGACGGTAGGTATCGGCGCGTAATCCCAGTGATCGAGGATGCAGCGGACGGCGACACGTCGAAGCTGATCCTGATCCAGGCCGACGATATCATTTAGAGGGGCCGGATGGTGGCGAGTCGTTTGACACGCCAGGCGCTCGCCGATCGCAAGGAGCATACGAATATGAAGCCAAAGAACACGATTTGCCTCTGGTTCGATAAGGACGCGCAGGATGCGGCGCGCTTTTACGCCGCCACCTTTCCGGATAGCAGAGTAGTCGCTGTTCACCATGCGCCCAGCGACTATCCGGGAGGTAAGAAGGGCGACGTGCTGACCGTCGAATTCACGGTTGTAGGCATTGCGTGTATGGGTCTTAACGGAGGCCCGGTGTTCCGGCACAGCGAGGCGTTTTCCTTCCAGATCTCCACCGACGATCAGGAAGAGACGGACCGCTACTGGAATGCGATCGTGAGTAATGGCGGCCAGGAAAGCGCGTGCGGTTGGTGCAAGGATCGCTGGGGGCTTTCGTGGCAGATCACGCCGCGCGCGCTCACCGACGCGCTGGGGGCGGGCGGCGCCGAGGCGAAGCGTGCGTTCGAGGCGATGATGACGATGAAGAAGATTGACATCGGCACCATCGAGGCGGCGCGCCGAGGCTGAAGGGGGATGTCAAAGTTAACGGATCGGTAACCGCCAACCGTCCCGCATTGGGCTTATGAAGGTTACAAGGCCCGGGCACCGGTAGCGTTCTGGACGCGCATCTGCACACGAGGGGAGTAACGTCATCCCGGCGCTAGTCACCCTTTCCATCGAAGCACTGGATCGGCGGCCGGCGTCAACAATCAGGAGGTAGAAGATAGCCATGAGGCATACCCTAATGCAATTCATTGCGGGAACGGCTTTGTTGGTTTTCGGCGCCACGATAGGAATGGCCCAGGATCGCGACCACGATCGGGACTGGTATCAAAGCCGCGATACGTTCTTTCACGACCAGCACTGGCGAGGACGGTTGTTCGAGCGCGTCCGGGAAGATTTGGATCGCGTGCAAACGACGACGTTCCACGAAGGCGATTCATTCCGCATCGATCGAACCAAGCAGGAGCTGAATGAACTGCAGAGTAAGCTCGCCGCCGGCCGTTACGATCAACCGGAACTCGATGAAGTAATCGCCGCGTTAACGCGCGTTGTGGACAGCAACCGGCTGACTGCCCGCGATCGTGACGTTCTTAATGATGACTTGAATCGGATGAAGGATTATCGGGAACACCACGAGAACTGGGAACACCGCTAATCCGGAATTCTAGCCAAGACTGACTGGGGCCCAGGTAAGCTGTGCGGCTTACCTGGGCCCTTTTCTTTTGCGCGGCCGCTCTGCATCGTGAGAACATGTTAGGCGTTCTGGAAAGAGACTCGGTCGTTCTTACCTGAAATTAATGCGCAACCTGGAACCTTCTTCCGGGTAAAAGCATCTTTTCAAGTGAATGCTTTCATCCAAACGCGCCTCCGGGGGCGCCCAGCGGCCCTTCCTGCGCTATGCAGGGTCTGTACTGTTCGGATTGAGTTGGCCGCTGGCCGCGCAGTCCCCCTCCCAGCCCATTAAGAATTTCTATCAGGTTGACCAGCACGTCTATCGCGGCGCGCAACCTACCCAGCAAGGCTTTGATTTCCTCAACCATCTAGGCGTGAAGACGGTTATCGATCTGCGCGAGGCCGACCAGCGATCCAAGGAAGAGGAGAAGTTAGTAACGGCCGCGGGCATGAAGTATATAAACGTGCCGATGACGGGACTAACGCCGCCCACCGAAGCCGAGATCGACAAAATTCTAGAGATCCTGGAAGATCAGGGCAGCGGGCCGGTATACGTGCATTGCAAGCGCGGGGCTGACCGCACCGGTGCCGTGATCGCCGCCTACCGGATCGAGCACGATCATTGGGACAACTCCCGGGCGCTGAAGGAAGCTATGGACCGCGGGATGAGTTTCTTCCAATTACCGCGCCAGGGCTACATCCGCGGGTTCCAGCCGAGAAGGATCGAGGCGCAGGCTCCCACGTCCCAACCAGAAGCCGGAACACTGCCGGACGGCGTTCTAAAGCCCGCAACCGCGCAGTAACCTGCTTGCCTTCGGGCAGCGGCCGAGGCGGCGATTACCAGCGTGGCGCGCTGCGCGCCGGTGGATGACACCACCGGGGTAGTCCATACGGCGGCATCCACTTCTTCACCCCGCTTGTTAATCAATCCGCCCTGCAAAGGGAACGGCAGGGCGCGGCCCAGCAGCTCTTCCCGGGTCCAACCCAGCAGGTCCTCAGCCGCGGAATTCCAATAGATCACGTTGTCATCCGCGCCGGTCGCAAATGTCGCCAGCGGCGAAGCGTCGAACAGCAGGAATACCATCTCCGGGCTGATGGCCGGGATCTTTCGGCTAATTTCAGCAGGTTTCTCGTTGGCTTCGACCAAACGCAGGTGCACACGGGTGCGAGCGCGATCCATGCTGGAGATTTTGAGCATCATGACGGCGATCAAGTACAAATTCGCCACCATGAAATCCGCCCAACCGTCCAGCTTGTGAAAACGGGAAAACACAGCGACACCGGAGTCTCGCAAAACGCGCAGGGCCTGGTAAATGGCGATCAGGCCGATCAATCCGGCCAGCAGTTTGTCGACGCTGCTGGGGTAACGATGCGTCAAAAAGATGCACCACAGGATGCTCGCCAGACAGATGCAGAGTGCGATCGCCGCGAGTGGGCTAGCGCTGAAGAGTTGGACCAAGTACACGGGTTTCTGCCTCGTCAGAAGAGATATCGGCGAATTACCTGGTAGCGAGAAGGGACCGGGATACTTATTACCAGCCAAGATTGACCTTAATAGCGAACGCTCTCGGCCACGCCAGTTGAGGTGTTCGCCTGATTCGGCGCATTCGCCACTGTCGCACAAACGGGTGGCGAGCTAGCGCACCACAAGCGAATCGGCGTCGACAAACACGCCTGTCGAGGCGGCGTTCCGCCGGCCTGTGACACGGATCTCGAGAATATGTTGACCCGAGGAGGGGGCGCGGAAAGGCGTCGCAGTCTGCCACTCGATGCTGGACGAATACAGGTCCAAGGTGCCCTGGCTTGCGCGATCCAGCAGAATCTCGGCAATCCCACGGTTGAAGGCTTTGGTGTAGACGTAGATTACCTCGGTGCCGGTGAAACGCAGAGTCAATGCGGCGCCAGGGGCGGACGAGAAGGTAACGGTGCCACGGGAGGCAGGGGCAAACCGGCCGCGAAACCACAAGCCGGTATATTCGATGTGCGGATCGGGATCGTCGTATTCGCCGGCCGGGGCAACCGCCGGCTGGTGAGCCTGGCAGCAACTTTTGACCCTGCCGGCGAAGTAATTGCCGGATAAGGATTCGGGAGCGACGCAGCTTTCGAGGAACGCCTCCTCGACGGTGGTCGTAATCAGGGCGGCTGTGTTTGGGCGCGGAGCGATGATGAAACCAAGACCATACTCGTTTAGCGTGCGGAAGTACTCCTCCGGCGCGGCCGCATTGAGGATGCGGCGGTAAAACTCGACCGTGTGCCAACTGGTGGTCTGCGACCGTGCGTCAAGACCGGCGATGGCATTGCTTTCGAAGAACGCGACGGGAGCGCCGGGGTGCGTCCGATTGAAGTACGCGACGAGATTGCGTTCGGGCGCGTACGCCGTTAAGTATTCCAAACGAGCCTTGCTGGATGCGGGATTCAAGACGAAATCCTTATGCATCCAATTGGAGGACGGCAGGAAGTAGAGATCGAGAGCGAATATCGCGATGGAGGTGGCGATCGCGAAACGGTATAGGGGAGTTTCGACGCGCTGGAGCGAGGCAAAGGCACCCGCGATGAACAAAGTGGCGGGCGCCAGCGCTGGGTACACGTACCGCACATCTTGTTCTATGACGAGAGTCAATACGGCAAAAACGGCGGCCGTGAAGCCACTCGCAAGGGCGAGAGGGGGCCACTTGCGCCGAAGCAGCAGCACGGCCAGCGGCAGAAGCACGAAATATTGGAAGCCGGTGGCGCCGTCCTGGACTTCGTGAAACAGGTTGGTGCGGAAGGTCAGATCGAAAGGCGTGGTCCAGCCGAGAGGAGGCCCGGGAGGAGGCGTGCCGGCTCCGGCGGCCAAATCGGGATACCGGGACGGAAATGTTTTCGTCAGGTAAGGAAATACCGGGCTGCCGGTCTTAACGAACGAGGAGATGTAAGGGGGCGCGGCAAAAATCAGGAAACAGAGTAAGGCGGTGATTGCGTACCGGAATCGCGGCGTGGCGGGCCTGCTCGCAAGCACCCACAGCGAAATCGCACCCAGAGGCGCCAGAAAAGCGAGGGCTCCGAACTTGGAGGCGGCAGCGGCGCCCAGAAGCAGGTAGGCAGTGTAAAGGAAACGCGGATTTCCGTGCCGGCGATAGGTGTCGATCGAGATCAGCGCGCCGAAGCAGAGCGATGCCCAGAGGTTTTCTACAAACAGCGATCCGGTGGCAAGTTGAACCAGGGGAGTGGAGGCAAACAGCGCGACCAGAAACAGCGCGAGGCCTCGCGTTAACCATCTGCGCATTTCAGCAAAGAGCAGAGCGGCGATGCACAACAGGAGCGCTAGATTAAACAGACGGGCGGCTGCTTCGCCACCGAGCAAATAGAGCAGCGTGAAGCACCAGTCGCCGCCCATCGGCATGACCGCCCAAAGGTGTTGGGTCACATCGAAGGACCACCGATGGGATACTGCGATAGCGCCGGGAACGACCAAGTGCATGGCCAGTGCGTCAGGCCCCACTTCCGGCTGCAGGGATACGAGCCAATGCGAGAGCAGCACAAAAATCAACGCGCCGGATGCGAGCCGTTCGGGCCAGCTCAGCGATCGGGGCCGGGCAACGCGCGGAATCGCGGCGAATAGCAATCGGAGCGCGCGCCGGTTGCAGACGACCGGAATCGTCAACACCGCAAGATAGACTAACCAGTAATTAACCGGGAAGGCGGCGGCGATGCTCACGGCAAACATGTACGCACTCAAGCCCAGCAGCAACGCCAGCACAAAATCGGATACCGAATAGTTAGCGGGCGAGGCGCCGCGCGCCAAGAACAATTCCCCCAGCGCGAACGAAGAGAGTAAAACGAGGGTAACCGCAAAGACGGCGACTGGTCCGGCCGCGGCGGCGGTGTAGAGCAGCACAAGCAGGGCTGCGGCGCTGGGGAACCATACGGGCTTCCAGAGGGAAGCAGCGGCAAAAACGACGGCGTAAATTGCGGCGAAGATGACGAATCGCTTGAGGCCGGTGGGGGTCCATACGTCCTGCCGGAACAGCCGGTAATGGATGAGGCCATAGGCAGCGCAGGCCAGCAGCCCGAGCAGCGTTAACCAGGCCAATCCTCTCCGAACGAGAACGTACATCAATCGGATGCCGCGGACATGGCAGCGTACGCCGGCGCCTCGCGTTTGCGGATCACCATCAAGTGCTGCGTATACAACAAAGGCCAGAGGGTCCTCTCGCCCATGACATCGCCTATCGGCGCAATCAAATCGAGCACCTCTTGCCGGCGAATCGGGCGTTCGTCCGGGAACCTCCATAATCCGCCAAACTCCGCCAGCGCACGCGCTGCGCGATAGACCAGGGTAGGCGTCGGAAACGAGACTATGGCATAGCCGCCCGGCCGTAGCAGATTGAGGTGGTTGAGCACGGCTGTGCGGGTTCCTGCGCGATCGAAGTGTTCGATGAGACCCACGCTAAATACGGCGTCGGCGCGCAAATCCAAGTCCATGTTCAACACGTCGCCGCAATGCAAACGGACTTGTGGCGGCTTATCGGGACGTACGCTCAAGGCGCGAAGGCCGTAATCGTTGTTGTCGATGATATGATAGGCGCGAGGCTGCACTTCGGCGACAATGCGATCCAGAAAACAGCTGCTCGCGCCGCCAAGCTCAACCACGATCCCGCCGGCGGTGTCCTGGGGCAGTTTTCGGAAGGCTCCGACGAGAGCGCGGGCCGTGTACTTGCGGCTGAATCGAGCGGCCCAGGATTCCGACTGGTAGTAGCGGGTCCAATCGGTGACTTTTTCGTGCGAGCGGCCGGTGAACACGAAATCACGGAGAACAATGAAATTCAGAGCGAATAGCAGTGACTCGGCAATAACTTTGGCCGGGATTACGGGAAGGCCGAAAGAATATCCGAGAAAACGAATTAGCTGATAAGAGGCAGCGCCGCTGGCGAGAACGACCGAGAGATAACGCGGGAGCAGGATTTTGTTGGGCTCGTGCGAGAGAAATACGGCTCGGCGGGCGGCGCTGTAATTGAATAAAACGGCTGCACTGCGGCTAATGACTTGCGCGGCCAGCAGATTTCCGATTGCATGGAACGCCACATAGAAGACCAGGTTATCCAGAGCCGCGGTCAGCAGCGATAGCAGGCTGAAGCGGAACAAGACAAAATAGATCTTCATCGAGTCGCGAATCGGATCGAAGTGCGAGGTCGGGTTTCCCGGCTCGTAAATGGTCCGGATGGGCTGTTCGATGAGCGGCAAACCGAGGTGCTTGGCTGCAATCAAGACGTCCAGCTCAAACTCGTAGGCGTTGGACGGCAGATCCAACAGATAAGGCATGAGCTTCAGAGGCAAGCCCCGGAGGCCGCACTGGCTGTCGCGGATGGGCTGGCCGAGGATCAACCGGACAAGGACGCGCGTACAGGCATTGCCGAAGCGGCTACGCAGCGGGACCTGACCCTCGAAATCGCGGGAACCCAGAACGAGGCAATCCGGATGGTCGGCAAGCAGCTGGGCAATCCGGAAAATGTCGTCGGGGTGGTGTTGACCGTCGGCATCCGCGGTGACCACCCCAGAGCAGCCGGGAAACGCTTGCAGGATGTATCGCATGCCGGCTTTTAGTGAAGCGCCCTTTCCGAGATTGCGCTGGTGCCGCAGGATGCGAACCTGAGGGAAGGCAGTACAATGCGCAAAAATGGGAGCGAAGTCAGGGCCGCTCGCGTTGTCGACAATTACGATTTGGTTCACGCCCTTTTCAATGAGTTCTTGAACCACGGCGATGAGCTGTGGTCCGGGCCGGTAAGCGGGAATTAGAATTGGCGTCGACATCGTCAAAGCATGTACTACAGTGGCCAGTTTAACGCTACCGGGCGGGGTTTCACCGCCGGTGCGGATCGCGCCGTCTCGCCTAGGTGGCGCAGATAGCCGGATTGAGGCGGGCGATCTGGTCGCGAAACCAGTCCACCGTAATGCGCAGCCCCGCGTCGAAGCCGACGCGCGGTTCCCATCCCAGCAACTGAGACGCGCGGGTGGCATTGCCCGACATGCGCCAGATCTCATTCCGGCGGTATGGAAGAGCCCCAATTTCTACGCGCGAGCGCGATTCGGTAAGATCGGCGATCCGCCGGGCCAGATCGCGGATAGAGATTTCATCACCGGATGCGAGATTGATTGGCCCATCCAATGGCTCGGGATGCTCAGCGGCCGCGATCATGCCCTCGGTGAGGTTGGCGACAAAGTTGAAGTCGCGCGTCTGCTCTCCGGGAGTGATCTGGATCGGGTCGCCTCGGAGGCATTTCATAATCAGTTCGGGAATGATGGCGCGCGTGCTTTGGTAAGGGCCGAAGGCATTGAACGGGCGCAATATCACAACCGAACCCGGCGCCAGGCGCTGTTTCATGCGGCAATACATTTCGCCCGCGTACTTGGTTACCGCGTAGGGCGACAGCGGATTGGGCTGCATTTCTTCGGTGAAAGGCGCGCTTAGCTGCAAACCATACACCTCCGACGTCGCGATGTAAACGAATTTCCCGGCGCCCTCGCAGACATCGAACAGGTTTGCCGTGCCCTTGGCATTCACGTCGAAGCACTCTTCCACCTGATGAAAACTCTCACCGACATGATGGTAGGCGGCCAGGTGGAAAATGACCTCAGGATCGAAGCGGCGAATGGCTTTGAGCGCGCCGCGGTTGCGCAAGTCGGCCTCGATTACTGTGATGCAATTCCAGCAGTCTGACAGGCGGATATTCTTGATCAGGCTCGCGTAACGGACGGTCACGGCTACCTGGGCGCCACTCTGCAGTAGCTTCTTCACCAAATGCGATCCGATGAAACCGGACCCGCCGGTTACAAGCACGCGTCTGTTCTGCATCTTGCATCCATTATGCGCAGGGTGCGGGGCGGCTGCACGCTACACTAACAGCAGCCCCGCGAATGAAGATCTCAGCCGCGATCATCACTTACAACGAGGAGCGCAACATCGCACGGGCATTGGAAAGCCTGCGTTGTTGCGACGAGATCGTGGTGGTGGACAGCGGCTCAACGGATCGGACGGTAGAGTTAGCCACCAAACTCGGTGCGCGGGTGCTGGACATGGCCTGGCGTGGGTATGCCGGCCAAAAGAACTACGCGGTGGAGTGCTGCGAGCACGAATGGGTTCTTTCTCTGGATGCCGACGAGGCCTTGAGCGAGGCGCTGGAAGCTGAGATCTGGCAGATCAAGAAGAACGGCCCGGACTTCGACGCGTACACGATGCCCCGTCTAGCCCAGTATCTGGGCCGGTGGATTCTGCACTCGGGCTGGTATCCCGACCGCAAGATTCGGCTTTTCGACCGGCGGCGGGCCAAGTGGGTGGGCAGTTTCGTGCATGAGTCCGTACTGGTCGACGGCCGCGTAGGACACCTCAACGCGAACATCCTGCACTATACCTGCCACTCGCTTTCCGAGCATCTGCGCACTTTGGATCGCTACACTACATTGGCCGCCGAGCAACTGGTAAGCCAGAAGGCCGAGATCGGTTGGGCGGAACTGGCGCTGGATCCGGCCTGGACGTTCTTTCGCACGTACGTTTTACAGCGCGGTTTTCTGGACGGATTCGAAGGGCTTGCTATCGCTTATATGGCGGCTTTCTACAATTTCCTGAAGTACGCCAAAGCCAAGAACATGGGCCCGCGACGATAACTGCGGGCTGCGGCCTCATCGCGCGACCCAGACAGAGGCAGTCACTACCTAAGGTTCGGCTGACCGCGAGACGATAACGAGTGCAGGAAGTGTGTGCGAGGATGGTCGTTTGATAGAACCATGGTTGGCCGCGCTGGCCGGTTTGTTGATCGGCAGCTTTCTCAACGTCTGTATCTACCGGCTGCCGCGAGATCTCTCGGTAGTGTCCCCGAGATCCTACTGCCCGGAATGTGAGACGCCCATCCATTGGTACGATAACATTCCGCTGCTGAGTTTTCTCCTGCTGCAGGGCCGATGCCGGAAGTGCGGTGCGCGGATTCCCGTGCGGTATCCGCTGGTGGAGCTGTTGACGGCGGCGGCCTTTTTCTGCGCGTTCTGGTTTTTGGGCCCGAACCTGACTGCGGTGAAATATTCGGTGTTCGGGGCTCTCCTGATTACGCTGGTGTTTTCCGATCTGGAAGAACGGATTCTCCCGGATGAATTCACATTAGGCGGCATCGCACTAGGCATTGGGTTCGCGTACTTCGTGCATCTGGATTGGGGGCTGATGGCGGTGCTTCTGCATGCGGTCAGCAATCAAGGCCTGATCTCCATGGGCGAATCGGCGTTCGCCGCGGTGGTGTGCGGCGGCGCATTATGGCTGGTAGCGGTGCTGTACGAAAAGGTGCGGCATCGCGAAGGGCTCGGATTAGGCGACGTGAAGATGGTGGGAATGATCGGTGCATTTCTAGGGGTCCAGGCAGCGCTGTTGACGCTGATCGTGGGGTCGCTGCTAGGGGCCGTGGTGGGTTTGCTTTATATCTGGTTCACGGGCAAGGATGCCTCCACTTACGAATTGCCGTTCGGCTCGTTTTTGGGGATCGCGGCGCTAGCTGTAGGCTTCGCGTTGAATGTGATCCTGAATCACAATCTGGCGGCGTGAGATGCCCGGCACCAGGAGCTGCGCTTTACATTTTCGTCCCCGTCCCAGCTTCCAGCGGAGCGTCCGGTGTACCATAAATGCTTGGCTGAATGAAAGATTTGCTCGAGATTCTCCGGCCAGGCAGTAAGGACTGGGCGCTGGCCATTGCCATCGATCCCGAACGCCTGCCCGCGCACATTGCCATCATTATGGACGGCAACGGCCGCTGGGCGCGGCGCCGCCGGCTGCCTCGCGCGGCCGGGCACAAAGCCGGCATCGAACCGGTTCGCATCACGGTAGAAACCTGCGCGCGGATGGGCATCCAAGCGCTCACCCTGTACGCCTTCTCGACGGAAAACTGGAAGCGTCCGCGAACCGAAGTGGACACGCTGTGGCGGCTTTTGCGCGTGTATCTGCGGCGCGAGCTGCCCGAATTGATGCGCAACAACGTCCGCTTCACGTGCGTGGGGCGGCTGGATGGCCTTACCGCGCACGTTCGAGAGGAACTGGACGCGACCATCGAGGCTACTGCGCGCAATTCCGGAATGCGGCTCAATCTGGCGCTCAACTACAGCGGCCGCGCCGAGCTAACCGACGCGGTGAACGCCATCGTAGAAGAGGCACGTTTGGAAGGCCGGCTGGGCCGGCTCCGCATCGACGAACAAATGATCGCGTCGCGCCTTTACACCGCGGGCCTGCCCGATCCCGATCTGCTGATCCGCACCTCGGGCGAAATGCGCGTCAGCAATTTCCTGCTGTGGCAGATCGCCTATGCCGAGTTGTACGTAACGGATACGCTTTGGCCGGACTGGCGGCGTCCCGACCTGCTGGATGCCGTTCTCGATTACCAGAAACGCGATCGCCGCTTCGGCGGCTTGAGCCTGGAGCCTGAGCGCGCGAATCCGGACGAGTGGGTTGAAGCCGTAGGCACGCTGGCTCGATGAAGCGCGTCCTCACGGCGCTGCTCCTCATCCCCATTTTTCTGTATCTGATCCTGTGGGCGCCGTATTGGGGTTTCCTGGCGGCCGTAGCGGTGGTGAGCGTGTTGTGCTACCGCGAATACGCGAACCTGGCCGCGCTGCATCAGATCGCCAAACCGGGTCTGTTTGGCTACGCCGCCGGGCTGCTGGTGCTGTTCTTGCCGGGTACAGAGGAAGGGTTTCTGGTATTGGTGGCAATCCTGGCGATGGCACTCGCGCTACGCGTGCAGGACCTCACGGAATGGCTTCCGGGTGCGGCCGCGCTGGTATTGGGTGTGCTGTACGTTTTTGGCAGCTTAAGATGCGGCGTCGAGCTGCGCGCGATCAGCCCCTACTGGCTGTTATTCGCGCTGTCATTGAACTGGGCGGGCGATATTGCGGCTTTATATACAGGTAAGCTGATGGGCCGCCACAAGCTGGCGCCGCATGTGAGCCCGGCCAAAACGTGGGAGGGCGCTGTTGGGTCAGTGGCGGTGTCGCTGGTTTACGGGGCGGTCTACATCCCGCGCTTCATGCCGTCGGCGCCGCTGGCCGAAGCGCTGACGCTTACCGCGGTCGCCAACATCGCCGGACAGTTGGGCGACCTGTGCGAATCGGCCATGAAGCGCGGCGCCGGCGTCAAAGACAGCGGCTCGTTGCTGCCCGGTCACGGCGGATGGCTGGACCGGGTGGATAGCAGCCTGTTCGCGCTGCCGGTGGTTTATTACGTGGTCAAAAATCTGCATTGGTAGGCAGGATGCACCGCCCATTTGCAAAGCCATCGGCAAATTGCTGAGAATAAATCGAGCCGCGTGCCTGGTGAATATGTTTCCCGTGCCTAAATCGGACTATACCTCGGCTCCCGGTGTTTCGCTGTGAGCGTTTCCACTGGCGGTTGGATGCAACGTGCCGAGTGAGCTTCCATTTCCGTTGGGTCTGGTGCGAAATCTCCTGCGGCGGCTCAATTATCATTTGACCGACAACGTCGAGCAGCCACCGCTTGAACCGTTCGATGCCGCTCGGCTCAAGGCGGCGGAGGAAGCTTTGCGCCAAATGCCCGTGCCTAGCGAGGGCGCCCGCGCCTACCTTGAGAAACACATACCGCGGCTTGCGCGAACGCTCGCGCTGATCCCACCGCCCGGAGATACAGGACGCGTTCTCGAACTTGGCTGCTATATGCAGATCACACCTTTGCTCGATCGCCTTTGCGGGTATCGCGAGGTGCGCGGCGGATATTACGGCAAGCCGGGCCGCGTGGACCGCAAAGTAATGGAGTTTCCCGACCGGGAGTTTGTCTGCTTCGTGGATCATTTCGATGCGGAGCGCGACTCCTTCCCCTATCCGGACGAGCATTTCGACCTGGTCATCGCCGGAGAGATCATTGAACACATGACGTACGACCCCATGCATCTCCTGTTGGAATCCCGGCGGGTCTTGCGGGAGGGCGGATACCTACTGGTTACTACTCCGAATATCGCAAGCATCACCAGCGTCGCAAAAACGCTTGGCGGACGCGATAATCCGCAGATTTATCCAAATTACAAAATGCCGGTGCCTGGGGCCGAAGAGGAGATTGGACACGTCCGAGAGTACACGCTGTACGAATTAGGAGAAGCGGTTAAATCCGCCGGATTTGAAATCGATCAGCTCTTCACCAGCTACTTAGAAGAGTACGCCGGACACCGGCCTCTGCTGAAGCTACTGGCGGCGAATGGCTTCGATACGGAGAATCGCGGCGAGCAGAGCTGGTGTGTTGCCAGAAAACGCGCGTCGCTTCCGATCAACCGCTATCCAATCTTCATCTATTACCCTGGCTAGCGCGATTGGGAAATTGCGAGTGATGAATTCAGCCCCAGTTGACTGCCAGGGCGTGCGGATTTCATCCGTGGGACGCTATGGCGCGCTTTCCGAACGCGAGCAGCGCAATGCAGATCACGACAGAAGCTAACGTGACGGCGCGCCCGATCTGGTTCTCAAACGGCGTGACGAAAACGAGCGAGACGTCCTGAACGCCCGGAGGGGTATCGACGAGCATGAAACCCATCGCGTCCGGATGGATCTGCAGACTACGGCCGCCTGACCACGCGTGCCAGGCGGGATCGTAGCTCTCCTGCACCAGAATCGATTGGCCGGGCCGCACGGTTGCGCGCACGCGCATCGTTTCGGGTTCATCCGAGGCCAGGGTCGCGGGCGAGTCCGGACCGCGCTCGATAGCATCCACATACGCGCGCAAACGCTCGAAGTCTTCGCCAAATCGCGGCGCAGCGGCGGCCCTAACGGCTGGTGTTTCCACGACGCGGACGCGCGGCAAATAGCGGCGGGGGACGCGATAAATGGTATCGCCGTGCTCGTCATCGTACAAAACCGGCAGCACTCCTCGAAACTTTGCAGGGTTCGCGAAATCCTTGTAGATTTCCTGGGATTGTCTATCTGAGACGTACACGGCGTCCACTCCCATGGCCTGAAGCCACAGCGTAGCGGCCGCGGGATCCTGGCCCTGAGTTACCTCCCACTGGGAGACTACGGCCATTCGGTTTATCAAGCCTTGGTCGGAGCCGCCGCCGAGTTGCGCCAAGTCGTTCCAAGGGTCCAACCAAAGCCGGACGGATCCGATCGCGTGCACGCGGGCGTGTGGCATGTTGTTGCCGATCCACTCGGGGATTTTGTACTCGACGCGCTGCCAGTAGTCGGGCGAGAGCGGGAACAGAGTCCAGGCATGCCGCACGTATCCGAGGCTGTTGGCAGCGAAGCCCGCGGCCAGGATCACGCACACGGCGCGTCCCAGAATTCCAGGCAGACGCCACAGCCAATGCAGCACCAGCAAACCAGCAAGGATAAGCGCCAAGTCTAGTTCCGGAACCAATCGGATGGGATTTCCGGAAACCAGGAAATGAAGATAACTGTAGCCTAAGACCATCACGGCGAAGAACAGCGCTGCGCCACAAACGAACAGCGGCCAGGCGCGGTCCCGCCGCCCACGCGCCAGGCGCCAAGTGATGAAAGCGAACACAACGCCGACAGCAACCGCGACCCACATCGACCAGGTATTTCCCGGCTCTGCGACCAGGCGCAGGTTCGCGCTGGTGACCTTGAAATACGATGGCGTGAACCAGAACGCCGTGAGGCCGTACGCCAATGCAGGAATGGCTGCCGCGCGCCAAAACCAGCCCCAATCTTTGCGAGTTGCGCCGATGCTCCATACCAGAATCGGGTAGAAGATCGCGAGCGACGTCGCGCCGTAGAAATTATGCGAGACGACTGCGGCACAGAAAATCGACCCGAGCGCAAGGTCCGCCGCTTTACGCGGCTCTAAGGCGCGCCAGGCAAAGGCTAACGCAAAAGGCAGCAGGGCGACGGACGTGATGTGCGGGCCTTCGCCGTAGACCACCAGAACGTGCAGCCGCTGCGGCGACCAAAACGGCGAATCGTGCCGCAACGCGGGCAGGAACAGGAACGAAGGCGATAGCAGCGCCGAGGCGGCCGCCGCCAGATATGCGGCCGCGCGCGATCCGCTGCCGGTCCGAACCAGGAAATACACGCCCGCGATTCCCACGCAATAGAAAAACGCAGTGTACACGTGATAGGCCCGGACCGGAGGATATCCGGAAATCATGGACGTGAGTGCGGTGCCATATCGCAGCGCGGGGGGATAGAGATAATCCCAGCGCGTGCCCGCATACCAGAGTGGCTGCCACTGCGGATGCGGCCAATGCTCGATCAAAAAACGCGGGTCCGCAATAAACGTACTCTCGATGGATCCCCAATAGGCAAGATATCCGGCCTTAAAAAGGGGCCAAATGAGCGCGGCCGCCGCGAAAAACAGAGCCAGCGAATCGAAAAACGGCTCAGCGCGCCGAAGAAACCGCGAGCGAGCCTCCACGTTGCTCTAATGAATGGTCCGCGTCTTGCGGTTCATGTAGTCCATCAGCAGATATTGGCCGAGATTGTAGGGCGTGGTGAAGTACGCCTTGCCCCGGCATAGTTCGGTGACTTTCTGCACGAAATTCACCAAGCCGAAGTCGCTCGCCAGCATGAAGGTGTTGATGAGAATTCCCTGTTTCTTGCAGCGGCTGACTTCTTCGAGCGTGCGGCTGATCACCAGCGGATCCAGGCCGAAGGCATTGCGGTACATGCGCCCGTCCTCGAGCGTGAGCGCGGACGGTTTGCCGTCGGTGATCATAATGATCTGCTTCATGTCCTTCTTTTCCTGATTCAGCAGCCGCTGCGCCAGGATCAAGCCGTCGCGCGTGTTGGTGTAATACGGGCCCACCTGGACACGCGCCAGCTCCGAGAGGCGCAGCTCCTCGGCCGAATCGTGGAACAGCACGCAGCGCAAGCTGTCTCCCGGATATTGCGTGCGGATCAGGTGCGCCAGCGCCAACGCAACTTTTTTGGCCGGCGTAAAGCGATCTTCGCCATACAGGATCATGCTATGGCTGCAGTCCAGCATCAGCACCGTCGCGCACGAGCTCTGGTATTCGGCCTGATGCACGTGCAAATCGGAATATTCCAACTGGACAGGAACTTTGAGGCCCTCGCGCTGGATGGCCGAAAAGAGGGTCTGGCTGATATCCAGGTTCAAGGTATCGCCGAACTCGTAGGGTTTGGCGGCACCGCTGGTTTCTACGCCCGTGGCAAGATCGCGCGTATCGTGCGCGCCGAAGCTGGACTTTCCGAGCGAGCCCAGCAGGTCCTTTAGTGTTTTAAATCCGAGAAAATCAATTGACTTATCCGTTATTTCTACATTCACCTTGCGGTCGGCGTTGCCCATACCGCCTGGCCCCGTTTCATCGGCCTGCTTCTGCTCGGTGATGTAGCCTTCATCCACCAGCTTTTGCGCCAGCCGGTTAAGCAGCTGATCCATGTGTTCCGGGGTCATATTTTCGAGCGCTTGCTGGATGCGCTGCGCCTGCTCGGGATCGAACATCTCGCCTTGCTCCAACGCACGCTGGAGCGCGTTTTTCAGATCCTCGAGCGTGTGCTGGTTGAGCTCGCTGAACCCCATATACTGGTTCTGGAAACCGCTCTGAAGGAAGAAATCGGAAAGCGCCTTCAGCAGGTCCTCCGCGCTCAGACCGAAGTCATCGCCGGTGTAACGCGAATAGCGAATGGATCTCATAGCACAACGCTCATTTCAGGCCGCTGGTGAATTCCGCCGGACGCGGATTGCCAAGGTACGCGTCCAACTGCGTTCACCTGCGGCTAATTAAACTGCCGTCTCGGCGGCCGACGCCCTTCCCCACCCTCCGGCGGAGGCTCGCGCTTGGGACGCTCGCCGGCCATGAACCCAACTTCCTCGTTACGGCTAATCCGCCGATGCGCGTATAGGCCTTCCAAGATAAATTCGGCCGCCGAAGCGCGCACCGGATCGGGCTCGCTCGCACCCAGGCCCAGGGCCGCGGTTTTTTCCATCAAGCCCTGGATTTTGCCAAGCTGCCGGACCATGGCGGGAGAGTCCAGGCCGTCATCCAGCTTCAGGGACCCGCCCAGCTCAAACCACTGCACGATTTGCGAAACGTTCACGCCGTCGAAGTAGCTGCTGTACACCTTTCCGACCGCGGTACGGATCAGCTCGCGCGCCACATTATCGCCGCCCTTGAGCTCGCCTTCGTACTCCAGCTCCAGCTTGCCCGTGATAGACGGCAGCGCCGCATAAATATCCAGGACGCGCGGTACTGCCAGATTCTCGCCCGCCTTCAGGGCGCGGCGCTCGGCGTTGGATACGACGTTCTCCAGCACCGAAATCGGGAGGCGCTGCGATACGCCCGAACGCTTGTCTACCTTCTTGTCTTCGCGCGCCAGGAAAGCAAGTTGCTCGACGATCTCGCGGATGTATTTCGGCGTAGTCAAACCGATGGGCGAAGTGCGCTCGGTCCAGGACTCCTGCTGCGTAATGGAGAGCCCTTGATCCAACGCCAGCGGGTAATGCGTGCGAATCTCGCTCCCGATGCGGTCCTTGAGCGGGGTAATGATCTTTCCGCGGGCGGTGTAGTCTTCCGGATTGGCCGTGAACACCAGCATGATGTCCAGAGGCAGACGCACCGGATAACCTTTGATCTGCACGTCGCCTTCCTGCATGATATTGAACAGCCCCACCTGAATTTTGCCCGCAAGGTCCGGCAGTTCGTTGATGGCGAAGATGCCGCGATTGGCGCGCGGGAGCAGCCCATAATGCACGGTTAGCTCGCTGGAAAGGTCCTCTCCCCGGCGCGCCGCCTTGATGGGATCGATATCGCCGATCATGTCCGCGATGGTCACGTCCGGCGTGGCGAGCTTTTCGACATATCGCTCATCGCGAGCCAGCCAGGCGATGGGCGTATCGTCACCGCGGCCGGCAATCAGATCGCGGCAGCGCCGGCAGATCGGCCGGTAAGGGTTGTCACGGATCTCGCAACCGGCGATGTAAGGCAGCCGCTCGTCCAAAAACGACGTGAGCATGCGGATGATGCGCGTTTTAGCTTGCCCGCGCAGGCCCAGCAGGATGAAATTATGGCGCGACAAAACCGCGTTCACGATCTGCGGAACCACCGTGTCGTCATAGCCAACCACCCCGGGAAAGAGCTCTTCCCCGCGTTGCAGCTTGCAAATCAGGTTCTGCCGCAGCTCTTCTTTGACACTGCGTCCGCTGATCCGTTGTTCCGAGTAATGACTGTCTTTGAGGGCGCCGAGACTCGAGGGTAATTCAGGCATAAGAGCAAAACCGTCTCTACCCGCGATTCTAACAGCAAACACGCAGGGGCATCTGATATGCTCAAGTCTCATCGTCCGCGGCGTCGCCGGTTAGGTGTTCCAGCGGCGCTGTTTCTCCGCCGTACGCTGCGGTATGGTGTATGGATATCGAATGACTCCTGAGCTGCCAGAAATGGACTTTCAGCGGTTCTGGCGCCGCCTGCAGCAACTCGGCCTGAACGCCTATGAAGCACGCTCTTACCTGGTGCTGATCGGGCATCCGCGGTTCAAGGCACTCGAGCTGGCCGCGCGAGCGCATGTGCCGCGCCAGAAGATCTACGAGGTTTTGGACAGCCTGGTCGAAAAAGGGTTCGCCCAGGTGATCCAGGAAAAAACCAAGCTCTTCTCCGCCGTCGAGCCAAGCCTGGCGCTGCCGAGTTACCTGGTACGGCGTTCTCAAATCCTGCAGCGCGAGCTAAGCGACCAGAACCGCATGGCCGACACTCTGGTGAGCGACTTGGCGGAGGCTTACTCGGAAGGACGCGGCGAGCGCGGCACGCTGGATTACTTGCGGATCGTCAGCGATCCGGCACAGACCGCCATACAGTACCGGCGCATGCTCTCGGAGGTGCGCAGCGAGTACCTGGAATTTTCGCGGCCACCTTATGCCGTGGATCCGCTGGACGAACAACTGGTGAAGAAAGCGCGGCAGCGAGGCGTGACTTGCCGCCTGCTGATCGAAGCCGGCACATTGGATACCGCGCACCGCCAGCGCCTGGAAGATTACGCCGCCGCGGGAGTTGAAGTCGGGCAAATCGAATCGCTTCCCATGAAACTGGCAATCTTCGACGGAAAGCGCGGCCTGTTGGCGTTGCTCGACCCTGTGATCACCCGCCCCACCTGGACCGCCGTAGTCTTCGAGCACGCCGGCATGGGCGAAGCAATGAAGGGGTTGTTCGAGAATTACTGGCGCAATCGTGTAAGTGAGGACGTCATATTAGCCGCGAATGAGCGCAGATAACGCCGGGTGGCTTTCGTTTTATCCGCTTATATCCGCGTTGATCCGCGTCGAAAAGAATTAAGCGGGCGCGACAGGCTCGCGGCGGCAGCGGATTTCGCGGACCGCATAAATCCGGCGGCCCTGGCTTTCGAAATAAGTGCGCATTAGGACCTCGCCCAACAGGCCTGTAGTGAACATCATCAGGCCGCCGAGTAAGAGCAGTCCACCGGCGATCATGAGTGGCCCGTGTTCGCTCACAAGTTCGTGGCCCAACACCTTATAGATCGCCAGCCAACCCAGGATCGCGCCGCCGAGCGTTACGCCAACCAGCCCCAGCCGTCCGAAGAAGTGCATTGGACGCGTGAAATACTTCAGCAGAAACTTGATGGTCAGAATGTCGAACATCACGTTGAAGGTGCGTCCGAGCCCATAATGCGAATCGCCCGACACTCGCGGCGTATTCCGGATCGGCACCTCGACAATGCGGGCTCCGTAGAAGCTGGCCAAGGCAGGAATAAAGCGGTGCAATTCGCCGTAAAGGTTGATCTCCTTGAGGATTTCGGCGCGATATGCCTTGAAGGTTGTCCCGAAATCGCGGAGCTGAATGCCAGACGCCTTCGCCATCAGCCAGTTTGCCACGCGCGATGGGAACTTACGAGTAATGGCATTGTCGACGCGGTCTTTACGCCAGCCGCTGGCGATGTCGTAGCCTTCGTCGATTTTCGCCAGCAGCACCGGGATGTCTTCCGGCGCGTGTTGTAAGTCGCCATCCAAAGACACGATCACCGTGCCCTGCGCCTCGTCGAATCCGGCCGACAGCGCTGCCGTTTGTCCGAAATTGCGCCGCAAGCGGACGACCTTCAGGTGCGTGTCCGTCTCGGCCAGATTGGCGAGCAAGTCGAAGCTGCGGTCCGTGGAAGCGTCGTCCACCACGATGATCTCGTACGGCTTCTGCAGCGATTCCAGCACCGCGGTCAGCCGGTCATACAGCGGAAGGATGGATGGTTCTTCGTTGTGTATGGGGATCACTACGGACAACATGTTCGTAAGCTCTTAGTCTAGCGCATCTGTTTGAGCACCAAGCAGGCGTCATGGAGCCGCCGGCGCGCTATTCCAATGGGCGAGCGACTTGTAGATCGCCTGCTGAAGGTCGTCAGCGCTGTGGATGCCTCGGCGGATCGTCCGGCCGGTGATCAGCGCAAATATATCAAGGGGATGCCGTGGATGGGCATTAAACGACGCGTATAACCTGCCGTTTTGCGTCTCTGCAGAAAGGTTTCTGATCGGCGATGACATTGTTGCCGAGGCTGATCACAGACTTCCGGAGACGCGGCAAACGGCGTTCCGATACAGGCTGTTTACTGCGCGGACGTAACAATCGCAGCAGGCCCCGAGCCACCTGGCGCCGATGGCCAGGGGCCGGCTCCTTGTCGTTTTTGCCGTTTGTCTGCAGTTCTTTCCGGCTGACCGCATGGTCTTTTCGGCCCTGATTATTGATTCCTCAGTACTGGCACGTTAGATGCGAATTCTATCGATCGAGGGGCCGCTGATGGACTTGGGCATGATCCGGAGCAAATTTATTCAGACCCATTTGCGGCGCGCGCTGAATGCGGACAACGAATCGGTAACGTGCAGGGCAGCTCAAGAATTCCGCCGTTATTACGAATGGTTTGCCCATTCCATGCCAGAACCCGACCGGGAATCTATTTCGCATCAGCTGCGTTTATTGGAGGACTCATGCAGGAACAATCAACGACAACCGTTTATCGAGTCCACACACCCCTAGTCGCGCAGGAAAAGGAAGGCGATGGCCATCTGCGTTTCGTTGCCATACCGCGCGGATCCATGATGTATGTGCCCGGCAAGTTGGAATCGTTTGGGTTCGTGGACGTGCAGTGTGATGGAAAAACGCTCGCGGTTTTCAGCCGCGATATCCGGGAACGCGCCGAAAAGGTTGATAACCCAAGTCAGATAACGCCAACTCCCCGTGGAGAATCCCGTCCAGCCCGTTGACGGCTCACCGCGCCGGCCTGGAAACCTACGAGAGGCCAGATAGGCCTTGGCGCGCCGCAGGCTCGAAAAAGAACAGACGATGGAGCGACTGGGCTAAGCGCCCATCTGCGCAGCCAGATCGATTGCATCGTTCGCAACCACGTCGTAGTCGCCTGGTTTGGCCTTGTCGGCGCGACCGCCAGGACCGTATTCATTCGGCCGGTAGATGAAGCCGGTGCGCAACGCGCAATCGCGCGCAGCCCGCAAATCGCCGGAGTGCGCGGCGACCATCATTACTTCGAAGGGCTTCACGCCGAGAAATTCGGCCGCCGACAAATAAACCTCGTGGTCAGGTTTGTAGTGCCGGACCAGTTCCGCGCCGAGAATGGCATCCCATGGCAGCCCCGCGTTTTTGCCCATCTCGGCCAGCAGCGCGACATTGCCGTTCGAAAGTGGGGCGATCAGATATTTCTTTTTCAAACGCGTGAGGCCCGCCACCGAATCCGCCAGGGGTTGAGCCGGTGCCAGACGCGATTCCAGTGATCCTTTTCTTCCTCTGTCAGACCAGTGATCTTGAACTCGACCAGGAGTTGGTCCAGGATGGTCCGATGCAAGTCGTCCAGCTTGGTCCAGGGCAGTTCGCCTTTGCGGACCTTGTTCATGGAAGGACCGTATCCGGCGCGCCAGCGGTCCGCGAACCGGGCCCAATCAATGTCAAGCCCTCTGGCTTTGCTCCAAGCGGTTCCTTCTTCGATGATGGACCCGCGCCAATCCACTATCGTTCCAAAAGTGTCGAAGACGAGCGCCTTGACGGCGGGCGGCCTCGCTTCGGTTTGCGCCGTCGCCTTGGCCGCTCCAAGCGCGGCCACTGCGCCCGCTCCCAAATGCTTCAGCAACTGTCGACGATCCTGTTTCAGGCTCATGGATCCTCCGGGTGCAGTGATTATGATAGCTGGATCGCGCCGCCGAATCATTGTACGCCGGCAATTTCGAAAGAAATGGTGCGGCTGAGCGGGATGGTGCTGACGCAGGGCGCGCGACACGGGCGTTTAGCCGATGGGCCGCAGGGACTTTGCTAAACTAGCAGCGTCGACGTCGTTTTCACCGCGCATCGGGCGCGTAGCTCAGTTGGTTAGAGCGCCTGCTTCACACGCAGGAGGTCACAGGTTCGAGTCCTGTCGCGCCCACCATTCATGTCAAGGGCGGCTCTACGCCAACAATGGGGGCAACCCAGCCCCAAACTGATTCTAAGAACATAGCACCTTCACTCTGAGTCTGTAATTTTGGAAGTT
>Ga0209062_1001444_pt1 | contig 42024 bp, 43 predicted proteins | sample Coa_R2_2_FD_187158 | JGI IMG/M metagenome (GOLD analysis project Ga0209062, IMG submission 187158) | Surface soil microbial communities from Centralia Pennsylvania, which are recovering from an underground coalmine fire - Coalmine... | ecosystem: Environmental > Terrestrial > Soil > Unclassified...
ACACCACGCTTGTGGTGATGGTGCCGGGGCTGGGCGACGCGGTCCAGACGATGAAGGCCGGCCTGCTGGAGGTCGCCGACGTGTTCGTCGTCAACAAGGCCGACCGCGATGGCGCCGACCGGCTGTTCAAGGACCTGAACCTGATGGTCCACACCGGCATGCAGGAGGGCAAGTGGTCGCCGCCCGTGCTGAAGACGGTCGCTACCGAGAACCAGGGCATCGACGAGGTGCTGGACCAGGCCGCCGAGCACCTCACGTTCGTACGCGAATCGGGTGAGTACGAGCAGCGCCGCCGCCAGGCCGCGACTGTCGAGATCGACGCCATCCTGCGGGACCGCCTGCTGCGGGCGATTATCGAGCGTGTGCCCTCTTTCGAGCGTTACGCGGAGGAAGTTGGCCGGCGGCAGTACGATCCCTACACGGCGGTGGACAGCATTCTGAGCGAGAGCGGCCTTGGCTGAGGCTCAGGTGTCCAGCATCAGCCGCAATACGGCGCAGGACTTCTTCGAAACCGCCTGGCTGGACTTCAACGAGGAGCTGTTCGGCGAGCGCTTCCTGTGGCTGCTGACGGGTGAGTACCACCTCGGCGCCACGGTCGGCGACGAACTGGTGGGCGCCGCCCGGTACACGATCGCCGAAGGGGTGGGCTACCTGCGCGAGCTGGTCGTCAAGCCCCCGCACCGCAGCCAGGGCGTGGGCCGCCGGCTGCTGGAGCGCTTCGAGGCCGACTGCCGCCATCGCGGATGCCATAAGCTGTTTCTCGACGTGGCCAGCAACAACCTCCGAGCGCAAGCCTTCTACGCCCGCAACGGCTGGGAGCAGGAAGGCCTGATGCGCCGCCACTGGCGCGAGGTCGACTTCCAGAATTGGATCAAGTGGCTGTAGAACAGGCTCCCCCTCCTGGAGAGGAGGGGGCAGGGGGGAGGTCGAAGCGCAAGCAACTGGAGAAGCTCCGCCGGCAAGCCCTGCTTGGCGGCGGAGAGCAGAGAGTCGCTGACCAGCACAAGAAGGGCAAGCTCACCGCCCGCGAGCGGATCGAGCTGCTCCTCGATCCCGGCACCTTCACCGAAACCGGCATGTTCGTCACGAGCCGCGGCCTGGGCGAGGAGCAGGTCCTGGGCGACGGCGTCGTCACCGGTTTCGGCCAGGTCAACGGCCGGCCTATCTACGTTTTCTCCCAGGACTTCACCGTCTTCGGCGGATCCCTGGGCGAGGCGCACGCCGAGAAGATCTGCAAGATCATGGACCTGGCCGTGCGCAACGGCGCTCCGGTCATCGGGCTGAACGACTCTGGGGGCGCCCGCATCCAGGAGGGCGTGCTGAGCCTGGCCGGCTACGCCGACATCTTCTACCGCAACACCCTGGCGAGCGGCGTGGTCCCCCAGATTTCGGCAATCCTTGGTCCCTGCGCAGGTGGCGCCGTTTACTCGCCGGCCATCACCGACTTCATCCTGATGGTGCGGGACACGTCGCACATGTTCGTGACCGGTCCGAACGTGGTCAAGCAGGTGACGCGCGAGGACATCTCCTTCGAAGAGCTGGGCGGCGCCGAGACGCACGCCAGCATCAGCGGGGTTGCCCACTTCGCCGCGGACAGCGAGCAGCACTGCCTGCATCTGGTCCGCGAGCTGCTGTCCTACATTCCGCAGAACAACCTCGACGACGTCCCGCTTGGCCCGCGCGACGACCCCGTGGATCGCATGGACGCCGAGTTGGACGACCTGGTCCCGGACAACCCGAACCGACCTTACGACATGCTCGAGGTCATCCGCCACATCGTGGACCACGAGCAGTTCCTGGAGGTCCACGCCGAGTGGGCCAAGAACATCGTGGTGGGCTTCGCGCGGCTGAACGGCCGCTCGGTCGGCGTCGTCGCCCAGCAGCCGGCGGCGCTGGCGGGCACGCTGGATATCAACTCCTCGGATAAGGGCGCCCGCTTCGTACGCTTCTGCGACGCGTTCAACATCCCGCTGGTCACCTTCGTGGACGTGCCCGGGTTCCTGCCGGGGCGGGACCAGGAGCACGGCGGCATCATCCGCCACGGGGCCAAGCTGCTGTTCGCCTACTGCGAGGCCACCGTCCCCAAGATCGCCGTCATCACCCGCAAGGCCTACGGCGGCGCCTACGACGTCATGTCCAGCAAGCACGTCGGCGCGGACCTGAACTACGCCTGGCCGACCGCCGAGATCGCGGTTATGGGCCCCGAAGGCGCGGTCGAGATCGTGAATCGCAAAGAGCTCGCCGCGGCTGACGACCCCGCCGTCGAGAAGGCGCGGCTGGCGGCCGAGTACCGCGAGCGCTACGCCAACCCCTTCCTGGCCGCATCCCGCGGCTTCATCGACGACATCATCGAGCCCCGCGAGACCCGCCCCAAGCTCGTCGCCGCCCTGGAGATGCTCCAAACCAAGCGCCAGACCCTGCCGGCGAAGAAGCACGGGAACATCCCGCTGTAGGCATGTTCAAGAAGATCCTCGTCGCCAACCGCGGGGAGATCGCCGTGCGGGTGCTGCGCACGTGCCGCGAGATGGGCATTTCCACTGTAGCGGTGTACTCGGATGTGGACCGGCTGGGGCTGCACGTGCGCATGGCGGACGAGGCGTATCCGATCGGGCCGGCTCCGGCGGACCAGAGCTACTTGCGGATCGACGCCATCCTGGAGGTGGCCAGGCGAGCAGGGGCGGATGCGATCCACCCCGGGTATGGCTTCCTGTCGGAGAATCCGGAGTTTGCCCGCGCGTGCGAGAATGCCGGCGTCAAGTTCATTGGGCCGAACGCCGAGGCGATGCGCCTGCTCGGCGACAAGCTGGCGGCCAAGCAAACCGTGGCTGCCGTTGGCGTGCCGCTGGTGCCCGGCACCACCGAGCCGATTGAGGACGAAGGCCAGCTCCGAGCGGAGGCCGAACGCATCGGGCTGCCGCTGCTGATCAAGGCCGCGGCCGGAGGCGGCGGCAAGGGCATCCACGAGGTGCACAAGCCGGAGGACCTGCTGGCGGCGCTGCAGCTCTCGCAGGGCGAGGCCCAGGCCGCCTTCGGCGACAAACGCGTGTTCCTGGAGCGGCTGGTGCAGCGGCCTCGGCACGTGGAGGTGCAGGTCCTGGCGGACGAGCATGGCAACTGCATTCACCTGGGCGAGCGCGAGTGCTCCGTGCAGCGCCGGCACCAGAAGCTGATCGAGGAGTCGCCCTCGGTGGCCGTCTCGCCCGAGCTGCGCCGGCGGATGGGTGAGGCCGCCGTGAAGGCCGCGCAGGCGGCCGGCTACAGCAATGCCGGGACCGTGGAGTTCCTGCTGGACCAGTCCGGCGAGTTCTACTTCCTGGAAGTCAACACCCGGCTGCAGGTCGAACATCCGGTGACGGAGTGGCTCACCGGGCTCGACCTGGTGCGCGAGCAGATCCGTATCGCGGCCGGCGAGAAGCTCAGCTTCCGGCAGGAGGATGTGACCTGGCGGGGCGCGGCCATCGAGTGCCGCATCACGGCCGAGGACCCGGACCTGCAGTTCCTGCCGTTCACCGGAAAGGTGCAGGACGTGATAGAGCCGTCCGGGCCGGGCGTCCGCTTCGACCACATGCTCTTTCCGGGTGCGGAGGTGACCCGCTACTACGATTCGCTGCTCGGCAAGCTGATTGTGTGGGCGCACGACCGGCCGGCGGCCATCGCGCGGATGAGTCGGGCGTTGGGCGAGCTGCAGGTGCTGGGCTTGAAGACGACGATCCCCTTCCACGCCTGGGCCATGGACAGCGAGGCCTTCCAACGCGGGGAGCTGCACACGGGCTTCATCGACCAGCACTGGCGCCCCGCCGAGCTGGCCCATCCCAACGGCGAGGTTGCCGCCATCGCCACCGCCGTGCTGGAGCTCCAGCACAGCGCGCAGCCCTTCACCAACGGCCAGCACCCGGCCGCCAGCACGTGGAAGCTTGCCGCCCGCGCCGCCGCGCTCGGCCGATGAAGTTCATCGCTACGGTCGACGGCCACGAGTACGCGGTCGACGTGCAGCCGGGGGCCAAACCTTCGACTTACGTGGTCAAGGTGGCGGATGGGCAAGAACGTGAGGTCGATCTTGCCCAGACGGCGCGGGGCTGGCTGTACTCGCTGCTGCTGGACGGCAAGTCCTACCAGGTCGCCCGCGGTGAGGGCGAGCTGCAGATCGACGGCCTGGCCTTCGCCGTCGAGCTCGAACGGGATGTGGGCCTGCGACGATCGGAGGCTGGCGGCGCGGCGGCCGGCCCGGCTCGGCTGAAGGCGCCCATCCCCGGCCTCGTGGTGGCCGTGAACGTGGCCGCGGGCGACCACGTCGAGGAGGGCCAGGCGCTGGTGATCGTCGAGGCCATGAAAATGCAGATGGAGCTGAAGAGCCCGCGAGCGGGTACGGTGGCCGAGCTCAACGTGCAGGCCGGCCAGGAGGTCGCCCAGGGCCAACTGCTGGCCGTCATCGGGGAGTAGCGCTGACCGGCCGGTCGGGTACCCTGAGTCCATGGCCGTAGCTCCCGAACGCTCAGCACTCAGCACTCAGCACTCAGCACTTCGAAAAGACCTCCGGACCTGGATCCAGGAGCTGGATGACGCCCGCGAGCTCATCCGGATCGACAAGCCGGTGGACCCCCGCACCCAGATGGGCGCGCTGCTGTATCAGAGCCGTGAGAAGGCGCTGTTCTTCGAGAACCTGCCGCACGGCTGGCGATCGCTCGGCCAGGCGCCGGCCAACGTCCGCCAGGCGGCCATCGCCTTCGGCGCCCGCGAGGACACCGTGGTGCCGCTGGTGGCCGAGCGGATGGGGCAGCGCGTGCCGGTGGAGATGGTGAGCGACGGGCCGGTCAAGGAAGTCAAGCTCAAGCAGGGCGAATTCGACTTATGCGAGCTGCCGGTCCACGTGGCTGGCCAGCGCGATGGCGGGCCGGTTATAGGCTCCGGTCTGGTGGTCACCAAAGACCCGGATACTGGCCAGCGGAACCTCAGCTTCCACCGCCTGCAGGTCAAAGGGCCGAACAAGACCGGCATCCTGTTCTATCCCCGCCACTCCTGGCGCAACTACCTGAAGTACCAGGAGCGCAACGAGCCGATGCCCATCGCCATCTTCATCGGCCACTACCCGCTGTACTACGCCGCCGCCTCCACCACCACCGCCTACGGCGTCGATGAGTTCGAGATCGCCGGCGGCTACCTCGGCCATCCGGTCCAGCTCACCAAGTGCGAGACGGTCGATCTCGAAGTCCCGGCCGACGCCGAGATCGTGCTGGAGGGTTTCGTGCCGCCGCACTACCGCGAGGAGGAGGGGCCGTTCTCGGAGTTTCAGGACTACTACATCACCGGCACCGGCAAGAACCCGGTTATCGAGTACACCTGCATGACCCGCCGGCATGACGCCATCTTCAAGAACCTGCAGAACGGCTCCGAGATGGAAGGCTGCGTGTTCCACAAGATCCCCATGAGCGCCACCATCTACCGCCGCCTCAAGGACATTGGGGGTGGCCCAAATCTCCACAACGTGATGGCGCTGCCTGGGGTTTTCGGGCTAGCCATACAGATGACGCCGCGTTACTACGGCGAGGCTAAGAACCTGCTGATGGCGGCACTCTCGTCCGAGTACCAGCACCCCAAGTGGGCCATCGCGGTGGACCAGGACGTGGACATCTTCAACCACTCGGAGCTGCTGTGGGCCATCGCCACTCGGGTGAACCCACAAGAGGATGTCGTCATCATTCCGAACACCCACAACCACGCCATGGACGCGATCCTGCCCGAGATGGGCGCACCGGGTACCCCCTTTTGGCAGCGCTTCGGCTCCAAGATGCTCATCGATGCGACCATCCCGCCGCCGGCCGATGCCGAGAAGCGAGCACAGTTCGAGCGCATCCGGCCCATCAATCCGCAGCTCCGGCTGGCCGACTTCGCGCGGGACGATTACCAGGACATCGTAAGCAGCCTGCCGTCGTTATTCTTCGGTTCCAAGCTGATACAGTAGGCCCCGTTATGGGGCGTGTGGTTGTTTTCGGCAGTCTGAACATGGACCTGGTGATCAACGTGCCGGTGCTGCCGGAACCGGGGGTCACCGTCATGGGCGACAGGCTGCTGATGTACCCGGGCGGTAAGGGCGCGAATCAAGCCGTGGCCGCTGCCAGGCTGGGTGCGGATGTGACCATGGTCGGCCGCGTCGGCAACGACGCCTTCGCCGAGCGCATGCTGGCCGAGCTGAGGGGCGCCGGCGTGAATGCCGACGCCGTGGTCAAGGACGCCGAGATGCCCACCGGCTCGGCGCTGATCATCATCGACGCCCACGGCCACAACCAAATCGCCGTGGCTCCGGCCGCCAACCATCGGGTCGGCCGGGAGGACCTGGAGCGCCTGGCCCGAACGCTCGATAAGAACACCCTGCTGCTGCTGCAGATGGAGATCCCGCCCGCCGTGGTGCGCGACGCGATCATCATCGCCGAGAAAATCGGCGCCACCATCGTGTTCAACACGGCCCCGTCGAAGGACGTCACCCCGGACATGCTGAAGAACGTGGACATCCTGGTGGCCAACAAGAGTGAGGCGGCTGAGGTCCTGGGCATCGCGGTGGTCTCGATGGGGGCGGCCAAGCGGGCCGCCTTGAAAGCGCGCCAGCTTGGCGCGGACACCATCATCGTGACCATGGGCGCTGAGGGCGCGGTGCTGTGCTATGGCGACCAGGTGACCGAGATCAACCCGTACCACGTGAACGCCGTGGACACGACCGGCGCGGGCGACGCCTTCGTCGGCGCGCTGGCCGCCGCCCTAAGCCGCGGCAGCGACATGGCCACGGCCGTGCGCGCCGCCAACGCCGTGGGCGCCGCGGCCACGCTCAAGCAGGGCGCCCAGAGCTCCCTGCCCACGCCCGCCGACCTCAAGCAGGTGTTTGGTTTAGATTGGAATTAGATGAGAAATGTGATGTTCCCTCGTCCGCCGCAGCGGGAGAGGGGTAGGGTGAGGGTTCCGAAACTCCGACTAGCTGCCGCCTCGGCCTTCGTGGCGGCTCTGACCCTCGCCGCCTGCGGCAGCGCCGCGGCTCCGACTTCGTCAGCGCCCGCTCCGGCTAGTCCGGCCGCTTCCAAACCCGCGGCCTCAGCGGGCGCCGCCAGCGCTTCCGCCAAGCCTGCCGCCTCAGGCGCCGCGAGCGCCAGCGCGAAGCCGGCTGGCTCAGGCCTCACCAAGGTCAAAGCCGCCTACTCGCAGGTTAGCGCCGTCCAGGGCCCACTGTACGTCGGCGTCGACCGGCAGATATTCCAGAAGTACGGCCTCGAAGTAGATGCCGGCCTGGTCGCCGGCACTCAGCAGCCGCCGGCCATGCAGGCAGGCGAGCTGCAGTTCGGCACCCCCGGCGGCAATGAGCTCGTCTCGGCCGACCTGGCCGGCGGCAACTTCGTGATGATCGCCGTGGCCTCGAACTATCCGGTGTTCTCGCTGTTTGGGAGCAAGAGCATCACGGACATTCAGCAGCTTTCCGGCAAAGCCGTTGGCATCACCTCTGCCGGCTCATCCACGGATGCCGCGGCTCAGATCTTCCTCAAGCACTTCGGCTTGGACAAGGCGGTGAAGCGCCAGCCCTCGGGCAGCATCGAGGGTATCCTGGCCTTCCTCGAGAAGGGCGACCTGGCCGGCGGCCTGGTGTCGCCGCCGACGACAGTCCAGGCCACCAAGGGCGGCCTGCCCGAGCTGGTCAATGGTCCCAAGCTGGGCGTGCCGATGGTCCATTCCGGTGTGACCGTAACCCGTGATTACCTGAAGGCCAAGCCCGAGATCGTCAAAGCCTTCCTGCAGGGCTACCTCGACGCCTGGAAGTTCTCCATCGACCCCGCCAACGAGGCCGCCGTCGAGCAATCGCTGGCCAAGTGGACCAAGAGCGACCAGGCCACCGCGAAGGCGAGCTACGACTACGTCGAGCCCGCCTGGGCGCACGACAAGTCCCCAGAAGTCAACCTCCAAGGCTTGCAGAACATCCTGGACATCATCGACAACCCCAAGGCCAAAGACGCCAAGCCCGAGCAGTTCGTGGACAACTCCATCCTGGAGTCTGTTTCGAAGTAACGGCGGCGGCTTCAGGGCGCGGTCGTTCCAGCCGGAAGCCAGCGGGTGCCCAGGCGCCCGGCAATTCGAGCGCGCATGCTGCCCAGCGCGGTCAGGCTCGGGCCGACGGGGCTCAGCGTCAGGAGGGCGAGCGCTGCACAGTACAGGTCTTGCTGGACGCGCAGCACGACCATGAGCGGCACGCAGAGGAGAAGCACGGCGGCCCACTCCGCGGCCCCCCAACGCTCGCGGAGCAGCCTGGGCGCCAGCATCAGCGTATAGCCGACCCACGCGAGCGGCGCCGCAAGGAGCGATACCCCGACAGCCGCGGTGTTCAGTTGCGCGATGAGTGGACGCGCGATCCGCACCCAGACGAGCGCGGCGACGATAAGGGCCAGCGAGGCTGGCTGGGCCAACCAGTCGAGGCCGTGGCGCAAGGCCAGGCTGGTAAGCGAGGCGTTCTGGCCGATGGCCGCGGTACCAGGCGTTGCCCGCTGCGCCGATTCCACCCAGGACATCCCGCTGCCAATGCCGAACGCCTCGACCCAGGCGAGCGTGGTTTTGATTCCGAACAACGCCGTGGCCAGTCCCAGGGCCCCGAGCGCCGCCGCCGCGGATGCGAGGACCGCTTTCCAGCGTCCGGCGAACAGCAGCAGCAACGGCCAAACGGCCAGATTGGGCTTCAGCGCCGCCAGTATCCCGAGCGTCACCCCTGCGCGCCAGTCCCGGTGCTTCTCGAGGCATACCCAGGCAAAGGCCGCCAGCGCCATGAGAACGCTGTAGACCTGTCCATCAATCAACGTCGTCCACAGGGGCGCGCTCACCAGCAGGAGCAGCAGTTGCCGTGGTTCGATGGTCCCGCGACGGGCTAACAGCACGCTCGTGCCGGCGATCAGGGTCAAGGACAGGATGCGCCAGGTCCAAAAAGCCAGGCGCAGCGGCAACATAGTAAGGGGGAGGAAGAGCGGAAACCACGTAGGGGGATTGACGTTTTGCCAGCCCTGTCCGAGGGCGCCCCGATCAAGCTGATATGGGTTCAGTCCGTCTCTAAGGGCCCGTGCAGAGGCCCAAAAACTGTCGAAGTCGGGCTGGCTTCCCCAATGCGCGAACGTCCACGCTTCCAGCAGCAGGAGGAGCGACCAGGGGGCGACGAATAACGCCGCTCGGGCATATCTGCTCACGACGCCTCGTCGCCTCTCGTGAACACGGCCGCGAGGCTATCCCGGTAGGCCTCGTGCCACCCAGGCAGGTCCGTCATCTCATCGGCCAGGTTCGTGTGGACGTCAACCAGCACCAGCTTGATCCCGTATTCGTCGAGCACGGGTGCAATCGGCTTCACGCCCGTTTCCATGTCCACGGCGTCGGCCTCGAAGGTCTCCCCATACATCTCCGTCCGCCCGTCGACGAACACCGGCAGCCTCGGCAGCGCGCCAATGAGGAACCCGCCCCAATCGAAGCCATTCCACATGGGCCCTTGCAGCTCATGGCGTTCAATGAAGTCGACCGCGTCCACGGGATAGCCCTGGGCGAGCGTCTGCCGGTAAGCGGCAGGGGTGAGGTGAGCGGCCGGCCCGACCAGGGCAAGGCCAGCCAGAACCAATCCGAGTGCGCCGGCACTGACGCGAGAGATGGTGGCCAGGGCGGCGCGCGGCCAGGCTTGTTCGAGGAGCTCACCGATGATGGGCGCCGCGATGACGGCGAAGAAAAGAATGAACTGCTGGCTCTGGAGCACAGCCAGGGCGCCCACCACCAGCAGCATTTGCGGTGCTCTCCCTCTGGGCGCCACACGCAGAAAAGCCGGCAGCGCCAGCAATAGCAGCAGGGTGACCAAGATCGGCGCGAACTCCGCGCTGCGGAAGTCCGGTGGCCGCCACTCGTTGACCAGCCTGCGGTTCACGGAGAGCTGCGACGCCGCCAAAGTGAACCGGTAGAGATTGATGCCAAGCGGGTTCACAACAGACGCCACCGCGGCACCGAGGCCCGTAAGCGCCCACGGGATGAGGGCGGCCCAGCGCCTCGTCTCCCACAGCGCGGCCAGGCCGTAGACGGCGCACAACAGCAATCCCAGGAGAAAGGAGCCGTGGCAATTCGCCCACACCAGCTCGCCTGCGGGTACCGCCAGCAGCCAGCGCCAATCACGGTGGCACCGGTAACGCTCGAAGATGTAGAGGAACAACGCGCTGAACAGCGCGACGACCTCGGCAGGCCGGGCTTCGGCGTAGACGGCGAGATCTATCAGGGCGACGCCTATACCGGCTGCCGCGAACACTGGCGCGACATGTCGCAGCCGCAGCTGGAGGTAGAGCAGCGCCAGGCTAGCGCCCACGGTCGCTCCATTTCCGAGGACGATGCCCAGGTTGCCTGCGATCGCGTGCAGCGCGGCAACGCCGGCCTGCCACAGCCATTCGTGCTCGACCCACGGCGCACCAAGCTTGGTGTATGAGAAGGGGTCCGTGGTAGGGATGCGATGCGATGCGAGGATGATCTGGCCGGTCCGCAAGTGCCAGCCGAGATCGGGGTCAAGGGGCGGGCGCAGCACGGCCAGCGCTCCGGCCAGGCACATGAACAGGCCCAGCGCTCCAGCCGGGACGCGCGGCACCGCCAGGCTGCGCGAGCTTCGGGGGAGCGTCAGGGAGAGAATCATCCGCCGGCCCCGCTCGCGGGCACGAACACCGAGGCCACCTCATCGCGGTAGGACTCCGACCAAGAAGGGTCTTGCCGGAGCTCGTTGGCCAGCGCCGAATCAGGCCGGATGAGCACCAGCCGGATCCCGTACGCGTCGAACAGCGGCTTAGCAGGCGCGTGGCCGGTCATGACGTCCATGTACGTTTGAAGGAAGGAGTCGCCATACATTTCGGTGCGACCGTCGACGAACACGGGCACGTCCGGCAGAGCGCTCATCATGTACGAGCCCCAGTCGAATTCATTGAAGATGGGCCCTGCCAATTCGTGGCTCTGGATGTAGGCCAGCGCCGCCGTGGGGTACTCCTTTTCAATCGCCGCCTGGTAGGCCGCGGGCTGAAGCCCCCTTCCGGCAATCAGCAGCAGCAGGGCAAGCACGGTGCCGAACCCGACGCCGTGTGCCGGCTTGAGCCGGAGTGTCACCGGCTGGCCGACGACACTCTCCAGGACGTGAGCCAGGATGGGCGCCGCCGCGACCGCGAAGAACGGCACGAACTGGGTGCTCTGCAGCGCGCCCAAGCTTCCGCCAATCAGGAGTAGGAGCTGAACCTTCGGCAGTGATCGTTCCCGCCGAACCGTCAGGAGCGCAACCAAGAGCAGCAGCGTGCACAACAGCGGCCAGAAGGCCGGTTGATGGAAGTTGGGCGCCAACCACTCACCGTTATGGTCGCGGTTCCAGGCCATCCTCGAAGCGCCTAACGTGAAGCCCAGCAGTCCTGGCCCCAGCGGGTTCAGCAGCGAAATGCCAATTAGCGCGCATCCAAGCCCCACCCAGTGCCACGCCGCCTTCCAGCGCTTCTGATCCCATGCGCTACCCAGCCCATAGGCGGCGCACAGCAGGACGCCCTGTAAATAGGAGCCGTGAGTGTTCGCCCATACCAGCTGGGCCGGAATGAGCAGCAGCAGCCAGCGGCGATTTCCACTCTGTCGGGCAAGCTCGAATACCAGCAGGAACAGGCCGAGAAAGAATGGCCCAGCCATGCCGGGCCGCACATCCGCGTATGGCACCAGGTTCAGTAGGGCGGCCAACGTTCCAAACGCGGCAAACACCGAGCCGGCCGCCCTGGCTCGCAAGTAGCCATAGACCAGCAACACGATGGATGCGCTTAGGAGCGCATTGGCCGTGATTGGTCCCAGGTTGCCCATGCTTCGGTGTAGGGCTGCCAGCCCCGCCTCCCACAGCCACTCGAAATCTGCCCACGATCTGCCCGCCATCGTGTAGGAAAAGACATCGGTTCGGCTTGGGGAGTGGTTCTGGAGGATTGCTTCGCCGGCGCGGAGATGCCAGCCGAAATCCGGGTCGAGCGCTGGCCTGAGGCTAACCAGGCCAGCCACCGTTGAGACGAACGCCGGCAGCAGCCATGGACCTACCCGAAGCGCGGCTACCGTCTGCTGGGCCCGAGGCTCTGTCAGCGCCAGTGTGCTCATGCGGCGGATCGAACGCTGAGCAGACGGAGGAGGTGATGGTCATCCCCCGAACGATTCAGAGCACCGCGATCTGGTTCGCCGGCGCTCGCGCGCACAGAACGCCCGCTGCTGGCGGAGGGGGACGGACCCTGCGCGTTTAGGACCAATTTCTCATTTTCGCTACACGAGTACTAGGGGCCATCACCTACCCGGAAAACGCGGCGTTTGATTGGCCAGACCCGGGGAAAGCGCCCCGGAAGCGCCTAGAGAAAGGAGGGAATGGCCGGACGATGATGACAGCAGCAACGCTGGTCGACGACGAGGCCCGCACGATCACTTGCCCGCGCTGCGAGCAGGCGCAGCCGATGCGCGACTTCGCCACCTTGGGCATGAGCCCTCGCTACGCCTGGCTACTCAGCCCCATCTACCGCTGCAAGCAGTGCAACCACCTGTTTGCGCCGCGGGTGCATGAGATGGCAAGCGCTCCCGTCGCCAGCGCATAGATCCGGGCCGGCATACGAGCCGGCGCAACGAACTTCAGCAGATTCAGGGGATAGCCCTCACGGCCGACACAGCGGCCATATCGAGGGCTTTCTTATTGCCCGAAGGAGGTGCGGACCAGAGGCGAACTTGCTTTGCACTGACCCGGACGGTCAGCGGACCACTTGATTACACGCCGAGAACTGAACCACCCAACCAAAAGAAGTGAATCACCAATCAATTGAAGGGAGAACCAAACGCAATGAACATCATCAATCGCTTTTTCCACGAGGAAGAGGGCGCTGACGCTGTCGAGTACGCCCTGGTCATCGCTCTGATCGCACTGGCGATCGTCGCCGGCGCCACCTTCATGGGCAGCAGCATCAGCGCCAAGCTCAACTCGGTCGCCAACTCGGTCAACAACTGCAAGGCCGGCAACTCGTCCTGCTAGAGCAGGTGACGAAATTGATGGGCCCTCTCGGCCGGCTCGCGGCCGAGACCGACGGCGCGGATGCGCTCGAGTATGCGCTGGTCATCGCGCTCGTCGCCCTGGCGATCGTGGCGGGAGCGACGCTCATGGGGGACTCCATCAACCAGAAGCTCAGCACGGTTGCCGCTCGGGTCACGAACTGCCCGAGCGGCAACCCGAGCTGCTAACCGAATTCCAAAGGAGTAGGCATGAATATCCTGAAGCGCTTCATCACTGACGAGGAGGGAGCGGACGCGGTCGAGTATGCGCTGGTCATCGCGTTGATTGCCCTGGCGATCGTTGCCGGCGCCACGTTCATGGGCAACACGATCAGCAGCAAGCTCAACTCGGTTGCTAATTCCGTCAACGCCTGTACAACGGGAAACACGAGCTGCTAGCTATCGGTAGCGTCGAGTGCTCGGGAGAGCCTGAGCTCCCCCGGCGCTCCGCAGAACGAGGTCAAGAAAGATGATGAACAACCTGCTTACCGCCATGTTCGTGGTGGCCGCCGCATGGGCGACCTATACGGATCTGAAGCACCGGCGCATTGCTAACTGGCTGACCTTCGGGGCCGCGGGCGCGGCGCTCGCGGCGCGGCTGGTGATGGGTGGGCCGCCGGCCCTGCTGGATGGGGTTGAGGGCTGGCTGGCGGGCGTGGGCATCCTGCTCATCCCCTTCGTCCTGGGCTGGATGGGCGCCGGCGACGTGAAGCTGCTGGGCGCTTTCGGCGCACTGGGCGGGGTTGACTTCGTTGTGCAGAGCGCGCTCTACGGCTGCATTCTGGGCGGCATCCTGGCCGTCGCCTTCCTTATTCGTGAGAAGAAGCTGTGGTTCGTCCTGAGCAACCTCTTCATCTATATCCGCCATCCGCTGGGCAGCGTCCTCGAGGCCAAGCGCCGCATGCCCTTTGGCCCGGCGCTCGCCGCCGGCGCAGCGCTGTCCATGGTCATCGCGCGAGGCGCCGCATGAGGATGCGCTGGCGGACCGAAGACGGGTCCGCCGCCGCCGAGCTGGCGATCCTGGGGCCGCTGTTCGCGATCCTGATCGCCGGCCTGGTGGAAGGCGCCGGCTTGGTCCAGACGGTCCAGGTCGTCCGAAACGCCGCCCGCGAAGGGGCGCGCTACGCCGCCGTTTCCGACGGCACGGCCGGGGCCAAAGCGACAGCGTATCTCACGTCCACCTTTGGCAGCCGCACGGACGTGACCTCGCCCACCGCCAGCTGCACCAGCCCGGCTCCCGCGGTCGGCACGGCCACCACCTGTACGGCGGGCATCACGCTGAACATCAGCGCGCCGGTGATCCAGAACATCCTGGGCTCGTCGATGCCCATCAGCGCCAGCGCCACCATGAAGGTGACCCAGTGAAGCGGCTGGTCCGGTCCGAGCGCGGGTCCACGGTCGCCGAGATGGCGCTGATCCTGCCCGTCTTCCTCTTGATCCTGTTCGGCATCGTGGAAGGCAGCGTCGTCCTCAACACCTGGATGATCCTGACCAACGAGACGCGGGAGGCCGCCCGCTATGCCATTGCCGGGGTCCGTGACGGCGACACCAACCTGGTGAACGAGGTCAAGTCGCACGTCACCAGCGACCTGAGCGGCCTGCTGAACACCGGCTCGCTGACCGTAACGGTCACGCCCACTACGACAACTGTCAACGGCACCACCACGACTACCGCGGTGACGGTGACCGCGTCGTACAGCGTGGCGCTGGTAACCCCGTACACCCAGGCCGCGATGGGCGCCAGCGTGCCTGTGACGGTGAGCTCCACGATGAGGGCCGAGTGATGCCAGGCTGGCTGCGGCGCCTGCGCCGCGAGGAGCAGGGCAGCATCGCCGCCACCGCGGCGATGTGCATGGTGATGTTCGTGGGCTGCCTCGGTCTGGCGATGGACAGCGGGATGCTGTACATCCAGCGGACGCAGCTGCAAAAGGCCGTCGACGCCTCCGCCCTGGCCGCCGCCTACGACCTGATGCCCAACAGCGGCAAGAACCCCGATACGGACGCTGCCACCTACGCCGGCTTCAACCAGGTGCTCTCGAGCGAGCTGGTCTCCGCGACCACCGGCAAGATCACCGTCCACGATGGGCCCTGCGCCACGAATGGCTGCCCGGCCTACCAGGTGACGGCGCAGCGCAGCGTGCCGTCCTCCTTCGCCGGGCTGGTCGGCTTCACCGGCGGCAGCCCAAAGACGACGGCGGTGGCTATCGCCAGCGTGGCCCAGGCTGTCCAGAGTGAGTACCTGCTGCCCTATGGCGTCTGGGATGGAAACAGCACACACATCCAGCTCAACCAAACCATCACCTTCCGCGACAACGGCTGGCAGAGCGACAACGTCTCGCCCGATCCGAGCGCCTGCGGCGACACCCAGAAGAACCAGCCGCCGTGCAACCCCAACTGGAACCTCGACGACAACTCGTTCAAAGGCTTCCTGCACATGCCGGCCGACAAGTGCGGCAGCGGCACCTCCACCCAATACAGCGTCGGCAACACTTTCGACTCCTCGAAAGGCGGCAACTCGGACGAGAACGCCTGCAAGACCATCCTGAACGCCGCCGCCGCGGCCGGTACGGCGGTGATCATGCCGGTGATCGACTACGGCTGCAAGAACAGCGGCTGCGACGGCGGCCCCGCCAGCAACTGCTCCTCGGGCGACATCTGCGTCCACATCAAAGGCTTCGTGGGCGTCATCCCCAACTCGGTCGGGTCTATGGGCCAGGCCTGGACCGGCAAGCTCGTCAACTGGACCACTTATCAAGCGACACCGGGAGGGTCGGCTACCAGCGAGCCTGCCCTCTACGTCCTCAAGCTCTGGTATTAAGCAAGCAAGTAGCAAGGAGAAGCAGGAATCATGAAGGGAATTGGCGGAAAGGGGGTGCTGGCGCTGTCCCTAGTGCTCGGCATCGCCACCTCGTACATGGTCTACCAATACGTTGACCAGGCCGGCCAGGCGGCGAAGCCTGTCGAAACCGTGCCGGTGCTTACGGCCGCGCAGGACATCCCGGCGCGCACCACCATCACCGGGGACATGCTGCGCCTCACCCGCGTGCCGGTAGACCTGAAGCTGCCCAACGCGATGGTGCAGTCCACGGATGCCGTGGGCAAGGTGAGCAAGCTGCCTATCTCCCAGGGCGAGGAAATGCTGCCCAACAAGCTCTTCGGCGATCGCGAGGAGAGCGGCCTGGCCTTCGTGGTGCCCGAGGGCAAGCGCGCCGTCTCGGTGGCGGTGAACGAGGTCGTCGGTTCCGGCGGCATGATCGTGCCTAGCGACTACGTGGACGTGGTGGCCGTGCTGGACGTGCAGAGCTCCGCCCCGTCGGATCCGAATAACGTCCGCTTCGGCGTGGACCCGAGCAGCCGCGCTCAGGTGAAGGCCGTGGCCCAGTACGTCCTCCAGAACGTGGAGGTGCTGGCGGTTGCGCAGGCGCTGGAAGGCGATCCTGCGCCGCAGACGACCGGTCAGAAGGTGGCCGGCACGGTGGCGCCGGGAAACAATCCGCAGCCGCCCAAGCAGAACACCGCCGCGCAGCCAGGCGCTCGTACCGTCACCCTCGCCGTCGGCCCTGAAGACGCCGAGAAGCTGGTCCTCGCGGAGGACAAGGGGCGGATTCGCCTGGTGCTGCGAGCGCATGGCGACAACACCACCCTCAAGGTGGACGACAACGCCATGTTCCAGTTCGTCAACGGCGTGGCCACCCTCAAGTCGGACACGAAACCGCTATGACCGACTACGCCTCAACTGCACCGGGCTTCGGAGTCGCCGGCCCGTCGCTTGCCGAAGCTCCTAAGCCGGAGCCTGAAACTCGAAACTCCAAGCCCGCTGGCGCCATCGGCCTCATGCTGGTGGAAGACTCGGTCGAGGAGCGCACCGCTATCAAAAGGCTGCTGCTGGCCAGCGAGCTCATGGTCATAGGCGAGAGCGTGCCGGGAACCGAGGCTGTGGCGGTTGCCAAGGACCTCAAGCCGGACGTCATCCTGGTCTCGGTCGAGGAGCCGGTGGTGCGGGCGCTGCGAACCATTGAGGCGCTGAACGTGGTGCTGCCGCAGACCCCGGTGGTCGCCCTCTCCAGCCTCGGCGGACGAGACCACCTGCGCCGAGCCATGCTCGCCGGCGCGCGAGATTACCTCGTCCGCCCGCTCGATGCCGAGGAGCTGGAAAAGGCCATCCTGAGCGTCTACGAGCTGGAGCGCAAGCGCAGCGTGCTCAACGAGCACGTCATCGAAAGCGGCCACGTCGGCGACGTGGTGTGTGTCTTCGGCGCCAAAGGCGGCGTGGGCCGTACCACGCTGGCCACCAACCTGGCGGTCGCCCTGGCGCTCAACTTCAAGCAGCGCGTGGCGCTGGTGGACCTGGACCTACAGCTTGGCGACGTGGCGCTGATGCTGGACATCGTGCCGGAGCGGACCATCGCCGACCTGGTGCCGGTGGTGGACAAGCTCGACCCCGAGCTGATGCGCAGCTTCATGAGCGTCCACAGCTCGGGCCTGCGCGTCCTGCCCGCCCCGGCGCGACCTGAGGACGGCGAGAAGGTGCAGCCGGCGCATATCCGCAAGATCCTCGAGGTGCTTACGCATACCTGTGACTACGTGGTGGTCGATACGCCCCGCCAGCTGAACGACAGCATCATCGCCACGTTGGACATGGCCAACCTGGTGTGCCTCGTCGCCAGCAATCAGCTCACCTGCCTCAAGAGCACCAAGCTGTGCCTGGGCATGCTCAAGAGCTGGCGCTACACCAACGACAAGGTCAAGCTGGTCATGAACCAGGCGCACAACGGCAGCAGCCTGCCGATGAATGACGCCGAGGTGGCGATCGACTATCCCATCTTCTGGAAGGTGCCGTACGACGGCCACCTGGTGGCCGCCAGCCAGTGGGGCAAGCCGTTCGTGCACGCTCAGCCTGGAGCCAAGCTGTCCCAGAACATCGCCGGCCTGGCGCAGGCCGTGAGCGGCTCGCGCACGCCCGTCAAATCCTTCTTCAACCGGATCAAGAACTAGCCATGTCACTGCTGCTGCAACGTTCCGGCGCCGTCTTGGAATCCGAGCGCCTGCCCTTCACCCCCGCCGCCAGCCTGTCGCTCGAGGAGCGCCTGGCGCCCGCCGATCCCTTCCTGGACCTCAAGGCCCGCATCCACGAACGGCTCATACGCGAGCTGGACACCGAGCGCCTGGACACTCAGGATCCGGCGATGATCCGCAGCCAGGTCGAGGAGGCCACGCGGGCTCTGCTGGCCGCCGAGGACGTGCCCATGGCGCGCACCGAGCGGCTCAAGCTCATCGCCGAGATCGCCGACGAGGTGCTGGGGCTGGGGCCCATCCAGCCGCTGCTGGACGACCCGAGCATCTCCGAAGTCATGGTCAACGCCGCCAACCAGATCTACTTCGAGCGCCACGGCGTCCTGTCGCTCAGCGACCGCGTCTTCAAGGACGACAACCACATCCTGCGGGTGATCGAGAAGATCGTCGCGCCGCTCAACCGCCGCATCGACGAGCGCTCGCCAATGGTCGACGCCCGCCTGCCCGACGGCTCCCGCGTGAACGCCATCATCCCGCCGCTGGCGATCGACGGCCCCACGCTGACGATCCGGAAGTTCTCCAAGGAGCCCTACCAGGTCGACGACCTGATCCGCTTCCAGACGCTCTCGCCGGCCATCGTCGAGGTGCTGAAAGCCTGCATCAACATGCGGCTCAACATCATCGTCTCCGGCGGCACGGGCACCGGCAAGACCACGCTGCTGAACGTGCTCTCGGGCTTCATCCCGCCAACCGAGCGGGTGGTCACTATCGAGGATCCCGCGGAGCTCCAGCTCCGGCAGCGCCATGTGGTGCGGCTCGAGACCCGGCCGGCCAACATCGAAGGCGAGGGCCAGATCACGCAGCGCGACCTGGTCCGGAACGCCCTGCGCATGCGGCCTGACCGAATCATCGTCGGCGAGGTCCGCGCCGGTGAGGCCTTCGACATGCTGCAGGCCATGAACACCGGCCACGACGGCTCGCTGACGACGGTCCATGCCAACAGCCCGCGCGACGCCCTGTCCCGCGTGGAGAACATGGTGCTCATGGCCGGTCTGGACCTACCGGCTCGCGCCATCCGCGAGCAGGTGGCCTCGGCCATCAACCTCATCATTCAGCTCACCCGCATGCGCGACGGTTCGCGCCGCGTTACCCACGTGACCGAGATCGTGGGCATGGAGGGCCAGGTCGTGACGATGCAGGACATCTACGCCTTCCAGGCCCGCGGCCTGGACGACCAGGGCCGCGTCCTCGGCTCCGTCCAGCCGACGGGCCTGCGCCCCAAATTCGCCGAGCGGTTCGAACAGTACGGCATCCGTTTGGCGGCCGATCTCTTCGAGGGCCGAGCCTTCTAGCCATGGACCTGCAGCTCAGCGCTCAGCTCGTGCCTTTGGTGGCCCCCGTCGCCATGTTTGTGGCGGTGATGCTGCTCGGCGCCGGCATTTACCGGACGGCCAATCACGGCGGCCTCATCGCCCGCAAGCGGCTGTCGGCGTTCGCGCCGGCGCCAAGCGGCGTCGTGGCCATGCCCATGATCGAGGGCTCGCCGCTCCTCAAGCACGAGCGCTTCAGCACCTTCGGCCTGCTCGACCGGCTGCTCCACCGCAACGAGCGCGGCCACCGCATCGCCCTCGAGTTGGCGCGCGCCGCGCTGCCCTTGCGCGTAGGCGAGTACCTGCTGCTGCGCTGGGTGCTTGGGCTCGCCTTTGCCTTCATCGTCACGGAGAAGTCGAAGGCGCTGCCGATCGGCCTCATCGCCGGCGTAGCCGGCTACTTCCTGCCGGCGTTGTACGTCCGCTATCGCCAGAACAAGCGGGTGCGCGAGTTCGACGACCAGTTGGTCGACGCGCTGACGCTCATCGCCAACGCCCTCAAGTCCGGCTACTCCTTCCTCCAGGGCATGGAGGCCATCGCCCGCGAGATGCCGGCGCCAATCGGCGTCGAGTTCGAGCAGGCGCTGCGGGAGATTCGGGTCGGCGGCTCGGTCGAGGACGCCTTGGGCGCCATCCACGAGCGCGTCCGCAGCGTGGATTTCGAGATGGTAGTCACGGCCATGGTCATTCAGCGCCAGGTCGGCGGCAACCTCACCGAGATTCTCACCAGCATCGCCTACACCGTCCGCGAGCGGCACCGCATTCTCCGGGAGGTACGCGTGCTCACGTCGCAGGAGCGCATGTCGGGCTACGTCATCGCCGGCCTGCCGGTGTTCATGGTGGTGGCGCTGTCGCTCCTCAGCCCGGGCTACATCAGCGGCATGTGGCGGGACGAGCTGGGCAAGATCATTCTCAGCGCCAGCGCCGTGATGGAGCTGGTTGGCCTGCTGGTTATCCGCAAGATTGTGGAGATCGACGTATGAGCCTGGCGCTCAACCCCGTCATCGTCGCCCCGCTGGCCAGCTTCCTGACCGTCTTCCTGCTGATTGTGGCGCTGTTCACGCCGCGCCAGAACCCGGCCGCGGACAAGCTCAAGGCCTACGCCTACCGCCAGACGCAGGATTCGGACGCCCTCAGCGCGTCGTTTGCCGAGCGCGTCATCTTTCCCTTGCTCGAACACCTCGGCCGGCTGGCAGGGTCCGCGGCGCCCAAGGAGCGGCAGGACCGCATCCGGCAGGCGCTGGACGAAGCGGGCAACCCCTGCAGCATCAACGCCTACATGGCCGTGCGCACCATCGCGACGATAGGCCTGCCCGGCATCTACCTGCTGCTGATCCTGGGTACCCACGCTCAGCTGGCCGCCGGCCAGATCGTGGTCACGCTGCTGCTGCTGGTCGCGGGCAACTACGTGCCCAAGCGCTGGCTCACCAGCAAGGGCAACGCCCGCCGCAAGGAAATCGAGCGCGCGTTGCCCGACGCGCTGGACCTGATCGTCGTCTCCATGGAGGCCGGCCTGGCCCTGGACGGCGCCATCGCCAAGGTGGTGGAGAAGACGCGCGGCGCGCTGAAGGACGAGCTGCAGCGCATGCTGGGCGAGATCCACCTCGGCAAGCCGCGCCGCGAGGCGCTCCGCCAGCTCGGCGCTCGCACCAAGGTGAAGGACCTGATCACGCTGGTGAACGCCATCGTCCAGGCCGACCAGATGGGCGTGAGCATGGCTCAGGTGATGAGGACGCAGGCCGACGAGGCGCGTCTCAAGCGCCGCCAGCGGGCCGAAGAGAAGGCGCACGAGGCGGCGGTCAAGATGCTGTTCCCGCTGGTGCTGTTCATCCTGCCCAGCGTCATGATCGTGGCCGTCGGCCCGGCGGCGCTGGCCATCGTGCACCAGTTCAGCTCCGGGTTCGGGGGCTAGCGATGAGCCTCATCGTGGCCGGCGCCTTCGCGGTCGTCCTGCTGCTGCTGGTGCTGCGGCTGTCCCAGCGGCTCACGTTGCGGCTGCGCGTGCTCGCCGGCGTGTCCCTCTCGCGGCCGGCCAGTAAATCGTGCCCGCACCTGGGCATCGCCAGCGACCCCTTCAGCCACGAGAACCTGCCTACGGACGACCACCGCTGCTACCTGTGGATGCAGCGCGATCGCATCGACCTGGTGCACCAGAAGGGCTTCTGCCTCAGCACGGCGCATCACAAGTGCCCGTGGCTGATGATGCGCCGCCCGGACGCGCCGCCGCCGCTGCGCCAGCGCCTGCCGGGCCTGGTGGCCGGCCTGCCTCGCGGGTTGTGGGGAGGGCTCCGCGCCGCGCCGGGGCTGGCCATGGCCTTCGTGGGCAGCGTCCGCAAGCTCCACCTGCCGCGCCGGCATGTCCAGCCGGCCACGGCGTCCGTGGCGAGCCAGGCCGCTCCCGCTCGGCCGCTGCCCGACAATGTGGCCGCCGCTTTGGAAGATGGCACCTCCATCTGGGCGCGGCCAGCCGCTGCTGCCGCCGAACGGCCGAGCTTCGACGATGCCGCCGAGTTCGACCCACGCACCGTGTGGACCGCCAGGCCGGGCCAGGCGCCGGAGGAACTCGAGCCCGTGGCCGCCGCCGAGTTCGAACCGAGTACCGTCTGGACCGCCAACGCGAACGAAGCGCCTCAGGAGCGCGCGCGTGAGGCGGCTGCTGTCGCGGCGCCGGCACGCCTGCCTTCCATCCCCGCTGGGCCGCGCTTCCAGACGCTGCGCCGTGCCCTTGCGGCAGCGCAGGCGACGGCACTCGCGCTGATCGCGCTCATCGGACGCGGCCTGTCCGCGGCTGGCCAGGCGGCCGTGCGCGGTGTCGCCGCGCTGTCGCCGAAGGTCGCGCAGGCGGCGGTCATCGCCGGGCGCGGTCTGCGGATCGCGACGGTCTGGTCTGCTCGCACGCTGTGGCTGCTGAGCAAGCTGCTGGGCCGCTTCCTGCTCTGGGCCGGGCGTCACGCCGTTGCCGCTGCGATCGCCGGCTCGCACGCGCTGGCCGCAGCCCTCGCGGCGCGGCAGCAGGCCATCCGCGAGCGCCGGGCGGCCGCGCAAGCGGCCAGAGAAGCCGCGCTTCCGCCGGTCATGGCGGCCGCCGTTTCCGATGCCGTCGCTCCGCTGCCCGTCATCGCGGCGGCTGTCGCCCAGGCGCCCGAGCCGGTCGCCGAGCCGGTGCAGCCGCCCTCTCTGGCCAAACTGGAGGACCTGCTGGCCGAGGGTCTGGCCGCGATGGATCGCGGCGAGGAAGGGTTGGCGTACCACATCTTCGTCAAAGCCACCGAGCAGCGCGTCCCTCGCGGCCACGCCGAGGCTTACGCCGACGTGATGAAACGCGCCTGGTTCTGGCGCGCCAAGACCTCCGAGACGGTCCAGGATCTCGCGGAGTCGCTGGAGCAGGCGCTGCGGTTCGAACCAGGCAACCTCCAGATGCAGGCGCACCTGGCCTGGGCCCGCCAGCGGCTCGAGCGCGAGCAGAAGCTGCTGCCCATCGATGCCGCCACCCAGCTGCCGGACCAGCCGAAAACCGCAGCGGCGGTGCAGCGTGCCGGGTGGTGGGCGTCGCTGGGCGTCGGAATGCGGATTGCAGGCGGCCTCATGGCCCTCGCGCTGGCCGCGCTGTGGATGACGACGGGCGTGCTGCCGGCGTTGGGCACCTGGCTCAGCCAGCTGCCAGCCGGCGACGAGCTGATGCTGCGCCGCCTGGTGCTCACCATCAACGCCACCGCCCTGCCAGGCAAAGGCCATCTGCCGCTGCCGGGCGTGAACTACGACCTGGGCCTGGCCCTGCCCTTTGTGCTTGGCTTCCTGTTCGTGTTCACTGCCCGCGGCCTGGTGGATGGCGACGGTTGGGCGCGCACCACGGGCCTGCTGCTGGCGGGCGCCGGCGGCTGGCTGTGCGCCGCGGCCGTCACCAACCCGGACGCCAGCCGGCTCGGCCTGGTGCTGTGCGTCGGCGTGATTGTGGCGGCGATGTTGGGACGCTTCGAGCCTCAGCGCAGCGTGCGCGCGAGCGGACTGGGCTACTAGGAATATGGCCGGAAACATGCCGCGGCGGCGCGGGCGGGTGCACCCCAACAGCGCTTTCGGGCTGAGTCGAGCAGCAATCGGAGGGGTCGGAGCGCCGCTTATGGCTTTCCGGCCGTATTCCTAAGCGTGAAGGCCTTAGCATGCCCGTTCGTACTAGGGCCTTCCCTACCCGTCACCCGGGCACGTTATATGCGTCGAATAAGTAATCCATGCGGACTAAACCAGGAACTTTCGGTTCAGGTTCTAGCAGCATCAACACATCGGGAGGAGCAGTCATTAGGACGCGGCCGATTCCGGGTTCCCAGCCGAGTTCATCGAGGCTGGGCGGAAACAGGGCCCATCTTCCGGGGGTGGAGTGGTGTCGGACGTTCAGGCGTTAGTTCAGCGGGCGCAAAGCAACGATCGCGCGGCGTTTGGAGAGCTCTACGAGCTCTACTGCCCAAAGATCTACAGCTATATCGCCTACCACCTGAACGGCCGCGCGGAAGCGGCAGAGGATCTCACGGAAGAGGTGTTCATGAAGGCGCTCCAAAACCTGAGTAGCTTTCAGTTTCGAGACGTCCCGTTCTCGTCCTGGTTGTATCGGATAGCGCACAACCACCTCATCGACCACATCCGCAGCACGAAAAAGGTGCAGTCGGTGAACATCGAAGACGCGGAGCACCTGCTCTTCGAGAAAGATCGCCTGGACGGCCGGCTGGATCGCCACACGTTGACCGCCGCGCTGTCCAAGATTACCGACGACCAGCGGCAGATCGTGCTGATGCGCGTGGTCCAGGGTCTCAGCATCACCGAGACCGCCAAGGCCGTTGGCAAGAGTGAGGACTCGGTCAAGCAGCTGCAGAGTCGTGGCCTCAAGGCGCTCAAACGCGTGCTCGAAGCCCAGGGGGGGAGCGGCGTGATGATGGATCCGTTCGACGCCGCCCTGTCCGCCTTCATCGATACCCTGCCCGAGGACCCGGCCGGCGCTGGGCAGCTGCTCACCGAGTCCGCTCCGTTCAGCGGCCAGGGCGACCTGCCTGCGCTGGCCGAGCTGGCCACGATGCTGCGGGCCGTCGAGCCGTACCAGCCCCGGCCGGAGTGGATGGCCACCTCCAAGGCGCGCCTCATGGCCGCGCCGGTGCTGCCGCCGGAGAAGCGCGGCTTCACCTGGCTGGGCAGCATGTTCCTGCCGCTGACGCAGCTGACCTTCCCGACGCTGTCGCTGCCGAAGCTCAACCTGACCTCGCCGCTGCTGGCCCGCGGAGCTGTGGCTCTGGCGATGATTGTCGGCCTGACTTCGGTGGCCCGCCATCGTACCGCGCCAAGCCCCATCATCGAGGTCACCGGCAACTCGGCGCAGCTCGAGAATGCCCAGCAGGCCATTGCCGCTACCCAGGCCGAGTTCGACCGACTGGCGCGCGAAGGCCAGGTAGCCGGCGTGGAGATCGAAGGCAGCCCGCGCGATGTCGTGCTGCTGGCTCAGCAGATCGATTTGGCCGAGCTGGCCATCGAGGATGCGCCTCCCGCCGACCAGCCGGCGCTGCGCAGCCAGCTCCAGAGCGCTGTCAAGGCCGTGCGCTTCGACGGCCAGCTCGAGGGCATCACCAACGGCAGCACGCTCCAGGTGAGCGGTGTGGCGGTGCAGGCCGATCCCTCCACCGCCAAGCAGCTGCAGGTCGGCCAGCCGGTGAGCCTGCTGGTGACCGTCGGCAGCAATGGCAAGCTGCAGGCCGTGCAGGTGAGCCCGCTGCAGCAGCACCCCAGCGCGCCGCCAGCGCCCGCCAGCCCGGCAGCCTCAGCCGCGCCTGTCGCCTCACCTCAGCCCTCGACCCCGCCGGTGGCCCCACCGGCAGCGCCGCAGGCCGGCGGCAATGCCACAGGCCCGCTGGTGGATAGCGGTTCCGGTTCGGGTTCGGCGAGCTCGAGCGCCGCAAACGCCTCGACGGCTGCGCCGGCGACCGACGGCAGCCAGACTCCGGACCGGGGTCACGGCCGGCGGAATACCGTTCGCATTGACAACTCGGATGGCGGCCAGTCCGTGAGCGTGTCGACTTCCACCGGCTCGGGTGACCCCGGCGCCTCGAACCAGAGCTCGTCGGCGACGGTAGTCGTCAGCCCGCCTCAGCCGCCAAGTGTGGTGGCGAGCAACCCTCCCGCTAGTCCGGCTCCGCCCTCGCTTGCCCCTGTTCCAGGAGCTCCCAGCGCGCCCGCCGGTAGTGTGGCCGGTGCGACGACCAGCAGCACCGCGGCCTCCGGCCCGCAGGTAACCTCGACCAGCAGCACCGTGACGGGCGGGGGGAACCAGACCGTAACCGTCAGCTCCAGCTCCCACACGACCGGTGGCTCCGGACAGACGGTTACCACCAGCGTCAGCACCTCGTCCAGCTCCGGCGGGTCGACGACCTCGGGTGGATCCACCTCCAGCTCGCACTCCAGCACGAGTGTCGTGTCTTCGAGCTCCAGCTCCTCATCCGGCAGCAGCAGCTCCGTGACCTCGAGGGTGCTGCAGGTCGTCACCAGCGTGTCGACCGTGTCGTCCAGCTCGAGCAGCAGCTCCAGCAGCTCGAAGGGCAAAAACAAGAAGTAGCCGGCGACACCGGGCCGATGGTCCGGCCGCCGGCTGCGAGCTGTTGACTGGCTAAGCTTCGGTCTGCATGCGCGAGCTGTCCTCCGGGTTTCCCTACCGAATCGTCGACCACCACCTTCACACGCGCTGGTCCGACGGGCGTTTCAGCCCGGCCGAGCTGCTGGAGACGGCTCGCCAGAAGGGCTACCGCATTGGCATCTCCGACCATGCCGGGCCCAAGACCACCGGCGTGCAGGCCCACAACTTCGACGCGTACGTGGCCGACCTGCGCCAGCTCGACGTGTACCGGGGTGTGGAGTTCGACGTGGCGTATGGCCTCAGCTTCGAGGTTCAGAAGGCGGCCGAGCTCGACTACATGATCGGCTCCCTCCACGGCGTGATGCGCGATGGGCAGTTCAAACCATTGGACGGTATGTTCCGCTGGCAGCAGTCGGGAGGGCGGGCCGCCTACGTGCCGGACGTGGACCTGAGCGATCCCGAGGTCTGGATCGACGAATGGCTGGCCATCCTCCGCCACGCCTTTGAGACCACGCCTATCGACATCCTTGGCCACCCGACGTTGACGCCGATCCTGCCACTCGATCCCAATCCCGAGAAGGCGTACAAGCCTGAGTGGGAGGAGCGGCTGTGCGCGCTGGCGCTGGAGTACCGGGTGGCGTTGGAGATCAGCGGCCGGTACAAGCTGCCGCACGAACGGCTGCTGCGGACCGGCAAGGAGATGGGCGTGACGTTCGCCATCGGCAGCGACGGGCACCAGCCGGGCCAGATATGCGATCTGGCATATCCCTTGCAGATGATCGAGGAACTTGGCCTACCGAGCGACCACATCTTCGATGTGGAGAACAAGCCAAGAGCTCACGCGGGGGCGGCCAGCAGCCGCTGAGGACTGCTACAATAGCTCCGGCTTCCTGAGTGCGTCCACGGGGCGCACTTCTTTTGTGTTCAGCAATCTCTAAGGAGTAGTTGCGCATGGGTATCGTCTGGGTCGTTCCCATCGTGGGCGTGCTTGCCATCCTCTTCGCGTTGTGGCTGGCGAAGGACGTCTTGAGCCGGGATCCCGGCACCTCGGGCATGCAGCAGGTGGCTGGCATGATCTTCGAGGGCGCGATGGCTTTCCTCAACCGCCAGTACCGCACCATCGCCATGCTGGCCATCGTGACCGCCGTCATCATCGGCGTCCTTGTCGGCGTTTTTGCCGGCAACGGCACCGAAGGCGTGCTTACCGGCATCGCCTTCATCCTGGGCGCCTTCTGCTCGTCCGTGTCGGGCTATATCGGGATGTACGTATCCGTGCGCTCGAACCTCCGGACGGCGTCGGCCGCGACCCGCTCGCTGCCTGAGGCCATCACCGTCGCGCTTCGCGGCGGCGCGGTTTCAGGGTTCCTGGTGACGGCGCTGAGCCTGCTGGGCGTGGCCGGCATCTTCGGCCTGTACAGCGCGATCCTGGGCAATCCCATCGAGAACACCCCGTTCCTCATCGTCGGCTTCGGCTTCGGCGCGAGCTTCGTCGCGCTGTTCGCGCAGCTTGGCGGCGGCATCTACACCAAGGCCGCCGACGTGGGCGCAGACCTTGTCGGCAAGGTTGAGGCCGGCATCCCTGAGGACGATCCGCGCAACGCGGCCGTGGTCGCCGACCTGGTGGGCGACAACGTGGGCGACTGCGCCGGCCGTGGCGCGGACTTGTTCGAGTCCATGTCTGCCGAGAACATCGGCGCCATGATCCTGGGCGTGGCCATTTTCGCGGCGACCAAGAACGTGGCCTGGATCTTCTTCCCGCTGGTGCTCCGCTCGTTCGGCCTCATCGCCTCGATGATTGGCCTGCTTTCGGTGCCGGCCTTCGCCAAGCCCAACAAGGACCCCATGTCCGCCCTCAACGGCGGCTACTACGTACTGTCGGTGCTCTCAATCATTGGCCTGTTCTTCACCACCTACTTCATGATGAACGACCCCGCCCATCCGAATGCCTGGCTGCCGTTCTTCATCTGCGGCCTGATCGGTATCGGCGTCGGTTTCGCCTTCGTCTACATCACGCAGTACTACACTGCCGGCGCGTGGCGGCCTGTGCAGGAGATCGCCAAAGCCTGCATGACCGGCCCGGCGACCACCATCATCACCGGCACGGCCGTCGGCTTCGAGACCACGGCCATCACCGCCGTCGTGATCGGCGTCGCCCTGGTGGCGGCGTTCGTCATCGGCGGCCTCTCCGGCGTGCCGAACGCCAGCATCTACGGCACGGCAGTGGCCACGATGGGCATGCTCATGTCCGCCTCCTACGTGCTCGCGATGGACACTTTCGGCCCCATCACCGACAACGCCGGCGGTATCACCGAGTTCTCCCAGGCGTCTCATCAGGCGCGCGAGATCACCGACAATCTGGACGCGGTCGGCAACACCACCAAGGCCCTTACCAAGGGCTACGCGGTGGCCTCCGCCGGCCTGGCGGCCTTCCTGCTGTTCAGCGCCTACCTGGATCGGGTGAAGGAACTGCTCGGCGGCTGCGCCAATTTGGCGGCGAATCAGGCTCCGACGGCCGGCAGCCGGCTGGCAGGCGTCATCCAGCACTGCGGCGATGCCCTGCCGGTCGACCTCTCGAACGTCGAGGTATTCGTCGGCGCGCTGCTCGGCGGCATGCTGGTCTTCCTGTTCAGCTCGCTGGCCATCCGCGCGGTCGGCAGCACGGGCGCCAAGATCATCGAGGAGGTCCGCCGCCAGTTCCGCGAGGATCCCGGCATCATGGCCGGCACGTCCAAGCCGGACTATGCCCGCGCCGTGGACATCACCGCCCGCGCCGCGCTGCGTGAGATGGTTGCCCCTGGCATCCTGGCGGTCGGCCTGCCCGTCGCGGTTGGCCTGATCTTCCGCGCCACCGGCACGCTGAACGGCAACGCCGGCTGGGAGTCGGTGGGCGGCGTGCTGATGGTCGGCACGATCGTCGGCGTTATCGTCGCCACCTTCCTGAACAACTCGGGCGGCGCCTGGGACAACGCGAAGAAATTCATCGAGAGCGGGCAGCTCAAGGATGCCGGCGGCGCCGTCCAGGGCAAGGGCACCTTCGCCCACGCCGCGGGCGTAGTCGGCGACACCGTCGGCGATCCCTATAAGGACACCGCCGGCCCGTCGCTCCACGTGCTGGTGAAGCTGCTGTCCACCATCACCCTGGTGCTGGCGCCGCTGTTCGTCTAAGCGCCTCTACCGGTCTGAAGCCCCCTTTCCTGTTGGAGGGGGGCTTTACGCTTTTAGGGCGTGTCTGATTTGACCTCCCTCTATGCCGAGCTCGGACTCGAGCCCGGCGCCAGCATCCAGATCATCTCGGCGGAACAGCTTGTTGGCGAGCCGGCCGAGCGGCGCATGCCGCCCGGCTATCTGCTGAATCCCAGCTCATACGTGCTCATCACGGGCATTTCCGACGAAGCTGGCGTGCGCGAGAGCCTGGCGCAGGTCTACCCGGCGGCGCATCGAATGCGCTCGACCGCGCACGGACTGTTGGTGGACCCCCTCCCGCCGCTGGAGCATGGCGCCTACCTTGAGGCCATGCAGTACATCACGCAGCGCCTGCGGGCGCCGGACGGCTGCCCATGGGACCGCGAGCAGGACCACAAGAGCATCCGCTCTTACCTCCTCGAGGAGACGTACGAGACGCTCGACGCGCTCGACAGCGGCGACCCGAGGAAGCTCGCCGAGGAGCTCGGTGATCTGCTGATGCAGGTGCTGCTGCACGCGGAGATCGCCCGCCAGCAGGGGGAGTTCGACCTGCGCGACGTCGTTCTCGGTATCTCGACCAAGCTGGTCCGGCGGCACCCGCATGTCTTCGGCGACGTGCAGGCCGACAGCGCAGGCCAGGTGCTGGCCAACTGGGACGAGATCAAGAAAGCGGAGCGCCCGAAGGACCAATCCATCCTGGCGAGCGTCACGCCCGCCATGCCGGCCCTGGCCTACGCCCAGGAAGTCTCCGAGCGCGCCGCCCGGCAGGGCTTCGAATGGCCGGACATCGCCGGCGTCGTGGACAAGATCAAGGAAGAGATCCAGGAGCTCGCCGAGGCGCAGAACCCCGCCGAAGTCGTCGACGAGTTCGGCGATCTCCTGTTCAGCCTGGTCCAGGTTGCCCGCTGGAAAGGCTTCGAAGCCGAGGACGCCCTCCGCGAAGCCAACCGCAAGTTCCGCACGCGCTACCAGATCATGGAGCGCCTGCTCCGCGAGCGCCGCCTCGACATGAAGGTCATGTCCATCGAGGAGATCGACCAGCTCTGGGAGGAGGCAAAAGTAGAGGCCTCCTCCCAGCCGAAGTATTAAGCTATGCTGGCTGTCTCTCGGACGCCGAGGTCGCGGACGGCGGGGTAGACCTCTTTGGCGATGAGCTCCAGCGAGCGGCGGGTCTTCTCCGCGCTCATGAAGCCGGCGTGGCTCATCATCAGCATGTGGCCGATGCCGCAGCGCTCGTGCAGGTACTTGAACTTTTCCGTCACCTGATCCGGCGTGCCGGCGATGACGATGCCCTTTTCCTGCAGCTGCTCGAAGCTGTCGCGGTAGGCTTTGCCGCCCTTGCCCAGGATATTGTTGGCCAGCACCTGCGGCGGGAGATAGCCCGGAGGCGCGTTCAGCTGCGGGTGCCGTTCGCGATAGAGGTACCACAGCAGCTCCTGCCCGTACTCCTGCGCGTCCTTCTCCGAGTCGCTGCAGTAGACCAGCGCCAGGTACGCGAACTTGTCCGCGCCAGGCTCGGGATAGCCCATCTCGGCGCAGCGCTGCTTGTAGGTCTTGACCAGCATCTCGGTCCACTCGTACGGCGTGAGGAAGCAGGCGTAGGTGTACTGGTGGTCGGCCGTGAAGGTCACGCTGTCCGGCGTTGAGCCGGTGATCCAGATCGGCGGGTGCGGCTGCTGGTACGGCCGCGGCCAGACGTTGACATAACGGAAATGCCAGAAGCGGCCCTCCCAGTTGAACGGCTCGTGGGTCTGGAACGCCTTCAGGATGAGGTCGTGCGCTTCCTCGAAGCGCTGGCGGGTGAGCACCGGGTTCGTGTTCGACGGCTGGATCTCCGTGGGCACGCCGCGGACGAAGCCGCAGATGATGCGCCCGCGCGACATCACGTCCAGCATGGAAATTTCCTCGGCCACCCGGACCGGGTTGTCGCGATGGGGCAGGGGGCTGCCGAGGATGCAGATCTTGGCCTTCTTCGTCCGCTGGATGACGGCCGAGGCGGAGATCGGCACCACGGCATCGAGGCAGGTCATGGTCTGGTGATGCTCGTTGAGCATGATGTCCAACCCAAGCTCGTCCGCCCACTCGTGATCCTCGAGGTAGCGCTCGTACAGGTCGGCCAGCTTGGCCGGGTCCATGTAGCTGCTGGGCAGGATCACGCGCGCCGAGCGGTACTGCTTCTCGACCTCCGCCGGCACGTAGGGATAGGGCATCTCGGTGAAGTGATAGACCTGCATCAGTTCTTCTCCGTCAGGAATGGAATCACCGTGCCGGTAAATGCTTCCGGCTGTTCGAGGTAGGGGTAGTGCCCGGCGCTCGCCAGGCTGACGAACTTGGCGCCGGGGATCTCGCGGGCCAAAGCCCGGCCGTATTCGGGTGTCACGATCTTGTCGCTGTCGCCCCAGACCACCAGCGTGGGGATGTTGATGCGGCCCAATCGCTGCCGCAGCTTGGGGTTGTGCATGAACGGCTTCCAGGTGAACAGCGCCGTCGTCTGGCGGTTGCGCAGCAGCGTGACGATGTCCTCTTCCGGCAGGTCGGGCGTCGGCAGCTTCATGATCTTGCCGCCGGCCGCGGGATCGTGCCAGCTCGCTGCCAGGAAGTCGTGCGCATCCATCAGGAAGTTGTCGGCGATGTCCCGATCGGTGTACGCGCCCGTCTTGATGCCCACTGAATCGACCAGCACCAGCCGCTCGAACTCAGCCGTGCAGTGGACCGCCATCTCGGCAGCGATCCAGCCGCCCAACCCCAGGCCCATCAGCCGGAGAGATTGGGGCTTCAGCACGCGCAGCAGGTCGAGATAGGCGTAGGCCACGTCGTCGATGGAGTCGAAGTTGTCGGGCAGCGACGATTGGCCGAAGCCGGGATGCGACGGCACGATGACCGAGAAGCGCTCGGCCAGGGTGTCGAGGTAAGGCCAGGACATGTTCAGGTACTCCTGGTCGTGGAGGACGAGCAGCGGGTCGCCTTGCCCGCCTCGCAGGAGCTCGAGGGTCACGCCTCGTGCGTCCACTTGCTCGGTGCGCCACTCCGTGGCGGCGGCAGTTGCCAAGGATGCTCCTTTCGGTTCCATGTAGTGGAACCCGTTCCGTATACTGGACTTCTGAGATGAACGGTACCACTCCAGGCGCATGACGGTCAAGACCGAAGCCTCGGGCGTTCGATCCGTCGAGCGAGCATTCGAGCTGGCCTTCGACCTCGCGGCTCACCCGGAAGGCGCGGGGCTGCAGCAGCTCGCGCGCGAGACCGGCTGCAGCAAGAGCACGGTGCACCGCCTGCTGGCGACGCTGCAGGCGCTGGGCGTGGCAGAGCAGGATGCAGCCTCCAAGCTCTACCGCCCCGGGCCCCGGCTGGCCGAGCTGGCGCCGATCGCGGGTGAGCCTGACCTGCGCCGCCTGGCGCTGCCGATCATGCGCCAGCTGCGCGACGACACCGAGGAGACGGTGACGTTGCACCTCGTCGAGGGCGACAGCCACGTGGTGGTGGAGCAGGTGGAGAGCGAGCACGAGATTCGCCGCATCAACCCCATTGGCCAGCCGGTGCCGCTGGCGGCCGGCGCGACCGCTCGCGCCATCCTGGCGTTCCTGAGTCCCGAGCAAGCTGCCGCAATCCTCGCGCGAACAGGGGATGGCGCCGGGCCGAGCGAACGCGAGCTGGCGGACATACGGGAGCGCGGCTATTCCCTGAGTCCCGGCGAGCGCCTGGCCGGCGGCACGGCCATGTCCGCGCCGGTGTTCGACCGCTCGGGCAGGCTGTGCGCGGCCCTCAGCGTCTCGGGCCCGCGCTTCCGGTTCACCACGGCCCGCGCAACCCGCTGCGCGCCCCTCCTGACGGGAGCGGCCCGGCGCCTGTCGATGGCGTTGGGGTATCGTGCTTCCAGTCAATCCACTCACGGACCCGAGGGAGAAGCATGAGTCGAGTCTTCAGCCGCTACGTCATGGCCGGCGGCATCCGCACCCATTACCTCGAGGCCGGCGAGGGCGAGCCGCTGATGCTCATCCACAGCGGCGAGTTCAGCGGCCGGGCCGAGTTCTCGTGGCGCTACAACATCGGCGCGCTCTCGAACCACTTCCACGTCTACGCGCCCGACGTGGTCGGCTTTGGGAGGACGGAGAAGATCGTGAACTTCTCCGATCAGGCGAACTTCCGCGTGCGCCATATTCGCGCCTTCATGGACGCGCTGTGCATCGACGCGGCGCACTTCATGGGCAATTCCTTCGGCGGCTCGCTGATCATGACCGTCGCCGGCGCGGAAAAGCCGGCCTGGAATATCCGCTCCATCGTCGCCTCCAGCGGCGGCGGCTTCGCGCCGGACAACGACGCCCGCAAGGTCCTGACCCTCTACGACGGCTCGCGCGAGGGCATGCGCGAGATCCTGAAGGTGCTGTTCTACGACGAGAAGTGGTGGGCCGACGAGCTGGTGGACGAGCGCTGGAAGGCGGCGATCGAGCCCGGCGCCTGGGAGGCCATCGCCGCTGCCCGGCTGTCGGTGCCCGGCAAGGAGAAGGGCTTCGGCTCAGAACGGACCAATCCGGCCAACATCAAAGTGCCGGTGCTCATCTGCGGCGGCGACCAGGACCTGCTGCGCGAGCCCGGCTGCTGGCAGGACCTGCACGCCAAAATCCCGGGCTCGGAGCTGAAGATCTTCTCGCCCGCCCGGCACTGCCCTCACATCGAGTTCGCCGACGAGTTCAACGCCCTCGCCATCGATTTCCTGAAGCGGCACTCGGCTCCCGTACCATAGGAAGCAGACCATGATCGAGAAAGACGTCGCCGTCATCGGCGCGGGGCCCGGCGGGTACGTCGCCGCCATCCGCGCGGCCCAGCTGGGCGCCAGCGTGGTGTGTATTGAGAAGGAATATCTGGGCGGCGTGTGCCTGAATGTGGGCTGCATTCCCACCAAGGCGCTGATCCGCAGCGCCGAGCTGTTCGCGACGATGAAGCACGCCGAGCGCTTCGGCATCCATGCCGAGAACGTCAGCGTCGACTATCCGGCCATGGTCAAACGCGAGCAGACGGTCGTCAAGCGGCTGGTGTCAGGCGTCGGCACGCTGTTCAAGAGCAACGGCATCGAGTCGCTGATGGGCTTCGCCTCGTTCGACGACGACGGCTCGCTAGCCGTGAAGCGGAACGATGGCGGCGAGGAGCAGGTCAAGGCCAGGAACATCATCGTCGCCACCGGCTCCTCCCCCAGCCGGCCACCCCTGCCCGGCATGGACCTGCCCGGCGTGGTCGACTCCACCGGCGCGCTCCAGCTTGACCACGTGCCGGAGCGGCTCACCATTGTGGGCGGCGGCGTGATTGGCGTGGAGTTTGGCTGCATGTTCGCCAACCTGGGCTCGCAGGTGACCATCGTCGAGATGCTGCCCAGCATCATCCCGATGGAAGACCAGGACATCGTGAAGGCGCTCGACGCCGACCTCAAGAAGCTCGGCATCACGATCCATACCGGCACTCCGCTGAAGGAGATCAGGGCCAAGGACGGCGCTCAGGTGTGCGTGGTCGAGGGCCAGGAGATCGAGGGCGAGGTCACGCTGGTCGCCACCGGCCGCTCCCCTAACACCCGCGATCTCGGACTGGACAAACTTGGGGTCGAGCTGAACCGCGGGTTCATCGCCGTAGACGACGACATGCGCAGCAGCGTGCCCAACGTCTTCGCGGTGGGCGACGTGAACGGCCGCAGCCTGCTGGCCCACGCGGGCTTCGCTCAGGGGGTCCGCGCCGCGGAGGTCATCGCCGGCCAGAAGCCGGTGCAGGACGTGAAGCTCGTGCCGCGCTGCATCTACACCATCCCGGAGATCGCCGCGGTGGGGATGACGGAGAAGGAGGCGCGCGAGAGTCACGCCAATGTAAAGGTGGGCAAGTTCCCCTTCTCGGCCAACGGCAAGGCGCAGTGCGTGGGCGAACCGACGGGGTTCGTAAAGATCGTGGCCGATGGCGAGTACGGCGAGATCCTGGGCGTCCACATCTACGGCCACGAAGCCAGCTCGCTCATCATGGAGGGCACGCTGGCCATGCGCCTCGAGGCTGCCGTGGAGGACGTGTACACCACCATCCACCCGCACCCGACGCTCACCGAGTCGATGGGCGAAGCCGCCCTGGCCGTGGACGGGATTGCCCTCCACTGGCCCAAGGGCATGCCCGCGTAGGCAGGCATCCTGCTTGCTGATGGACGTGCCCTAAATGGCTGCCGAACGCCGGGAAGAGCTGGCCCGCGCGCCGATAGGTGATCGCAAGGCCGAGCACATCACCATCGCCACTTCGCAGCCGGTCGAGCCCGGCATCTCCGCCTCGTGGAACGACGTGGCGCTGGTGCACAACTGCCTGCCGGAGATCGACCTGGACGAGGTCGACCTGTCAGTCGAGTTCCTGGGCCGCAAGCTCTCGGCGCCACTCCTGATCTCGTCCATGACCGGCGGCCATGCGCTGGCCCGCTCGATCAACGCCGTCCTGGCCGAGGTGGCGGAGCGCTTCGGCCTGGCGATGGGCGTGGGCAGCCAGCGGGCGTATCTCAAGGACCGCTCGTCGGCCGATACGTATTCCGTCGTGCGAGACGCCGCGCCATCGGCCTACATCGTGGGCAACGTCGGCGCGCCGCAGCTCATCCCCCAGGGCGACCAGCCGCCGCTGAGCGTGGACCAGGTGCGGCAGCTCGTGGACCTCATCAAAGCCGACGCCCTGGCGGTCCATCTGAACTACCTGCAGGAGATGATCCAGCCGGAAGGCGACACCCGCGCGCGTGGGGCGCTGGCGGCGATTCGCGAGCTGGGCGCGAGTATCGGCGTGCCGCTCATCGCCAAGGAAACGGGCGCGGGCATCGCGCCGGCGCAGGCCGATCAGCTCCGTGCGGCCGGCGTGCAGGCGCTGGACGTCGGCGGTCTGGGTGGCACCAGCTTCGCCGTGGTGGAGGCGCAGCGCGCCCGCCTGCGCGACAAGCAGGCGAAGGCAGCGCTGGGCGAGCTGTTCGGCGCCTGGGGCATCCCGACGATGGCCGCCATCCCGCTGGCGGTTTCCACCGGCCTGCCGGTGATCGGCAGCGGCGGCATCCGCTCCGGTCTCGACGCCGCCCGCGCCCTCGCCCTGGGCGCCACCCTCGTCGGCGTCGCCCGCCCGCTGCTCGTCGTCGCCCAGCAAGGCGTCGCCGCCACCGCCGAGTGGGTGGAGCGCTTCCTTGACGAACTCCGTACCGCCCTCTTCCTCACCGGCTCGCCCACGCCCGCCGCCATCTGCGGCAAAGCCATCCTCCTCGGTCGCACCAAGGATTGGGTGGAGGGTTTGGCCAGAGCGTCTAAATAGGGAGGGCTACGGTTTCGACCTCATGCAGGTCGAGCTTAAGGGAAGCGTGTTGGATGTCGAACCCGACGATGTTCCCATCGCCATCGAAATCGGCGACAACCCCTTCAGCCACCTCCTGCGAGTCAGCGCTGGGCCTCTCGGCGAGTTCGATGTACAGGGAGTCGGTATCGCTGTAGTAGTGGAGCTTCATTGGGCCTTCAGCTTCGCCAAGCGCTCAAGAGTGAAGTTGCGGTCGGGGAATGCATTGTGGATAGTCTCTTGATCTTCAAGAGTAATCACCCGTAAAGCCTTCCCATCGAGTTCCGAGCAGAATGCCCAGTAGCGCAAACGCCCGTCTGGCTGCGTTTCCCTCCAATCCGGATGAAGTACAACGCGCTCGCACAAGCTCAATGTAAGGTAGGGTCGTTTCCGTAGTACCTGTTCGTCAAAATAGCGAGTCGTCTTCAAGCAGCCGTACCGGATGTTATAGTTTCCCTTCGTGCGCTACGCAGTCATCAAAACGGGCGGGAAGCAGTACACCGTCTCCGCCGGGCAAGTTCTCGAGGTCGAGAAGCTCGACGTCGAGGCCGGCAGTGAGATCGAGCTGAACCAGGTGCTCATGGTCTCCGACGAGGGCACGGTCAAGACCGGCAAGCCGCTCGTCGAGGGCGCCAAGGTGACCGCCCGGGTGCTGGCACAGGACCGCGACAAGAAGATCGTGGTCTTCAAGTACAAGCCCAAGAAGCGCTACCGGCGCAAGACTGGCCACCGCCAGTCCATCACCCGGCTGGCGATCAAGGAGATCACCCTCTAATGGCCCACAAGAAGGGCGGCGGCAGCTCCAAGAACGGCCGCGACAGCCAGCCGAAGATGCTGGGCGTCAAGCGCTACGACGGCCAGGCAGTCCTCGCTGGGACCATCATCGTCCGTCAGCGGGGCACTAAGATCAAGCCCGGCAACAATGTCGGCTGCGGCCGCGACCATACGCTCTTTGCGCTGATCCAGGGCAAGGTGAAGTTCGAGAACTATCACCGCGATCAGAAGCGCGTCTCGGTTTACGCTGCCGCGGCAGAGTAGCCTCCCACACCCTTACATCTAACATGTAAGGGTGTCCCTCAGCGCCTGGACGCGCGCCCTCATCATTTCCGCGACCATCATTCTGGTCGGCGTCATCATCGTGGGCGTCGTATGGCTGCTCAGCTGGGTGCGGAACATCCTGCTGCTGGTCCTGCTCGCGGCGCTGCTCAGCTCGGTGCTGATGCCCCTGGTGGACTGGCTGGGGCGTTTCAAGGCGATTCCCCGCCCGCTCGCGGTGTTGATTTGCTACGTCGGCGTGCTGATCGTGTTCGGCGGTCTGCTCTCGGCCGTGATCCCCCCGCTGGTGGATCAGGCGAATCAGCTTGTCCAGGGTCTGCCCGACATCTTCCGCCGGCTCACTAGCCCGGATTCAGTCCTCACGCAGACACTGGAACGCTTCGGCATCAACCCCAGCAGCAGTGGCGGAAGCTTGGGGGCGCAGATCCAGGAAGTTGCCCGGGCGGTGCTGACCAACCTGGCGACGGTCGTTCGTGACATCACCACGGTCGCGGTCGGGATCATCGTCGTCCTCGTCGTCTCCTTTTATCTGCTGAACGAAGGCCATGACTTCCGGGCCAAGCTGGAGCGGGTCGTGCCCGAAGCGCATCGCAGCAAGGTGGACTTCGTCACGGAGTCCGCCACCACGGCCGTCGCGGGCTACGTGCGCGCGCAGCTGGCCGTGGCGGTCATGGTCGGTGTGCTGGCGGGCTTCGCGGCCTGGGCTATCGGCATCCGCTACCCGCTGATCATCGGCGTGCTGGCCGGCGTGTTCGAGCTGGTCCCGTTTTTCGGGCCAACGCTGGGGGCCATACCGGCGGTGCTGATCGCCGCCTTTCAGGGCGACTGGATACGGCTGGCGCTCATCGTCGGCGCGTTCATTGTGATCCAGCAGATCGAGAGCAACCTGATCGGGCCGCGGATTATGGCCCACGGCGTGGGGCTGCATCCGCTGGTCGTGATCCTGGCGGTGCTGATCGGCATCGAGGTCGCCGGCATCTGGGGCGCGCTGTTCGCCGTTCCGGGCGCAGCAGTGCTCGTAGCCGTGGGGCGGCGGGTATACCAGGTGAGACAGGAGAAGCCGCGCAGGTTAGCGGCCTAGGGGCTAGGCTACAGGCTGGGGCGGCCTCACTGGGGTAGCGACCGGCTCGCGCTGAGTCCGGGGAGCTGGAGCAGCCGCGGCGGGCGCGGGTTGGGCGCCATTTGCCGGAGCTTCCGGCCGGGCGGCCGGAGCGCCTGCAGGCGGTTTCTGAAGCGCCTTACCGGGTGAGACGATCATCGTCATGGCCCGGCCCTCCATGGCAGCCGGCTTTTCGACGTTGGCGACCTGCTTGAGGTCTTCCGTCACCGCGTTCAGGACGTTGCGGCCGAGTTCGGGGTGGGCCAGCTCGCGACCGCGGTAGCGGACCGTGACCTTCACCTTGTCGCCTTCTTCGAGGAACTTCTGAATCTGCTTCGTCTTGAAGATCCGATCGTGGCTGTTGACGTTCGGACGGAACCAGATCTCTTTGAGAACGAGCTGCTTGTGGCTCTTACGCGCGTCGCGCTCTTTCTTCGTCTGCTCGTATTTGAATCGCCCGAAGTCGAGCAGCTTGCATACGGGTGGATTGGCGTTGGGGCTGACCTCGACGAGGTCGAGGTTTCGGCTCTGGGCGAGCTCGAGGGCATCCTCGATCCGGAACACGCCCAGCTGCGTGTTTTGATCATCGACCAGGCGCACTTCGCGCACCTTGATCTTGTCGTTCGTTCGAAGCTCTTTGCTTATGTCGTGAAACTCCTAATGCCCAAATGTCGAGTAGGCGATTGCCGCCAAAATATCACACGATCCTGGCGAGATCAATGCCTGCTGTCCCTGCTTTCCTAGCAAACGGAGGGCCTGCACCTAGCGTGATGGCCCGGTGGCATAGGGCTTGCGTTTATCGCCTGGAGAAAGGAGGTAGGCACTCATGAGTCAAGTCAACGTCAACCCACCCCCCGGTCCGGGAGGACCCTACTACAGCGATGGAGGTGCGGCCGGCGTCAACATGCTGGCTATCGTGCTCGCTATCGTGCTGATCATCGTCATCGCCGTCGTCGCCTGGGGCGCCACCGCTGGCCATTGGTTCGGCGGCTCCACGAACTCCGGTGGCGGGAATACCACCATCAACGTTTCGGCACCGGGTCGGGCCCCTGCCGCTCCCAACTCACCAGTCACTACTTCGCCTGCACCCAGCCGCTAAACCGACAGCAACTGCAGAAGGACCAGTCGCCACCGGCGGCTGGTCCTTCTCTTATTCCGCCGGCTCGATGGTGACGGTCAGCTTGTAGCCTTCCAGGCGCTCGCGGTAGAGCTCCGCCTGCTCTTTGCGGCAGGTAGCCACGATGGCGTTGCCCTTGTTGTGGACGATGTCGGCCAGCTCGTAGCCGCGTTTGAGGGACACGCCGATGACCTTGTTCAGCGCGCGGGCGACCTCGTCGAACGTGTGGACATCATCGTTGTGCAACACGACGTTGTACGGCGGCAGCAGCTTCTGCAACAGCTCCTCGTTGAGCTGGAGATCGGGGACTGTCGTCGTCTCAGGCGGCATATACCCATTTTGCCGCGATTGCCGTGCCAGTCACCAGGTAATAGGATCAGCGGGCATCGTGGAAGATGATGCCCAGCGTGAAGCGCCGGCCGGACAGCAGCCGGCTCACCCCGTGCCGCAGGTTCATGCGGTACCAGCCGCGGCTGCCGCGAACGGGGCGATAGCGCGTGGTGAAGATGACCGCCTCGCCCTGTTCCAGCGTCACCGCTTGCCCGCGCGATTGCGCCCGCGGCCGCTGCTCCAGCAGCAGGAACTCGCCGCCGGTGTAATCCTCGCCTCTCCGGCTGAGGGCGAACGTCATCTGGATGGGGAAGGCCACGTCGCCGTACAGGTCCTGGTGCAGGCAGTTGTAGTCGCCTGCCTCGTACTTCAGGATCAGCGGCGTCGGGCGCGTCTGCCCGTGCTGTGCGCAGACCTCCAGGAAGTCTGCCAGCTCAGGCGGATAGGTGGGGTCGCCCAGCGCCTCCGCCCAGCGGCTGGCGATAGGCGCGAGGCAGGGATAGAAGCTCGTCCGCAGCTCCTCCACCAGCTCCGGCAGCGGACGGCTGAGGTACTTGTACTCGCCCGACCCGAAGCCGTAGCGAGCCATATCGACCCGACTTCGGAAGCGGGCTTCGTCCTGGTACAGCTCGACCAGCGTCTCGCATTCGGCGCCCGTCAGCAGCGGGCCGGTGGTAGCGTACCCGAAGGCGTCCAGCGACTGCTCGAGCGCGGCCCAATCCAGCCGCTCGACCCGCCCGGCGATAGTGCCCATCCTTCTGCGAGCATACGGCGTGCCGGGTACTAGCCGGCGGCGCCGCGGCCGGGGACGGCCGCGTTCCAGCGCGAGCGCGTCTCCTTAAGGTACATCAGCACGGCCTCGACGCGGGGGGTGAGCGCGGCGTTGGCGCGGTCTATCTCCAGGGCGTCGTAGAGAGATGTGACGTGCTTCTCCACCGACTTCTCCGAGAGCACCAGCGCTTCGCCGATGGCGGCGTTGGTGAAGCCCTGGGCGATCAGGTCCAGCACCTCGCGCTGGCGGCGGGTGAGCGCCGCCAGCCGGCCGTTCTCCCGCGGTCGAAGGCCGGCCACCAGGCTCGGGTCCAAGGTCACCATGCCCGACACGGAGCCGGTGATGGCGCGCGCCAGGGCGTTCACGTCGCTGACCGACTTTTTCAGGAGGTAGGACCAGCCGGCCACAGACTCTTCCGGGAGCGCCGAGAGCATCTGCGGGATGGCGTGGTTGCTCAGGAGCACGATGCCCAGGTCGGGCAGCTGCTTGCGCAGTGCGAGGCCCAGCTCGATGCCGTCCATGCTGCCTGGCAAGTCGATGTCCAGGATGCCAGCCGCGGGGCGGAGCTCAGGAATGCGGGCCAGGGCTTCGTCGGAATCGGCGAAACTGCCAACCACGAACAGGGCTGGCTGACGGGACAGGCATACGGCCAGCAGATTCCGATAGAGGTCGTCGTCCTCGACGACCACCAGTCGGAGTGCGGCGCCCCCGGCCTCACTCACAGCCGAAATTATGGGAGCCGCTCTCAAAGGAAGCCGCGTCTATCCCCCCAATTGGGGGAGATATCGGCAAATGGGGGGTTTTCCCCCTGGTAGCTAGCCGTAATCACCCCTAGCATGGTTCCAACAGTGGGGAGAGTGATGGGTCTGGTTGTTGGGTGGTTGTTGGGTGGACGGGTGGAGAGCAGAAGCCCTTCCGGGGCGACTGCCTCTTCCTACTGGGCTGTGTGCCGTGTGTTCCGTGGCTGCGCGGTGGTGGCTGCCCCCGCTGACCGTCGCACGGTTCATGGACATACGGCGGCGAGTGCGCCGGCGCCGGCAGCTTGCAGTTCCGGCCGGCGCCGGCGCCTCGCTAGCCATTTGCGGCAATATATTCTCACCCGTATGGGGATGG
>Ga0209062_1001445_pt1 | contig 42016 bp, 32 predicted proteins | sample Coa_R2_2_FD_187158 | JGI IMG/M metagenome (GOLD analysis project Ga0209062, IMG submission 187158) | Surface soil microbial communities from Centralia Pennsylvania, which are recovering from an underground coalmine fire - Coalmine... | ecosystem: Environmental > Terrestrial > Soil > Unclassified...
TGCTGGTGACGGCCCAACTCGCCCTTTCGGTGGTGCTGCTGGTGATTTCCGCGGACTGCATTCGCGCATTCCAGGCGGCGTGGCGCGCCGATCCGGGATTCCGCCTGGATCATACGCTGTTCTTTTCCCTCGACACCGGGATCCAGCGCTATGACGAAGCCAGGACGCGGGACTTCTATAAGAAGTTGACAGATGGGCTGCGCGATTCCGCCGGCGTGACCGAGGTATGTATGTCTTCGTCGATTCCCTTGAGCACCAACCAGCGCACGCGCCGTTACTTCGCGGAAGGCGAGCAGCCGGGCGCGTCCGGTAAAGCATCGGGATTTTCGTTTAAGGAGGCGCCGACGGCATTTTCGTATCGGGTCGACGGCCGCTACTTCCGCCTGATGGAGACGAAGATTCTGCGCGGCCGCGGCCTCGATTCGAGTGACACGGCAAAGTCGCCGCGGGTGGCGGTGATCAACGAACTCCTCGCGCGGAAGCTGTTTGCCAACGCCGATCCGCTCGGCCGCCGCATCCGATTGGACAGGGCGGACGGTCCCGAGTTTCAGGTGGTGGGCGTCGCCAGGGAAGGGATCTACAGCTATTGGGCCGAGCCCGCGCAGGAAGCCGTCTGGACGCCGTTCTCGCAGGATTACAGCTCGCAGATGTACGTGATGGTGCGAACCGTCCCGGACCCTGCTTCGTTGGCCGCTCTGGTTCGCCAGCAGGTTCGGGCGCTCGATCCCGACATGCCGATCTTCCGCATCAGCACCATGGCGGCATTCTTTCACGACCGCGCGATGCTGGGTCCGAGGTTGATCGCGCAGATCGTGACGGCGATGGGAGCGATGGGGCTGGTGATGGCGGTGATCGGGCTCTACGGCCTGGTGGCCTATGCCGTCAGCAGGAGGACGCGGGAGATTGGAATTCGCCTCGCGATCGGCGCGACCCCTACTCGCGTCATGCGGATGATCTTGAAACAGGGCGCGGTTCTCGCCGGGGTTGGCGTGGCGATCGGGCTGGCTCTGGCGATTCCGATTGCACGCGGCGCGCTGCCGCAATTCATGGTGGGAAGCGATCCCCTGGCCCTGATGGTGTTACTCGGCGTTCCGGCGATTCTGGCGGGCGTAACGATGGCCGCGTGCTGCATTCCGGCCCGGCACGCCGCCAGGATCGACGCCGTACGGGCCCTTCGGCAGGAGTAATTCCTTGCGCTCAGTTAGGGGACGGGCCGCCGCGATGTAAGGCCGGCAGGGGACTGTGCGGGTCAAACCGATTTCCCGCGATGTTCGTATCTGTTTCAGAGCGGCAGGCGACTCGAGGAGGTAGCGCGTGGGGGCATGGAGTAGCACAAGGTTGCCGCCTGCGGCTATAATCCATCAGTCGATCCGCGGACCCGGTATTGCCATGCTTCCGCTGATTCTCGCAGTTCTGGCGCAGGGCGATGGCGACCTGCTCGAGCGGCTGCAGCGCCGCGACGGGCAGGCTCTGGCCGAACTGTATGACCGGTACGGCGGCATGGTGTACCGGCTGATTTTGCGCATCGTGCGGGACAGCGGGATCGCCGAGGACCTGGTGCAGGAGACTTTCCTGCGGGTCTGGAACCGGGCCGGGGGATTCGATTCCGAGCGCGGCGCGGTGGGTCCGTGGCTGTTGGCCGTCGCGCGGAACCGGGCGATCGATTATGTCCGGGCGGCGGCGCGGCGGGGCGATGCCGCCATGGGCTTGAACGAAACCGAGCATCCGGCGCTGTTTGCGGACTTTGCGGCGGAAGAGCTGGATCTGGACCGGGCGCGGCAGGTGAAGCGGGCACTCGAAGCGCTGGAGGCACAGCAGCGCGAAATCATCGAGCTGGCATATTTCGACGGCATGTCGCAGACGGAAATCGCCGCGCGGCTGGGGCAGCCGCTGGGCACAGTGAAAACCTGGATGCGGAGGGCGCTGCAGCAGATGCGGGCGAGCCTCGGATGGGAAGGCGCGGTGAACGCATGAGGTGCGAGGAACTGCGGCCGGATTATGTGCTGTACGCGCTGGGAACGCTGGAGGACCCGGAGCGTAGCGAATTGCGCTCGCATCTAGGCAGCGGGTGCAAGAATTGCGCGGCCGGGGTGCGGGAGGCGCGAGCTTTGGTTTATTCGATGGGCGCCGCTCTCGACGGCCCCGCGCCGCCGCGCCGGTTGCGAGCGCGCGTCCTGGCGGCGGCCGGCGCTGACAGGCCGAAGCGCTGGAGGTGGGCTGCGGGATGGGCTGCCGCATGCGCCGCGGTTCTGATTGGGGCGGCGCTGCTCGATTACCAGGACCGGCGCTTTGCGGGCGACCTGGCGCGGGTCCGCGAGGAACTCGGCCGGAGTTCCGCCCAGACGGCCGCGCTGCGCGAGGCGCTCGATCTGATCCAGGCGCCGGAAACACGCGTGGTGACGTTCGGAAGCGGCGAAACGCAACCGCCGCGCGGGAGGGTCTTCGTCCATCCCACGGGTGTGGTGCTGGTGGCATCGCATCTTCCCGCACCGCCGCCGGGCAAGGTTTACGAGATGTGGGTCATTCGCGGCGGCAGGCCGCAACCCGCGGGCCTGTTCCAATCGGACCGGCAGGGAAATGCGATTCACTTATACCGGCCCTCCGCGCCCGTGGCGCCGAGCGACGTGGTCGCGGTAACTGTGGAGCCCGCGAACGGCTCCAGCGCGCCGACATCCGCTCCCCTCTTCGCCGCGCCGCTATAAATTTCTTCCGCGCGAAATCCGATTCTCTCCGCCCGTCGTACTTACCACAGGAAAAACACCTCACCCACGGAGAGAAATCCGATGATCTTTCGAAGGACGCAGTTGCTGCCGGTCTTTTCGGTGGCGCTGGCCGCTCTGGCGCTCGATGCGCCGGGCTTTGCCGCCAGCCACCGCGAAGCGCCGATCACCGCTCTGGACCAGAAAGCCGACATCACCGATTGGTATGCCTTTGTCAGTCCCGAGCATCCGGACCGCGTGGTCCTGATCCTGAACGTCGATCCCTTTCTCGAGCCGTCGAACGGTCCGAATTATTTCCCGTTCGATCCTGGCATTCTGTACGAAATGAAGATCGATAACAATCATGACGGCATCCCGGACGTCACCTTTCAATTCCGCTTCAAGACGCAGATTACGAACCCCGGCCTGTTCACGGGCTACGTCGGCGGGCTGGCCGGAATTCCTCCGATTACCGCGCTCTCCGGTCCTGGTTCCGAGGGGCTAAATACGATTCAAACGTATGAAGTCACGATGATCACGCCGAATATCCGGGAAACGTTGAACAACGGGCAGACGCTGTTCGCGGTGCCGAGCAACGTGGGGCCGCGGACAATGCCGAACTACTCCGCGCTGCGCCAGCAGGGCGTTTACACGTTATTGAACGGAATTCGCGTTTTCGCGGGCACGGTCGCCGATCCGTTCTTTATCGACCTCGGCGCCGCGTTCGACTCGCTGAATTTCCGGAGCCAGGCCGGCGGCGGCGTGCTCACGCCCGCGGTGGATGCCGACGACACGCACAACTATGCCCCGAATGCGCTGGCCGGCTTCAACGTGAATACGATCGCGCTGGAGGTACCCATTACGATGTTGACCGCCGACGGCAAGACGCACGCCGCGGGCGACAAGCTGGCCGTCATCGGCACGTGGGGGACGACTTCGCGGCGGAGGCAATCCGTTCTGCGCGATGGAGCGGCCGCGGGCGGCTGGGCCCAGGTGCAGCGGATGGGCAATCCGCTGATCAATGAGTTGATCATCGGGACCGGGTCCAAGGACCGCTTCAGCATGGATTACCCCACCAACGATGCCCAGTTCTCGAACTTCTTCCTGAACCCGCTGCTGGCGCAGATATTCGCCGGGATCGGAATTCCCGTACCGGCGGCCCCGCGCACGGACCTGCTGCCGCTGGTGCAGTACATGGCGCCGATCTGTCCCGGATGCGGCCCGAGCGACGCCGGTCCGGTCGCCGACCTGCTGCGGTTGAACACCGGGATCGCGCCGGCGCCGGTGGGCTCGCAGAAGCGGCTCGGATTCCTGGCCGGCGACACATCCGGCTTCCCGAACGGCCGGCGCCCGGTGGACGATGTGGTCGACATTGCGGCGCGCGCGGTGGCGGGGATTCTCGTCGACAGCAATAAGTACGGCACGCGAATCGGCGATGGCGTGAATGTTTCGACCGTGCCGCTGAGTGGGACGTTTCCGTTTCTGGCGGCCGCCTACAGCGGCCGGGATAGCGCTCACAATTCGGCTGAGGCGCAGTAGCGAGTGAATCGGGCGGCTGGTTCGGCGTGCAGAAGGGCCGGTTTGAAACAGCCGCCCGCCTTTGAGGAGAGCGACCCTCGTCTCGTGCGCGCGGGGAAGGGTTTCACGGCGCGCGCGTGGGATAGGGTGGGGCGGCTGTCCGCGCATGATGCGCGGCCTGCAAATCATCGCCTCATTAGAATGAGCGACTTAGAAAATCGAGTGGCGCATGATGCGCCGTCTGACAGGAAGGACGTGTATGAACGACGAAATTACGAAGACATCCCCGACCGGCATCGAGGTTTCCAAAATGCCCGGCGTGCGGCGCGCATTCGGCCCCGTGGAGGGCCGCTGCCCGGCGGCCGATCAGGCGGCTTTTCGGGATGTGCGGGGCAACAGGAAATTTCTAGGCGTGCTCGCCCTGCTGGTTTGCGTTCTGCCCGCGTTTGCGGCTACGCCGGCTGAGCTGTCTATCCGTAAAGCCGAAGAGGAAATCGCCAGGCGGCCGGATCACTACCCGTATTACAACGCCCTCGCGATGGCGTACGCGCGCCGCGCGCGCGAAACGTCCGACGTGCGGTTTTATGCCAGGGCGGAAGAGACGCTGCAGAAATCGTTCGCTCTTTCGCCGGATAACTACGAAGGGATGAAGGTCAGAACCTGGCTGCTGCTCGGCCGCCACGAATTCGCGCAGGCGCGCGAGATCGCCGTGCGGCTGAACCGCCAGACTCCGGACGATGTCACGGTCTACGGATATCTCGCCGACGCCAACGCGGAATTGGGCAACTACCGGGAGGCGGTCGATGCGGTGCAGTGGATGCTCAATCTGCGCCCAGGGAACGTGCCGGGCCTCACGCGCGCGGCTTACCTTCGAGAATTGCACGGCGATCTCGAGGGCGCGATCGAACTCATGCAGGAGGCCTACGATTCCACGCCATACCAGGAACTCGAAGACCGCGCCTGGCTGATCACGCAGATCGCGCACCTGCACTTGGCGGCCGGACGGATCGATGAGGCCGAGCGGTTTGCGAACGGGGCGCTGGGGATCTTCCCCGATTATCACTACGCGCTGGGCACACTGGGCCAGGTTCGCATGGCGCAGGGGCGATACGCGGAAGCGGTCACGGTTTTCCAGAAGCGTTACGATGCCGCGCCGCATGCGGAAAACCTCTTCGCGCTTGCGGAATCGCTCCAGGCCGCCGGACGAGATGCGGAAGCACAGCGCGCCTTCGCGGAGTTCGAGCGGAAGGCCCTGGCGGAATCGAATCAGGCCGATAATGCCAATCACGAACTCGTGGCGTACTACATCGACTACGCGAATCGGCCGGACCAGGCACGGCGCATTGCCGAGCGCGAACTGGCCCGGCGGCACGATGCTTTCACGTTGGATGCGTACGCGTGGGCGCTGCACGCCGCCGGGGACGACCGCCGGGCGGCGGAGCAGATCGCACGCGCGCTGAGCTTCGGCCTGCGGGATGCCAAAGTGCTGGAACATGAGAGAATCATCAGGAGAAGCGCCGGCGAGCGCGCCGCACGCTAAGCCGATCTATGAGATTCCAGGCTGTTCTCTTCCTCACCGCGACGTGTCTTACCGCGCAGGCCGGCAGCCATATCGCCGGCCAGGTGACCGATACTCAGGGCAATCCCGTTGCAGGCGCGCGGCTCCGGCTGAGCGCCTGCAGCGTCGCAGGGGCGCCGGAGACGACCAGCGGCATCGACGGGCGATTCGAGTTTGCCGGCATCGCTTCCGGTAGATGTGAGTTGCGCGCCTCCGCGCCCGGTTTTGCCGAAACAGGGAAGACCATCGCGGCCGGCGAGGGTCAGGAAACGGCCACGGTAAATCTCCAGTTCACACGGATCGCGGCCCGGCCGGAAAGCATCACCGTCACCGCCGACGCGAGGCAGGCGGATATCCAACATCCCGATCCGGCGCGGCAGGTGAGCGTGCGGGAGGAGGTGCTGGACGCCAATCCCGGCCGTCCGGGCGTCCCGGTTTCCATTCCTGGATTACCGGCAGAAACGGCGTCCGGCGGCATCAAGGCTCCGCAATATTTTGCGCCCGGCGTGGCGGGCGACCACGGCGAGCCCGTCGCGCAATTCCTGCAGGCCGGCAGCTATCTCGTGCCGAATAATCTGAGCGCCAACGCGCACGGCAACGGATATTCCGACCCCAACGTGATGATTCCGGCGGTCATTGAAAGCGTTCAGACGGATGGCGGCGCGTTCGATGTCCGCGAGGGCAATCACGCGGTGAATCTGGCCGTAACTTACGGCTTTCGGCAGCGCGTGCAGCCGTTTGTCATGATTACGGGCGATGCGCGCGATGTGGACGTGGCAGCGGGATGGAGCCCGGCGGCCGTCGCCATTCGTGAGTGGTTTGCGGTCGAGGCGTCCTATGGAAACGGCCTGCTGGATCTGCCGGAACACCGGCAGCAGTATAAGACCAATGCATTCCGGGTATTCGATGCGGGCCGCCATCAGGTCACGTTGTTGGGCATTGGCTATTATGGCCAATCCAGGATTCCCGGCCTCGTGCCCATCGATGTTCCGAATCTTCACGACACCATCGACCCGCGGCAACGCGGCCAGACCCACACGGGCGAGATCGCGGCGAACGATGTCTGGCGTTTGTCCTCCGCGGCCGAGCTTCAGTTTTCCGGCTTCTTTCGCACGTACAATCTCTCCCTGTATTCGAATTTCGGCGATGGGCTGATCCGCCAGAGCGAGTTTCGGACGGTCACGGGAGGCAATACCACGTACGTTCGGAAGCTCAACCGGTTCGTATCGCTGCTGGCGGGCGCGGACGCGTTACGGGAAGCGCCGCGGCGGCTGGACCTCGATCGCTATGATTCCGCCGGGATGCCGGCGTATGGCCCGTTCCGGAAGGTCACTGCCAATAACGTGACGATCAATTCGCTCGCGTCCTATGTTGCGCTGGATGGATGGCTCCTGCCGTGGCTCCACTACAACGCCGGCTGGCGGCGCGACCAGATCGGCTTCGAGAACGCCGATCTTCTGATTGGCGCCAACTCGTACCACCGGTGGGCGGGCGTGAATTCGCCGAAAGCCAGCATCACCCTGGCGCCGCCTGACGGCAGCTTCCTGCCAACGGTGTCGCTCAGCTTCGGCCAGACGTTCTTCACGAACGATCCGCGGATCGGGACAGGAGTCACGGCGGGCACACCAGTGAGCCGCGCGCACGCGTATCAATTGGTCGTGAGGAAGTCGGTTTTCGGCACGGATCTGCGCCTCATGCTGGGGCGCGTGACGCAGGAGCAATCGCTGGCCCGGATCGACCCGGACACCGGCCTTCAGTACGATCAGGGGCCGGGGCGGAATCGCTATATCACGCTCGCGGCGCATCGGTATTTCCGGGGCGGGTCGATCCAGGCTTCGGTTTCCAAAGCCGATGCGCGGGACCTCTCAAGTGGCGCGCCGATACCGGAGGCGCCGCGGTTGATCTTCGATGTCTCGGGCACGCTGGACCGCCTCCCCTGGCATTTGCAGGCGCAGGCCGAATACGAGGAAGTGGGACGGAAGCCGCTCGGCGATGGCTTCATGAGCGTTCCGGTCCGCGAGTTCCGGGGAAGGCTGTTCCGGCAGTTTACTGAGCGTTTCGGGGCAGGCGTCCAGTTCTTGTTAGCCGCGGGCTATACGGGGCAGACGACGGAAGTCCTCGCACTGCCGGGCGAGGGCAATCCGACGGAGCGGGTCACGGGTGTGTACTTGCCTTCGTACGCGAGCGTCTCGGTGAGTTACCGGTTCGGGCGGATGAGTCATTGAGAGCCGGGCGCGGGCTGGCGCATGTCGATGAAGCAGAAGCTCTCATCACAACGCACGTGCCAGTGATTCAGTCCCAGGCGCCGCAATATGGAGCGTGCCGGTTCCTGATTCGCGGCAAACATGACTTCCCCCATGCCCCATGGATAGCCTGCGATCGCGGACTGGCAGCAGCTTACTCGCAGAGCGGTCTGCCGCGAAAGATCCGCGGCCATCAGAGCTGCGCTTTCGTTGATGCGCCGGACGCCTGGCGGTATGGTAACAAGCCGGTCGAGCAGCGGCGCGATCGCAATCGACCGGCCCTGGGCGTCGCGGGTCCGCGTGGGCACGAAGAAGAACGCGCCGCCGGCCTCGTCGAGGCGGTAGGCGAAAGGCGACCGGAGATTCGCCGCCGCAACGATGCTTGCCAGCAGGTCGTGCGGATTTTTTGGGGAGCCATCCGCGTTTACCGGGAATCGTACCTCGAATCCCCACCGTGCCGGTACCAGCGTGCCGGGGCGGACATGGGGAACTTCGAGCGAGATGTCCGTCATATCGCCGCGAAATTGAAAGAGCGGGTCTTCGGCGCTCACCATCAGGCCGAACTGCGATCCGAGCCTGCTGGCAATCGCATCGAGCGGCCGGAAAGTATTGACCGAGAGGACGGCGAGGTCGCCGCGGCGCTCGATTTGCGCAACGTCCGCGGTTTGCGGCATTGCGGCCGCGACAAGCGCGAGCAACGCGGTGAGTGTCCGGACCAGATAGCCCATCGCCGTCATTTCTTCACGTATTTCTTTACGTCCTTGGGACCGACCTCCGCGCCATAGATATTCCCATCGGCGTCCGCGGCAACGCCCTCGGCATCGCTGGTAATGGCCGTGCCATCGGAGGGGTCGGGGATGAACGCGGTCACGGAGCCATCGCGCGCGCTGCCGACGCGAATGCCGCGCTTCCATCCGGGGTGATGGCCGTAGCCTTCCTTATCGGTGGATTCGGAGTCGGTCACGTAGATCACGTCGTTGCGGTCTATGTAGATTCCGCTCGGGCGCGAGAACTGCTTCCATTCGGCGAGGAATTTGCCGTCCTGGTCGAAAATCTGAATGCGGTTATTGGCGCGGTCGCCGACAAAGAGGCGGCCGCGCGAATCGAACGCAAGGGTGTGGGGCACTTCGAACTGGCCGGGGCCCGATCCATGGCCGCCCCACTGCTTGATGAACTTGCCGTCCGGCGAGAACTTCATCACGCGGGCGTTACCGCGGCCCGGACTGTGGCCGTCGGAGATGAACAGGTCGCCGTTGGGAGCGATGGCGACATCGTTCGGCTGGTTGAAGGTGTCAGGCCCGTCGCCGGCGACCCCGGCCTTGCCGAGGGCCATCAGGATTTTCCCCTGCGGGCTGAATTTGAAAACCTGGTGGCCCTTGCCGTCGCGGCCCTGGCCGTCGGTAATCCAGAAGTTGCCGTCTGGATCGAACGTGATGCTGTGCGGGAACACGAACATCCCGGCGCCCATGCTGCGCAGCAGCTTGCCGGAGGGCGCAAATTCGAGGATGGGCGCGAGATCCGAGCCGGCACAACTGTTGGCTCCGCAGCGGTCGACCACCCAGATGTGCCCGTCGCGGGAGACCGCGACCGAGCTGGTCGAGCCCATGGCGCGGCCCGCGGGAAGCTGATACCAGTGTTCGACCGTGCGATAGGGATTGGGCTGCGAGTTGGGCGGGGCATCGGCTTGCGCGAGCGCGACGGCGCCCGAGAGGGCGAGAAATAAGATCGGACGGCAGAACATGAAACCTCCTCCGGCAAAGCGCGTGGGTCGATTATACTAGCAAGACGCAATCGGTGGCGCCGGCATACAGCCGCCGGCCGCCGCCAAGGAGGGGGCATGAAGAAGCTTGTGGCGGCCCTGTTTGCCGCGGCGGTGCTGATCGCGCCGGCTCAGACCAGAGAGGGCAGCGAGTGGCCCACCTACGGAGCCGACCTGGCGAACACGCGATATCGCCCGCTCGATCAGATCAACGCTTCGAACTTCAGCCAACTGGAGCTGGCGTGGAGCTTCAAGACGGACAACCTCGGATCGCGGCCGGAATACAAGCTCGAAGGCACTCCCCTGATGGTCAAGGGGGTGCTGTATGCGACCGCGGGCACACGGCGTTCAGTAGTGGCTCTCGACGCGGCCACGGGCGAACTGCTGTGGGTGCACGGAGAGCACGAAGGCGCCCGCGGCGCGGCGGCCCCACGGCAACTTTCCGGGCGCGGCGTCGCGTATTGGACCGACGGCAGCGCGGAGCGCATCCTGTATGTGACGCCGGGCTACCGGTTGATCGCGCTCGATGCCCACACCGGCGCGCCGGTGGCGTCCTTCGGCGACCACGGCGCGGTGGACCTCAAGCTGAACGACGACCAGAACATCTTCCCCGACCTCACGACGGGCGAAATCGGGCTGCAATCCGCGCCCGTGGTCGCGGGCAATACGGTCATCATCGGTGCGTCGTTTCGCGAGGGCATGACGCCTAGGAGCATGCGGAACAACAAGGGCTACGTGCGCGGGTTCGATGCGCGCACGGGAAAGCGGCTCTGGATCTTCCACACGATCCCGCAAAAGGGCGAATTCGGGTACGACACGTGGCTGAAAGGCTCCGCCGAATACACCGGTAACACCGGCGTGTGGACGCAGATTTCGGTCGATGAGAAGCTCGGGCTGGTCTACCTGCCGGTGGAGTCGCCCACCGGCGATTATTACGGCGGGCATCGCCCCGGCAACGATCTGTTTGGCGAAAGCCTGGTGTGCGTGGATCTGAAGACGGGTGAGCGCAAGTGGCATTTTCAGCTCGTGCATCATCCTCTCTGGGATATGGATATTTCGTCGGCGCCGATCCTGGCGGATATCCAGGTGGACGGAAGAACGGTGCAGGCCGTGGCGCTGCCGAGCAAGCAGGGGTTCCTCTATGTCTTCGACCGGGTGACCGGAAAGCCGGTCTGGCCCATCGAGGACAAGCCGGCACCCAAAGGCGACGTGCCCGGGGAGTGGTATTCGCCGACGCAGCCCTATCCCACGCGGCCCGCTGCCTACGCGCGCAACGGGGTTTCGATCGACGACCTGATCGACTTCACGCCGGCGCTGCGCGACGAAGCGCGCACGCTGGTTGCGAAATACAAGATCGGCCCGGTGTTCACGCCGCCGGTGGAGAGCAAGATCGGTGGGCCGCTGGCGACCCTGACGCTGGGGACGGCGAGCGGCGGCACCAACTGGCCGGGTGGGTCGTACGATCCGGAAACGCACACGGCGTATCTCTACGCCTGCAACGCCTGCCTGACGCCGATCGGGCTGGTGCGGCCGCCCAAGGAGATGTCCGATATGGATTTCGTGGCGGGAACCGCTGGCCAGGAAGTCCGGATGCGCACCGGTCCGGGAGAGAACGCCGGAGCGGATTCCGCGGCGGCGCGCACGGCGGCTCCGGCCGGGCGGAGCGGCGGGGGAGGTGGCGGCGGCGGATACGGCGGCCTCAGCGTCCATGGGCTGCCGCTGATCAAGCCGCCCTACGCTACGATTTCCGCGATCGACCTGGACCGCGGCGAGATCGTCTGGCAGATCGCCCACGGCGAAACGCCCGATGCGATTCGCAACAACCCGGCGCTGAAGGGCCTGAAAATTCCGCGCACCGGCCAATCCGGCTATAACATCGGCACGCTGGTGACGAAATCGCTCGTCATCGCTGGCGACAGCCTGATTACGACACAGCCTTCCGGCGCGCGCGGGGCGATGCTGCGGGCCTACGACAAGAAGACTGGGAAGGAAGTGGGCGCCGTGCTCATGCCCGCGCCGCAGAGCGGATCGCCGATGACATACATGCTCAACGGGAAGCAATACATCGTGGTGGCGGTCAGCGGAGGGCCGTACTCGGGCGAATACCGGGCCTACCGGCTGCCGGACGAGCAATGACGGCGCGCCTGGCGGTGGGATTGGCGTTCGTGGCAGCCGTCGCGGCACAGACCACGCGCTCGGTGTGGGACGGTGTCTATACGGCGGAACAGGCGAAGCGCGGGCTGGCGTTGTATGGCAAAGAGTGCGCAAGCTGCCACGGCAGCGACCTGACCGGCGGCGAATCGGCGCCGCCGCTCACGGGCGCCGGGTTCCTTTCCAACTGGACCGGCCAGACAGTGGGCGACCTGTTCGAGCGGACGCGGCAGTCGATGCCGCAGAACAACCCCGGAAAGCTTTCCCGCACGCAGAATGCGGACGTGATCGCGTATTTGCTCTCGATGAGCGGCTTTCCCGAGGGGAAGGCCGAGTTGGACAAGGTCGCCGAGGTGCTGAAACAGATCCGAATCGACGAGAAGAAGTAGCGTCAGCCGAGCGCGGCTTTGATCTGCGGCAGCCTGGGCTGAAGCTGCGCTTTTTGCGCGGCCGTCAGGTCGAGCTGCGGCGGCCGGACATAGCTTTCGCGGAAGCCGTGCGCGGTGAGCGCGAACTTGATGGCCGCCGCTCCGCCGCCGCCCTGCACGCGCGAGAGGGCGTTGGCTTCACGAAGCTTCGCGTAAGCCGCGGCCACGTCCTGCCCTTTGCGCTGCGCTTCAAAGCACGCCGATGCCTGGCGCGGGAACAGGTTCGCGCTCACCAGAATCGCTCCCTTGCCCGCGGCCAGCGCGGCCGGGAGGTTGTTCTCCGTTCCCGTCATGATGTTCAGCTTGGGGAACTCCTTCACGAGCGAAGCGTACTCTTCCGCGTTGCCGGTGGAATCCTTGATGCCCGCGAGATTCGGATAGTGCTCCAGGTTGTGCAGCAACTGCGGCGTGATCGGCACCGCGCTCATTCCCGGATAGTGGTACAGGTTGACCGGGATTTTGGATGCCTCGAGCACCTGGGAATAATACTTCGTCAGCCCCTCGGTCGAGGGATTCTTGAAGTAGAAGGGCGGAATGCAGAGCACCTGATCGGCGCCGTTGGCCTGGGCGTGCGCCAGCAGGTCGAGCGTTTCGGGCAGGTTTGGCGTCCCGACCTGAACCATGATCTCCAGGCCGGAGCGGTGCTTGAGAGCGGTCTCCGCGATCTTCTTGCGTTCGGCGACAGAAAACGACGGAAATTCGCCGGTCGTCCCCAGCACCAGAACGCCATCGACGCCGCCTGATTTGAAGTACGGCATCATGTCGCGATAGATCGCGTCGTCGAATTTGCCGCGGCTGTCGCACGGCGTGACGGCCGCGACATAGAGGCGCGGGCCGGATGCTGTGGTGGTTTTTGCGGGCGATGCGGCCATGGCCGAAGCAGCCACGCTCACGGTTCCCAGAAAGCTACGTCGAGTTGTGTCCACGGTTCCCTCCTGGCGATGAACAATCTTACTCCCGGCGGCGGAAAAGTTCCACAGGGTTGTTGGGGAAGCGGCCCTGAGGAGGAAGGCGGTTCAATAATCGATGCGGTAGACCCGCACGCCCTGCGCCGGCACGTCGGTGTCAAGATGGACGGCCGCGGCCGGATGCGGGAGCGCCTGGCCGGTGGTGATCTCGCGGACCTGTTTCGGCGCCCGGTCGAGCGGAATCGTGAGTTTCACCGCGGCCGGCGACGCTCCCCAGTTCATGAGGAACACCATGCGGCCGGAATCGGCGACCAGTTGCTGCAGGTCCACGGGCGCCGATGCGTTCAAATCGGGCGCCGCAACACCGGCCCAGCTCGCCAGAAATCCGCCGAGCGGATGCAGCCCGCCGTCCGGCTGACGGGGCGTACCCGGCAGGCTGCCGACCACGATGTTCGACCGCTGCTGCGACACTGCCTCCGGCGATTCGTTGGCCTGGCCCGGGAAGGTGCCCACGATGATGGCGCTGCCGCTGCCGAATTTGCACTCGAAAGCCGCGGGCGAGCCGTCCTCGAACCAGGCGAGCGGCCGGGCCTCGGGCCGGAGGACGGTGAACCGTTCCTCGAAGATGGCGCCGGCGAATCGCCGGTCGCCCCAACGGATTTCGGTTTGCGGTTTCGGCGTCGTGGATTTCTCGCGCACGCCCAGCATTTGCTCCCACCCGAAGCCCGGAACGATCTCCTGCGCGTAGCCGCGCTCGTCCACCCACCCCGGCCGCGCTTCTGTGAACAGATGCCCGCCCTGGCGCACGTATTGCTCGAGTGCGCCGGCTTCCTTCGAGAGCATCAGGATCGGATACGGCAGAACGATCAGCTTGTAATGCGAGACCTGCGCCGCCGTCAACTCCGCGGCGTCGACGAAATCCACTGGAATGTTGCGCTCCGCGAACATCCGGTAGTAGCCGGAAAGCGACCGGGCCACCGCGCCGCGATTGTACAGGTGTCCTGCGCCGCCGATCAGGTTGGTGAGCTGGTTGACGACGATCGCCACCTCGGCGGGTTTCGGGTGCGCCCGCAGCAGAAGGTCCGAGTTGGCCTCGATCTGGCGGGCAGTCTCGCCAGCGAGCCTGCCGCGGTCCGTGAGCGTGCCATCGAGATTGATCAATCCGTAGCCCCCGGATTCGTAGCCGGCATTCATCGGGTACCAGGCGTAGATATTGATGCCGCGTGCGCCACGGGAAATCGCGGTCCACATGTAGCGGACGACGTCCAGTGCGGTAATCTCCTGGCTTACGATGTCGCCGCGGACGCCGAAGCCGCCCTGCAGTTCGCCGATGTAGAAGCCGCGGTTATTGCCGGCCGAGCGCGTGAGGTCGACCGCCATCTGGACGCGCATCGGCGACATATGGGGCGGCAGCGAGTGTTTGGGGTAGAGGCTGGTGCCGTAATAGTCGACAGCCTGATACATCAGGTAGTCGTCGGGATTACCGTCGCCCGAGGCGAAGCTGCCCAGAGCGCTCGGCCCGGCAGCATGGCTCGTGGCAACGCGATCGGGCAGGATCTGCTTGACGGCGCGGGTGCGGGTGCGCAGATCGTCGGCGAGTTTCTGCGTAATGAAGACACGCCAGTCCATGTAATCGGCGTAGGAAAGGATGGTGTCGAAGCGCGGCGGCTCGACTTCGCTCCACGCCTGAAACTGGCGGTACCAGGCATTGTTCAACTGCGGGATGCCGCCGTATTTGTTTTGCAGCCACTCACGGAACCGCGCCATCGAGTAGGAACAGTAGCAGAAGGATGCGTTGGGAATGTAATTGATTTCCGCCCAGTTGATGATGTGGGGCTCGCTCCACAGGTCCCAGCCGAAAAAGGCCGGGCTTTTTGCCGCGTGGCGGGCGGTCTCCCGGAGAAAATCGAGCGTGGCCTGCCGCACTCCGGGATGGTCGAAGCAGAAGCCGGGCACGGCCTGGGAGGGGATGGCCTGCCCGTTCTGCGCGACCAGGTGGCCGTCGGGGAATTTGCGCGCCAGCCAATCGGGCGCCGAATCGACGTACACCTGCACGATGACCTTCAGCCCTTCCTCTCCGGCGAGATTGAGCATCAGGTCGAGGGCTTCGAGGTGATATTCCTGCTCGCGGGGTTCGCCGGCGGTCCATTCCACCCAGGTGCGGACCGTGTTAAACCCGAGGGCCTTGATCTGTTTCAGGTCCTTCCGCCACAGGGCGGGGGAGTCCGCCGTAACCGGATCGAGCATCGGCGCGCGAGCCTTGCCTCCGGCATACCAGACCGAAACCGGCAGAAAGCCGGGGGAAACCGGCGCGGCCAGAGCCAGCGCCGGGAGCAACAGAAGAATACCGATCGCGCCGCGCTTCATGGGAATCCGAAACCATATTGTCCTGCAACTGAGGGCGAGGACGCGGGCGCGCGATCGGCCGGCGCTTACGGGAGCATTTCCCCGCCGGTGAGGTCCACGACGGAGCCCGTCACATAGCTCGATTCGCCGCTCGCCAGAAAGACGTAGGCGGGCGCGATCTCGGCGGGCTGTGCCGGGCGCCGCATCGGATTATCCTGGCCGAATTGCCGGACTTTCTCGGGCGGCGAGGTGGAGGGAATGAGCGGCGTCCAGACCGGCGCCGGCGCCACCGCGTTGACCCGGATGCCGCGCTCGATCGCGAGCTCCGCGAGCGCCTTCGTAAACGTGACGATTGCGCCCTTCGTCGTCGCATAGGGCAACAGCATTCCGGTGGGCTGGTAGGCCTGGACGGATGCGGTATTGATGATCGCCCCGCCGGCCTGCATCCGCGGCAGCGCGGCTTTCACCAGGTAGAACATGGCGTATATGTTCGTGCGGAAGGTGCGGTCCCACTCCTCCGAGCTGAAGTCCTCCACGTCCTTGCGATACATCTGGTAGGCCGCGTTGTTCACGAGAATGTCGAGGCGTCCGCATTCGGCGAACATGCGGTCCACCATCCGGCGGCAGTGCTGCTCGTCCCGGATGTCGCCCGGCATCGGAATTGCCTTGCGGCCGGCCTGCTGCACCCAGCGCACCGTTTCCCGCGCGTCGGCCTCCTCTTCGGGCAGATAGGAAATTCCGATATCCGCGCCCTCGCGCGCAAATGCGATCGCAACCGCGCGCCCGATGCCGCTATCCGCGCCGGTGATGAGTGCCGCCTTATCCTTGAGCCGCTCGAAGCCGCGGTAGGATTCCTCGCCATGATCGGGCTTCGTGCGCATCCGCGCCTCCGATCCGGGTGGCGTCTGCGCCGGCTCGTCGAAGGGTGGTTTCGGCCCCTTTTCGCGGGGATGGACGGTTTCCTGCAAAGTGTCTCGCGCCATGATGATCTCCGATGGATGACGAGCGCGAGTTTGGGGCCATTGGGAGGATCGGCACAGCATCACCCGGCTTGGAACGGATCCGATACCGCGTAGGGCGGCGGCTGGCGGTCCCACGAGCTGCGAAGCCAATCGTCGGGCTCGGGGCGGGTGGGCAGCCAGCCCGGCACGGCCATCAGGAAGCGGTGGGAGAGCGAGGCTGCGAAGGGCTCGTACATCGCGCGCAGCTTCGCGAGGCCGTCCGGCGAGAAGCGGGAGATGTCGAGCACCGTTCCGGCACCGGCGATTGCGTCGCGCAAGCGGTCGAAGCCGGCGGCCGGCAGGCGGTCGGGCGGGGCGGGTTGCGGCGGCTGGAGGCGGTAGACCGTTACCAGGTCGGCGAGCGCGTGGCGGCACATTGCGAAGGTCAATGCCGCCTGGTGCCGCAGATCGCCCTCGCCGCAAAGCACGGTAACGCTGCTGGCATCGAGAATGGTGACCAGCGCGCCGAGCCAGGACTGGTTCTCATGCTGCGAACGGAAGTACGCGAGCATCGGATAGGAGAGCTGCGTTTCGAGCATGCCGGCGGCCCAGCGTTCCCAGGCCGCCAGTTGGGCCTCGAAGCGGCTTGCGCTGCGGCCCTGCCGGACGATCAGTTCGCTCGCGGCCGGCGGCGACCCGGCGCGCGCGTCGAGCAGGGAAATGTGCTGTTCGCGCTCGGCGAAAGATTGATAAAGAACCGGCAGATATCCGACCACCAGCCCGAGCAGGCTGATGCCCAGCCCTGCTTCGAGAACCAGCAGGAATCTCGATACCGGATTCCCCGGTGTACCGGGGGACATAGTCGAGAGCGCGGCAACGCTGAAAAACAGGTCGAAGGCGATACCGCTCTCATGGCCAATTTGCAGCCCGGCCGCCCAATGCAGCACCGTGAATGAGATCACGATGGCGAGCGCCCAGAGCGCGAGCAGTGCGAGCAGTGAGAGCGGGCCGTAGACGCTGAGCAGGCGCTCGCGGCGCTGCCCTTCATGGACGCGCCGCGCGAAAAACGTGAACGCGCGCCAGGTGAGCGCGTAGAACCAGCCCGTCAGTCGGAAGATGCGCTCGGCGCGGCGGGCCAGGACGATGGTGTCGAAGGCATCGGCGAGCGCGATCAGGAGAAGCCCGCTACCGGCCAGGGCGGCAAGGACGTGGAACCCCATGGCTATTCCGGATACCAGCTCGCCACGGCGGCATCGCTCTGGCGCAGCCAGCGCGCGCAGAAGTAAAGGCCGGCGGCCAGATAGACGAGCCCCGCGGGAATCCACATGATCAGCCCGCCGATCTGCTGGTCCTGGAGCGGAGTCAACCCCCAGGCCGGCGTCCGGCCGGCATAGGCGGGGTACCACAGTGACGGCGCGAACGTGAGCAGGGCGCCGAGGATCGCGGTGTGGACCGCCGTGGTGAAGAGATAAAAGACCGATGCGCCATATCCCAGGCGGCTGTGCGTGTGGAAGAGCGACCACCAGAAGAGCAGGGCCGCCGCCAGAAAACTGAGGTGCTGCGCGGCGTGCACACCGTCGCTCCCCAGCGTGGCCTGGAACAGCGGCGGCGCGTGCCATGCCCAGAGCGCGGCAGCATGGATCGACCAGGCGGCTGCCGGGGCGGTAAGCCCGCGCCAGATTCGCGCCACCCACGCCTTCGCCCACCGGCCGGCGCCGCGGCGCCATGCGAGCGGCAGGCCGCAGAGCATCGGAACGAGCGGCCGCGAAATCACGAACAGCGGCGCGCAAACGAGCATCAGGATTTCGTGCTGCACCATGTGGGCGGAAAATAGCGATTCGCCGAGCTCATGGAGCGGCGAGAGCAAGGCGAGCGCGAGCACCAGCCAGCCGCACCAGAAACAGGCGACGGGAAGCCGCGCCGTCCGCCGCGTCCCGCGCGCGCCGCGCGCGTAGAGCAGCGCCGAAAGGGCCAGCAGAAGGATCACACCCGGATCGAATTCCCACGGCGGCCACGGAGGCCTCATTCGCACCCCCGCAGCATCAGGTTGGGAACGGCTTGCGCGGCGATCACGATGAAGAACAAGCCGCTCAGGAGGACGCCGGCCAGCCCCAAGCCCCGGGCGCGGGCCGCCGTGCCGCCGGTTTCGCCCGGCATTTCGAGGCCGGCCTGCCGCCAGATGCGGTACGCCAGCAGACCGGAGGCGGCGGTGGCGGCGAGCGCGGCAATAGTCACGGCGAACAGCGCCGGCTTCCACCCCAGGGCGCAGGCCCAGGGCGCCAGCGCGTAGCTCGCCAGCAGGTCGGCAAACCAGGCGGCCGGCCCGGCGAGCACGGCGATCCAGAGCTGCGTGTCGCGGCTCATCGCGGCGCCCGCACCAGGCGCGGACCCCAATAGATGACGACATACAGCGGAATCCAAATCAGAACGAGGAAGTACCAGACGACCGAATCGACATGCACCCCCAGCCGCTGCCGCGGTCCGTGATAGCCTTGCCGCAACAGCACCAGCAGAACGGCCGTGAAGATCAGATCGGCCGCGACATCGAGCGTGTGCAGGGCAAGGATGGTCCAGACCAGTGAGCCGTGGATATCGGCGGCCCAGGTAAAAGGCAGCGCGGCCCATTCGAAGCCGCGCGCGAGCATGGCCGCAAGGCCGAATCCGAGATTGAAGAGCAGCCATCGAGACATCCCGCCGCGGTCGTCGCCTTTGGCGGCCTCGCTGGCGCGGTAAGAGCCGAGGCAGCTCACGATGAGCAGCACCAGCACGATCGTGGGCAGGAGGACCGGCGGCAATTCCGTGGGGCGAGGCGGCCAAACGTCCAGCGAAAGGCGGTAGTAGAAGTACATCGCGATCAGAATCGCGAACATCGTGCCTTCGATCGCGGCGAGCAGCATCTGGCCCCACCACAGCGGGGCTTCGCTCGAAATCGAGTGGTCGGGAAGATGCGATACGTCGAGCGTGCGCTGCGCCGTCATCGCTCATCCCCCGCGGGCGTGCGCGGCCAAAACCAGCCGATCAGTCCGGCAGTCCCGAGCGCGATCGCCGGATAGTAGCCCGAAAATTGATACACCGCCCAGATGAGGCCCGCGCTCACTCCGGCCGCAGTGAGCAGGGGCCAGATGCTCGGCCCGGGCAGCGGATAGCGGTGATGCGGCGCGGCATCCATGATGGTGGTGACCAGCACTTCGCGGCGGTCCGCGCGCACGCCTGTGACCAGGCCACGCTGTTTGGGATCGGTCCACAGTGGATACCGGCCCGGGACCACGGGCAGGTAGACGAAGTTGTAATTCGCGGGCGGCGAGTCCGCGGCCCATTCGAGCGTGCCGCTGGCCCACGGATCGGCCCCCGCGGGCGCGCCGTGCCTGCGGCTGCGGATCACATTACTGAGGAACAGTAGGCCGCCGCACAGGATGACGAACGCGCCAATGGAAGCGAGCAGATTGGCCGGTCCCCAGCCCATCTCGGGCTGATAGGTGTAGATCCGGCGGGTCATGCCCTTGAGCCCGAGGATGTGCATCGGGAAGAACGTCAGGTTGAAACCGAGGAAGAGCAGCCAGAAGGTGGCCTTGCCCGCCGTTTCGCCGATCATGCGTCCCGTGAATTTCGGGAACCAGTGATGGAACGCGCCGAAGAGCGGAAACAGCGCACCGCCGATCAGCACGTAGTGAAAGTGCGCCACCACGAAAAATGTGTCGTGAACCTGGAGGTCGATCGGTATCGACGCCAGCATCACGCCGGTGAGGCCGCCCAACACGAAAATCGCGACGAACCCGAAGACGAAGTGCATGGCCGCCGTCATGCGGATGCGGCCGCTCCACATCGTCGCCAGCCAGCAGAAGATCTGAACCCCGCTGGTGATCGCGATCATCATGCTGGCCGCGGTGAAATAGGCTTCGCCGATCTGCGGCAGGCCCGTGGCAAACATATGGTGCACCCACAATCCGAAGCCGATGAAGCCGGTGGCGGCCATCGAGAGCACCATGGCGGGATAGCCGAAAATGGCGCGGCGCGTGTGGGTGTCGACGATCGAGGACACCATCCCCAGAGCGGGAATGAAGATGATGTAGACCTCGGGGTGGCCGAAGAACCAGAAGACATGCTGGTAGAGCAGGGGATCGCCGCCCTCGGCGGGGTTGGTGAAGTGCGTGCCCACAGTGCGGTCGGTCAGCAGGAAGATGTTGCTCGCCAGCATCACGGCGGGCATAGCGAAAATCACCATGAACGACTGCACCAGCATGGCCCAGCAGAACAGCGGAATGCGGTTCAGCGACATCCCCGGCGCGCGCATCTTCAGAATCGTGGCGATCAGTTCGGTGGCGACGCAGAGCGCGGAAATTTCGGTGAAGGTGATCATCTGCGCCCAGAAATCGACGCGTTTGCCAATACCGAACTGCGGTCCGGAAAGCGGCGGATAGGCGAACCACCCCACATCGGGCGCGGTATTGGTGAATACGCCCCAGTACAGAAACAGTCCGCCGATCAGATACATCCAGTAACCGAACGCATTCAGCCGGGGAAAGGCGACGTTGCGTGTGCCGAGCATCAGTGGCACCAGATAGATGCCCATGCCCTCCATCATCGGGACGGCGAACAGGAACATCATGGTCGAGCCGTGCGTGGTGAAGATCTGGTTGTAGCGGTCGGGCCCGAGAAAGCCGTTCTCCGGGCGGGCCAGTTGCAGCCGCATCAGCAGGGCCTCCACGCCGCCGGCCAGAAGAAAGACAAACGCGGTAACGATGTACCGCATCCCGATCGCCTGGTGAGTGGTATACGAGCACCAGCCCACGAGGCCACCCGGATGTCTCCAGGCGCGCTCGAGCGTGCGGCGTTCCTGCTCTTCATCGAGCTCGCGCGAGGTTTCGACGAGCGGGATCATTGCAGGCTCCCCAGATAATCGAGCAACGGCTGCAACTCGCCGGGTTTGAGGCTGATCGTGGCCATGTGGTTTCCGGGCTTGATGCTCTGCGGATCGAGGATCCAGCCGCCCAGCGTGCCCTTGTTGTTGGGCAGCGCTCCGGCGGCGATGGTCATGCGGCCGGCAAGATGGGTCAGGTCGGGCGCGAACTGGCCGTGCGCGGGAGTGCCGGCGATGTTATGGCAGAGCACACACGCATGGCTCATGAATACCTGATAACCCGCCTGAGTATCCGCATCGGAAGGCGGAACCGCGGGCTGGCGCTGCCGGTCCAGCCACGCTTCGAACTGGCTTTCGGGCTCGGCCACCACCCATAGCGCCATGCGCGCATGCTGCAGGCCGCAGAATTCGGCGCACTGGCCGCGGAGGCGGCCCGGGCGGTCCGCCTGAATCCATTCGGTGGTGATGTGCGAAGGAATCAGGTCGCGCTTGCCGTTGAGTCCCGGCACCCAGAAACTGTGGATCACATCCTGCGACGTCCCGCGAATCTGGACCGGCCGGCCCACGGGGATGTGGATCTCATTCGCGGTTACGGCGATGCGCTGGGGATTGTCGTCCAGGTAGCGGACGTACCACCACCACTGGTTGCCGGTGACTTCGATCGTCAGGCCGCTGCCCGGGCTGGCGAGTCCGGCGATGGTTTTACCGGTCGAGACGCTGGCGACGAGCAGGAAGAACAGGATCGCCACCGTGGCAATCGTCGCCGCCGCGACGGCGCGGGTCAGACGCCGCTCGGTCCGGTCGGCGGCAGCCGCGGTCCGCTCCGGAGATGCCGGTTCGAACTCCGGGTGACGGCGCGCCAGCGCCGCCAGCATCACCCCGAGTACAGCAATCAAGATCAGGCTCAGGATTCCGAGGAATACCCACCAGAGCGACTCGGTGTGGCCGGCCTGCGGTCCCGCGGAGTTCAAAGACGATTGCTGCGGGCCGGCGCAGGCGGAGAGCAGCAGCGCCGAAATCGCCGGGAGCGTGCGCCGGCGGCTCATTTCCCCGTCCTCGCGCGCGCGGCCCGGATCGTCTGCGGATTGGTCTCGATCGTATCGAGGCGCTTGGGAGTGGCCGACGACGGCTCCTGCTGATTCAGCGAGCGGACGTAAGCCACGATTTGCCAGATCTGGTATTCCGGAATCCGATCGCCCCAGGCGGGCATTCCGTTGGGCCTGCCTTTGGCGACCGATTCGAAGAGTTTGGCGGGCTCGCCGCCGTAGATCCACGAGGTCTTGATCAATGGGGGGCCGATGCCGCCGCCGCCGTTCGCGTGGCAGCCAGAGCAGTTATACCAGGTGTAGAGCCGCTGGCCCTCCGAGATCTCGTAGGCAATGCCCGAAGACGGATTGGACACTTTCAGGGGCGTGAACATGGCCTGTCCGGTGGGCTCGGGCCGCAGGTTCCGCTGCTCGCGCCGGCAGCCGAATGAAGCGGCGAGCAGGATCGCGATTCCCGCGATCCCGTCACGGCAGCGAGAACACATAGAGCGTTCCGCCTTTGGCCGTGTGTTCCGGCAGGCCGGCCATGGCGTTGAGAAAACCCAGCGCGCCCGTGCCGTCCACCGTGTTCAATCCGCCGGATACCACCGCGCCGGCCCAGCCGCCTACTCCGGATAAGACCGCCACATATTCCTTGCCGTCCGGACCTTTATAGATGACCGGCTGGCCGACGATGCCCGATCCCGTCTTGAACCGCCAGAGCAAGGCGCCGGTGCGCGCGTCCAGCGCTTTGAACCAGTCGTCCATGGCGCCGTAGAAGAGGACATTCCCGGCCGTCACCGCCGTACCGCTCCATACCGGGAAGTCCTCCTCGACCTTCCAAACGGCCTTGCCGGCCACCGGATCCCACGCGGAAATCCCGCCGCGGCTGCCGCCTGGCCCCGGATACATGCGCGCCATCGCGCCCAGATACGGAGTGCCCGCGATGTAATTGGCCTGTGTGCCCTGCATCTCATAGCAGAGGTTGTTGCGCGGAATATAGAGCCATCCCGTTTGGGGCGAGAAGGACGAAGGCTGCCAGTCCTTGCCGCCGGGCGGCGCGGGGCATATGTCGCGGACGGTTTTCGTTCCGGTTTTCTTCGCGTCGACGAGCTTCAACCGGCCGGTCTTCAGGTCGATCCCCTGGCTGTTATTCACGAATACGAACGGATTCGCGGAGAGGACCTCGCCGGTGGCGCGGTCGATGAGGTAGACGTAGCCATTGCGGTCCGGATGCGCCAGCACCTTGCGGGGGCGGCCGTTCAGAGTCAGATCGAGCAGGATGTTCTCGTTTACGGCGTCGTAATCATGGCCGTCGTGTGGGCTGATCTGATAGGCCCAGACGGCGTCCCCGGTCCGCGGGCGGCGCGCGAACAGCGTACACGTCCACTTGTTATCGCCGGGGCGCTGGTCGGGGTTCCATGGGCTCGGGTTGGACGTGCCGTAATAGAAGAGATCGAGTTCCGCGTCGTAGGAAATCCAGCCCCAGGCCGAGCCGCCGCCGATCTTCCACTGCTCTCCCTGCCAGGTGTTCACGCCCAGATCCTTGCCGCGATGATCCGCATAGAACGGCTGGAATGCGGGCCCGAGGCGCACGTCCTGGTCCGGGCCGGTGGAGTAAGCGCGCCACAGAATTTTGCCGGTGCCGGCATCGAGCCCGGCCATCCATCCGCGCACGCCGAACTCACCGCCGCTGTTGCCCACCAGCACCACGCCGCCGGCGACGACGGGCGCCATGGTCATGGACTCGCCCTGATGGATATCGCCAAGCTGCGCCTTCCACACCTCCCGGCCGGTATTGGCATCCACGGCGACGGTCTGGGCATCCAGCGTATTGAAATAGATCTTGCCGTCCGCGTACGCCGCGCCGCGATTCACGACGTCGCAACAGGCAACGCCCTGCGATGCCGGCTGCGGATGCGGCTCGTATTTCCACTTGACCGGCGCGCCCGGCCTGGCGAGATCGAGCGCATACAACACATTCGGGTAGGGCGTCACGATGTACATCGTGCCGTTGACCACCAGCGGAGCGGCCTCGATGCCGCGCGTGGTGCCGGTGGAGAATGACCACGCGAGCTTCAGTTGACTGGCGTTGCCGGTATGGATCTGGCCGAGGGTGCTGTACCGGGTGCTCGCGTAGTTCTTCGCCGCCATCGTCCACTGGCCATCGTCGGGCTGGTTCTGAATCTGGGCTCGCACGCGCGGCGTGGACAAAGCCGCAAGCGCCAGCATCAGGGCAGGCTTCGCTGCCTTCATGTTCACAGGGTAGACGGATCCTTCAAAAGGCACAGTGAACTATGGCATAACGTGGAAGCGCGACCGTGCGATAGATCCCTCTCCGGCCGCATGTCGATCCGGCCCAGGGCAGAGTTGGCCGCCGGCGAATCCGGGTTCCCACTCATTGGATGGACACGTGCTGAGAACGGTGGAAATGCCGGTTGTAAGCTTCGAACTCTCCGTCGCGTTTGCGCTTTCGATTACGCTTGCCGGATGCGGTTCGGGCCGTGCGCAGAGTCCCGGCGCGGCCATCGGAAACGCGAAGAACGGTCAGCGCCTGCTTTACGCCTATGGCTGCGGGAACTGCCACGTGATTCCGAATATCGCCGAAGCTCGAGGGACTCTCGGGCCGCCGCTCGCCGGATTCGCGAGCCGGTACTACATGGCCGGTTCGCTCGCAAACACACCCGATAACCTGGTGAACTGGATTGTGGATCCGCAGAAGATCGAGCCGGGAAACGCCATGCCCAGCCTGGGAGTGACCCGGCGGCAAGCCGCGGATATGGCGGCGTATCTCTACAGCTTGCGCTGAGGCACGAAATGGCCGCGCGGGTTTCCAACGTTCTGAAGGGAATCGCCCTTGCCGGAATGGTGTCCTATGCCGTCGTTCGAGAGATGGTTCTGCCGCAACGCGGCGCGGATGCTCTTCCGGCGGCGCCGCATGCCGCCATGCCTGGCCGCCTGCGGCTGATCGTCAAGACCGCGGCACTTACGGCGCTGGCCGGTATCGTTCTGGCGATCGGCGGCGGATTGCTGTTCATCTTCTCGGGCGTCTACGAACTCGCGGCCGCCAAGCCGCATTCCGCGCCGGTCGAGTGGGTGTTGCAGGCACTCAAGACCCGATCGGTTCGGTTGCATAGCGCGCCTATCCAGGTGCCGAAACTCGGGGATGGGGCGCAACTGAAGGGCGGCTTTATGCTGTATCGCAAGAACTGCCAGCCCTGCCACGGAGCGCCTGGCGTGCCCGCCGAACAGATGGGGCTGGGAATCAATCCGAAGCCTCCGGAACTGGTGACCGCGAGCACGAAGTGGAGCGAGGCGGAAATGTATTGGATTATCTCCGAGGGATTAAAGATGAGCGGAATGCCAGCCTTTTCGCCGCGATTCAGCGACGGGGACCGCTGGGCGCTGGTCGCGTTCGTCCGGCGTCTCAACCGGCTTTCGCCGGCCGGTTATCAGAGTGTGGCCGCTGAAGTGGATCGCGGCCTCGAACCGGCAAGCTGGGGATCGGACGATGAAGAGGGCTTCGCCCGGCTCAAGAGCGCCAACCCGGATGCGGGCCGGCGGCTCGTTGGCCAATACGGCTGCACCGCATGCCACGCCATCGCCGGGGCGGATTCGGGCCGCGCCGGGCCGCCGCTCATGGACTTCGCGGCGCGGCCATACATCGCCGGCTCGTTCGTCAATACCCCCACGAACGCTGTGAAATGGGTGATGGACCCGCAAAAATACAAGCCAGGCACCATGATGCCGAGCATCGGCGTGACAGCCTCGGATGCCTTCGATATGATCGCGTTTCTGTATCGCTCAGGCGATCAGCGGAGGCTGAATCTCTTTCGGGAGAGGCGGTAACCCGCCCAGGCATCATCCGCCCGGGCCGGTGAGTGGCCGCCTTATGATCTCGCCCGTTCCGCGATTCCGGCCGAGAGGCGCAGGGCGAGCTCTTTATAGATGTGCACAGCAGCCTTGAGCTGCCGGACCTCTTCACGCAGGAATTCTTCCTGGTGACGCAGGTTCTGGACACGGGAGCGCAGTCGTCGTTCCGCAGTCATCTCCGCCCCATGCTGGGGCCTCCGGGTACAGGCATTCGTACGCTGCATGTCCTCAGATTGCGGCAAAGCCGGACGGAATTGGCCGGAAACTCGTGAATATTTTGTAAAAGCCGTCTGAATTGACTCAGGCCCGTGCCTTCATCGAGAATAGACCCTTAAGGGGAGCGAGAGTGCCGCGCATCATAGTCCTGACGCTGGTGTGTGCCGCGGAATTACAAGCGGCTGCTTACGTCGGATCGGTTGCGTGCAAGGCTTGCCATGGCGCGATCTACGAGCGCTGGAGCCGAACCCGCATGGCGAACGTGGTGCGGGATCCTGGCGAGCACCCGGACGCTATTATTCCCGACTTTTCTCAAGCCGATCCGGCAATCGTAAAATTCCGGCGCGAGGACATTGCCCTCGTCTACGGGAGTAAGTGGAAGCAGCGCTACTTCAAGAAGGTCGGCAAAGACTACTTCCCGCTCGGCGCGCAGTGGGATATCGTGCACCGCAAATGGTCGCCGTATTTCGTCCGCGCCGGCACGGACTGGTGGACGCCGTTCTATCCGGCGGACAACGCGCAGCGCCCCACCGGCCCTACCTGCGACGGCTGCCATTCTGTCAATTACGACATCGCCACCGGGACGGTCACGGAGTGGAACGTGGGCTGCGAGCGCTGTCACGGGCCCGGCGGCGACCACGTGCGCCAGCCCTCGCGCGCCAACATCGTTAACCCGGCCCGGCTGGATACGGTCGCCGCAACGGACACCTGCATCCAATGCCACTCACAGGGCCGGCCGCTTACGAAACCGGAGCCCGGCCGCGCGTACGATTGGCCGGTCGGATTCCAGATGGGCAGGCGGCTCTCCGATTACTGGCAACTCGAGGAGCATACTCTCGGCGAAACCAGTTTCACCCACTTTGCCGACGGCACCGCGCACAAGAACCGCATGCAGGGCAACGATTTCGTGCAGAGCGTCATGTACCGTCACGGCGTTGCCTGCCAATCCTGCCACGATGTTCACGGCACCTCCAATAATGCCGACCTGATCAAGCCCGGCAGCCGGATGTGCCTCGAATGTCACGGCCCAAACTCGCCCAACGGCCCACACGCGCCCACGATCGAAGCGCACTCGCACCACAAGGCCGGCAGCTCCGGCGACGATTGCCTGGCGTGCCACATGCCGAAGATCGCTCAGACCATGCCGGACGACTTCGTCCGCAGCCACACGTTCCGCTTTATCACGCCGGAGTTGACCGAGCGCTTCCACATCCCGAATCCGTGCACGTCCTGCCACGCCGACCGGACCACCGCGTGGGCGAAGCAGGAGCTGCGCGGCTGGCGCGACCGCTCGCCCTGGCGGGTAGCGCCGTAGGGCCTGACGCCGGCAAGCAAAATTAATCGTTAAATCTGGCGCCGGGCATAGCGCCTTAGACCCGGAATGTAATACCATCTACGGAACGCTCTAGGCTTACGGAGGGGTTTCGATGCGCACGCGCCTGGCTCTGCCGATCTTCTTCTGCTTCTGCGCCGGTATGTCCGGTCAAGTCACCACCACTGCGGCCTTGGATGGCACGGTTACCGACCCGCAGCACGCTTCCATTCCACAAGCGACCGTGTCGGTCGTTCAGACGCAGACGGGTCAGACGTTCCGCACGACAACCGATGATAAGGGTTACTGGGTGCTGCCGTCGCTTCAGACCGGCACTTACCGGATCACGGTCAGCCATCAGGGGTTCAAATCCAGCACCACCGATAACGTGACGCTGGACGCGGGCGTGCCCGCCACCGTGAACATCACCCTCACGGTAGGCGCGGCTACGGAGACGGTCGAGGTCACGGCCGGCGCCGAGATCGTGCAGGCCACCTCGGCCACCGTAAGCTCGACGCTGCAGGGCCGGCAGGTCAACGATCTGCCGTTCACCAGCCATAACGTCACCGAGTTGATCGCCACCCAGCCCGGCACGCAGAGCGCCAATGGCGTCCGCTACTCCACGATCAACGGCCTTCCGCAGCCCACGATCAACATCACGATCGACGGCATCAACGTTCAGGACAATGCTACCAAGAGCAATCCGGATGCGGTCTTCAACGCCGTGCAGCCGCGCACCCAGGCGATCGAGGAGATGACGATGAGCACGGCGGCCGCGGGCGCCGACTCTCTCGGCGAAGGCGCGGTGCAGATCAAGTTCGTTACCAAGGGCGGGACCAATGAGTTTCACGGCGGCATCTACGAGACCAACCGCAACTCGGCATTCGAGGCCTGCGCCTTCTTCAATTGCCTCCAGGGCGCGGCCAAGGACCGGATCAATCTCAACGAATACGGCTTCACGATCGGCGGGCCCGTCAAGAAGAACAAGCTGTTCTTCTTCGAATCGTTCGAATTTTTCGATCTGCCCCAGTCGTTCGTCGAAACCGGCACGTGGCTGACGCCGCAGGCGGCCAGCGGCATCTTTACCTATAATGCCGGCGGCTCGGTGAAGACGGTCAACCTGTTCACGCTGGCTGCGCAGGCGGATCCCGCGCTCGCGCCGACGATCCGGCAGTTCCCGACCTCGCCCGATGCGACTCTGGCAAAGACCTATTCCCTGATCAACCAGCTCACTACGGCCAGCGGCACGCTTGTCAGCCGCATCGCCACCAACAACGATTACAACCGCCAGAACTTTACGTGGAACCCGAAGGCAGTCAATAACCGCAAATTCCAGACGGCGCGCATCGATTACAATCTGACCGAAAAGCACCACTTGAATTTCGTCTGGAATTATCAGACCAACGACCGCACTCCGGACGGCCTGAACGCCACTTACGCGATTCTGCCGGGTACTGGAACGCAGCTCGGCTCGCCCGACCTCGAAGGGCAGTACGGCATCAACTGGACGGGCAGCATCGGCCTGCGCTCGGTGCTCAAGGGGAACCTCACCAACGAGCTGACCGCCGGCATTCAGGGCGGCACGAACGCGCTGGGCGAAGGCCTCTCCCCCGCCGATTACGGCATCTGGAAGGGCTACCTGGTGAATTTTGGCGGCTACATGACCAACCCGTACAACGGCAATTACACGAATTACGCCCCCCGCAGCACGCCGGTCTACCAGGTCAACGACAACCTGAGCTACCTCAAGGGCAATCACCTGCTCAATTTCGGAGGTAACTTCACGCAGGTGAACGCGTGGCAGGCGGCTTCGAATTCCTCGCTGCTCAATACCGTGGTCCTGGGGCAGGCGGCCGGCGACCCGGACAATACCGGCTCGACGAGCCTGTTCACCACGACCACGCTGCCCGGCGCCAATGCCACGCAGTTGAGCGACGCCGCCAATCTCTACGCGATTGTGGCGGGCCGCATGACCCAGGTCACCAGCTCCGCCGTTCTCGGCGAGAAGACCCGCACCTACGGCCCGAACTTCTCGGTCGACCGGAATCACATGCGGGAGGGCGCGGCATACGTGCAGGATACGTGGCGTGTCACGAGCAATCTCACGCTGACCGGCGGCGTGCGGTGGGACCGCCAGGGAGCCATCAACAACCTCGATAACCTGTATACGCGGCCGGGATTTGCCGGGCTGTTCGGGGTTTCGGGCGTCGGCCACCTGTTCCAGCCTGGCGTGCTGGATGGCGCCGTGCCGGTGTTCTCGCTGGTGCCGCCGGGCACCGGCGGGTATGACTCCGGTGTGGGCCGCTTCAACCCCACGCTGGGGATGGCTTATCGCATTTCGAAAGGCGGATTCCTCCACTGGCTCACCGGCGACGACGCGGTAGTGCGCGGCGGGTTCAGCATTTCGACAATCCGCGAGGGCATCGGCTACCTCGATGGCGTGTGGAATGTCAACCAGGGCCGCAGCCTGGCCACCACGGCCAGCGCGAGCGCGAACCCCAACATCTTTCCCGCCGGCGGCGTGCTGTTCAGCGATTCCAGCTTCCCTTCCGTGGTTCCGAGCTCCATCGATCCCTCGTTCCCCAATCCCAGCTTCCCATTGCCCGTGCAAAGCGGCCAAAACGTTGAGGACTACAACCCCAGCATCAAGCCCGAATACGTAGAGAGCTGGACCTTCGGGTTCCAGCGCCCGTTGGGCCGCGACACCGTGATCGAGGTGCGATACGTCGGCAACCACGGCGCGGACTTGTGGTCCGCCGTAAACCTGAACGAAGTAAACGTCGTGGAAAACGGATTCGCGCAGCAGTTCGCGGCGGCTCAGAATAACCTGGCCATCGCTAACGGCATCAGCGTGGCGCAACTGCTGAGTCCTTCGACGAAGCTGACGGTGAACAACTACGGGAACCAGGGCCTGGCGGGACAGGTGAACGTGCCGATCATCACCACGGGGATCGGTAGCAACACGGACCAGACAACGATTACGCAGCTCATGCAGGGGCAGGCGGGCGCAACCGCCAATGCCATCGCGACCAATGCCACCCGTATGGCCAATCTCGTCAAGGCCGGCTATCCGATCAACCTGTTCCAGGTGAACCCGAATAATGGCGGCAATTCCACGGAATTGACCAACCGGAATAACTCCACATACAACTCCGGCCAGGTCGAGGTTCGCCGCCGGCTGTCCGCCGGCCTTCAATTACAGGCCAGTTACGCCTTCTCCAAGTCTCTGACCGACGCCAACGTGGCCACGCTGCGCAACTGGGGCGGCGAGAAGGGTCCGGTCGGCTTCGATATCCGCCATGGCATCAAGGCGACGTGGATTTACCAGCTTCCCGTCGGGCAGGGCCGCTCGCTGCTTTCGAGCGCCCACGGCGTTTTCGGCAAGGTGGTCAGCGGCTGGGAAATCGCGGGCGTGGGCCGGCTGCAAAGCGGCACGCCGATCAATATTCTGAGCGGCCGCAATACCTTCAACCAGAATGATGGCGGCGTCGTGTTGCACAACCTGACGGCCGGGCAGCTTCAGAACATGATGGCCCTGAACTTCACCAGCCAGATCAATTCGAACGGCGTCGCTACCGGCACGGCGTACTATCTGCCGCAATCCCTGATTCAGAACACGCTGGCCGCCTTCAACATTAGCGGCACGTTCAATCCGAACGCCCCCTACATCGGGCCGTGCAACTCGGCGGGGCAGATTTGCGACCACGTGTTCCTCTGGGGGCCATGGCTTTCCAAGTGGGATGTCAGCCTCGTGAAGCGGACGCAGATCAAGGAACGCCTCAATTTCGAGTTCCGCGTGCAGGCGCTCAACGTCTTCAACCACCCGAACATCATGGTCCCGGGCGGCGCCGCCACCAACGGCAACATCAACACCACCATCGGCTCCTCCTTCGGGCAGACCACCTCGGCGTTCCGCGATCTGAACAATACCAACGACCCCGGAGCGCGCAGCCTCGAGTTCGTCGCCCGGCTGAATTTCTAGACTGGAGTTTCGCGGGCAGGAGGTGCGCCCGCGAAGGTCACGGGGGACGCGGTGAAGCGCGGTCCGGCTCGGGCCACGGACGGGCTCGACTGCCTGCTGGAAAACCAAAAACCGCTAAAATTAGCGGTTTTGGTTTTTGCGGTCCCATGAAATCAGCAACTTACAGACGGCTGCCGCTAATCTTTAGCGGTTTTGCGTTGGTAAGACCGGTCTCCGGCAATGCCGCCCAGTGTCCATCTGGATTACGACGTCTTGATCCGTTCCGTGGTGATCAGCCGTAGCAATCCGTCACGGCCGGTGTCGAGTTCGTAAAGGCGAAAGCTTCCCTGGTACATTTCGCCGCCGTAAGATCCCAAGGCGGCGGATGGCGCGGAGCACAGAATCACGCCGCCGCAGATACCCAACCAATCCCGGTGCCGGTGGCCGTGCAGAACGAGCGTCCGGTGGGCATGCGGCGCGATCGCCGCCAGCACGTCCGGGGCATTGATGAGCGCCAGTCCGATCCGGTCGCGCAGGCCGATGGAATAGAGCGGGTATTCGACGACCTGGTGGTGCAACAGGATCAGCCAGGTATGTCCGGCAGAACTCCGCAGGACCGATCGCAAGGCGCGCAGTTGCGGCCGGTCGATGACGCCGATTGCACTCGTCAGGGAGAAGTGGCTGCGGGCATTGGAATTGAGAAGGATGAGCCCCGGTGTTGTGCCGCCGGCCGGTTCGACCAGCGGAAAGATCGTTTCCCAGATCTTCGTGACCTCCCTCCGCCCGCGTGCCGAACCGGATTGTGCGAACTCACGGAGCAATTCCGCGCGCCGGCCTTCCCGCAAATAGTCACGGAGCGATGCGGCCAGGGCGCCCGAGGAGCGATCGACTAAATGAACGCGCTCGCCCTGAACTTCGTCCAGGGCGAGAATGACGCGCAGCTTTCGGAGCGCCTGCCCGGTGCTCCAGGGGAAGTCGATGAGAGCCGGGTGAGCGCGGTCCACGACATTCACATCATGATTTCCCGGCACAAAATAGAGGCGGCTGCGAATCCCGGGGTGTTCCTGAAGAAGGTCGAGGAACTCCGTCCACTCGGCCCGCGTGCCGGCATCCGTAACGTCTCCCGTCAGGAAGATTCGAGCGAGCGGCGCCTGCGCCTGAATCGCGGACAACCTGCGCAGCGCCTCGCGAATGCATTCATTGCCCTGCGGGCCTTGCAGGCCGGATTCCATGCGGTAATCGTAGCGGCCTCCCACAGCGTGCAAATCGGAGAGGTGGGCGACGTGCATGGTCGCGCCGTTAGCGCCGGCGCCGCTGGGATACCAGTTGAGAACCGGGTCGTTCAGAGTGAGTTCGCGCCAGAGCCAATAGCCGCTTTCGAACACCATCGATACACCCAACACCAGCGCCGCATTGCCCAGCGCAGCCCTCGCAGCCGCCCATGGATGGGCCTGCCCGGAGTGTAGAAACTGGAAGCCGGGCGACGCCCCGATCCGGTACGCGAGCGCTGCCCCGGCCAGCGCGAAAATCAGAGCCGCCACAACCGAGCCGGCGCGGCGTCTGCGATGGAGCTCCTGAGGCGTTCGGGCGCGGCGCGGCATACGCTCCGCGATCATCCGCAACATCTCGCGCAAGACCACGATCGCCGGAAACACGAGCGTGTAATGCAGATGCCAGAAGGAATCGACGGCCCTCGATAGAACCGGCCGGCCGATTACGAAACCGGCGCCGGCCAGAGCTGCCAGCCAGAGCACGACGAGGACCGGGTGGCCTCCGCGGGAGTTTGCGGTCTGCAGCGTCAGGCGAGCCAGGAATACGGCTGCCCATGGCGCGACACCCAGAAGCAAAGCAGGCCCAACGATCAGAACCAGGACGTTCATCGAGGCCTTCAGGATGTTGAAGTCGAACACGGCCGAGAAAACGACGCTCCGCATGCCGCGTCCATAAGGGCTGGTGCGGTTGTCATCGGCGTCTCCTCGCCGCAAGTCCCAGATGGGTGAGTTATTCACTCTGCTCGGGTGGTTGGCAGGCACGAAGAATGGCCGGGAGGGCGCTGCCCGGCCGGACTCTGGCTGCTAGCGGAAATACCGCCAATGGCCCGGGATGAAACGCCCACGCCGCCAATGAGGGCTGATCCAGACGCGACGGGTATAAGGGCGGCCGTGAAAGACGTAAACGCGTGAACCGCCGCGGGACCCCACGGTAGTTAGGGACACCTGTTGTGCCAACGCGGGCTGCCAGATGGCGGAGAGAGAAGCGGCTGCGAGCGCTCCAATCGAAAGCGATTTTCGCATAAGTGCTCCTTGCCATCCGTGTCCGCAAGAACTGCGCCCATGCACTCGATCGGCCTTTCCGGGAGCCGGGTGATTCGTAACACAGGGGAATCAGTAAGACTGGAGCCGCTCGATGACCTACGGCCGAGGCTAACCCGCTAACGGCGCGCTCGCCAACACCGGCTCGGGCGGATGGCCAGCCGATTGCCCCCACTGGGGGCAGGTTCAGGAGCCGAGACAAGCATGCTGGAAATCAAGAGAATCGTTTGCCCGGTGGATTTTTCCGAATTCTCCGCCACGGCGTTCGAGTACGCTCATTCGCTGGCCCGCCACTACAACGCCAAACTCTTCATTCAGCACGTGGCCGAACCATTCATCTCCATTTCTCCCCGATACGTCTCTCAGCCCGTGATCGATCAGGTCTACGCACAACAAGTGGCCGACGCCGAGGAAAAAATCCGCGAAATGACGAAGCGGCGCAGTCTGAATGACGTGGAACACGAAGTGATTCTGGAGCGGGGCGCCGCAGCGGATTCCATTCTTGAACTCGCCGCCGCGGAGAGGATGGATCTCATCGCCATGGGGACACACGGCAAGCGCGGACTCGACCGCCTCGTCCTTGGCTCCGTTACCGAACGCGTGCTCCGTAAGGCGCCTTGTCCCGTGCTGGTGGTTCCGCGGCCGGCGCAGGAGGCTGCGAAAGCGGCCGCGGAGCCGGGCGAATTCCACCAGATCCTGTACTGCACCGATTTCAACGAGGACTCTCCGCGCGCGCTCGAATACGCCCTGTTGCTGGCGTGCCGCTACAAAGCGGGGCTCTCGCTGCTTCACGTTGTGGAGGGCTCGAACGAAAAGAAGCTGGAGCCGGAAAAGCAGGCGGCTCTCCAGCAGCTTCAGGCGGCCATTCCGCTTCAGACCTGCGGGCCTGTGGAGCCGGCCGTGCGCGCCGGGAAGCCGTACGAGCAGATTCTCGCGCATGCGGCGGAGACGGGAGCGGATCTCATCGCGCTGGGTGTACGGGGCCGGAGCGCCGTGAATCTGGCCCTGTTTGGATCGACCACGCACCGCGTCATCCAATTAGGGTCCCGCCCCGTCCTCGTGGTCCGGACCTGATTGCGGCGCGCTCAGTTCAGCTTTTTCAGCCAGATGTTCCGCACCGAGACCTTCGTGGTCGCCTCGATTTCGATGCCGAAGATGCCCGGCTGGTTGTTGCTGGACTCCGGGTCGTCGTCGACCATCACGGCCATCAACTGGCCGTTCACGATGTGAAGGAACGTGCCGCCGCGCGCGATTACGGTGTACTGGTTCCAGTCATTCTGCTTTACGAGATTGCCCAGCGCGGTCCGGTCCCCGATGACGCCCATCAGACGCTTCGCGCCGAGCCCCGCGCCCTCGACGACCTGGCCGCGGAATGCCATGATCCCCATCGGCGTGTTTTCGGAATAGAACTGCCCGGTGTAGATCTGGCTGGGCCAGAAATCCGCCTGCGGCCCGGTCATCATCCAGGCGAGATTTACCGGGCCCACGTTCGCCGTCACATTGGCGGGAATCGGGCGAAGCCATGGCAGACCGGTCTTGCTGCGATACTGCAGGCCGCTGCCGCCGCTGCCCTCGACCTTGATCTCAAATTTCAGCGTGAAATCCTTGGCCACGACGCCGCGATACGCGATGTACGTGTTGCCGCTGGGATTTTCCGGCGTGGATTCCCCCACGATCGCGCCATTCTCGACGCGCCAGAACTTGGGATTGCCGTCCCAACCCTGCAGGCTGACGCCATCGAACAGGGAGACGTATCCGCGATGGTCGTTGAAGTCCATCGGCTCCGGCTCGGTAAAGCCGTTGCCGTAGATGCCGCCGGCCGCGGCCAGCCACGAGAGCTGTTCCGTGTCGAGCCGGTCCGCGCCGGACTGCATCGGTGCGAGCGAGGCGGCGCGCGCCTCGGCGAGCGCCAGTTCGGCCGCGGCAACCGCATCGGCCGCCCGTCTAATGGCGCTATCATCGCGCGGAACGGCGGCGGATGCCGCGACAACTCCGGCGCGGGCGGTATTGAGGGCCTGAATCTGCGGCTGAAGAGCTGCGGTGAGATCGAGCAGGGCGCGCGCCTGCGCGCCCGTGACGTGCGGCATGCTGGTCCGGTAGACGCGCGCGCCGGATCCGCGGCCGCCCGCAAGGGCTTGCGGCAGGGCCGCAAGCTGCGCCGGCGTCAAATGGGCGGGAGACGCTTGCAACCGCGCCACGGCATCGGCCCGCGCCTCGGCCACCGCGATTTCGGCGGCGCGGACCGCCTCTATCTTCGCCGCCACCGGCGCGCCGGAGAGCGAGGCGGCGATGACCTCCTGGCGAGCGGCGGCGAGACGGCCGGTTTCCGGCGCAAGCTCCGCGTTCAGCCGCGCGATCGCGGCGGTCTGTTCGGGCGTAGCGCCGGCCAGACCGCGGCCGCCGCGTCCCTGCGCGAAAGCGGCGGCGCACGAAGCGAGCACGATCAGCCAGCGCACGGCTACAACCTCTTCAGCCAGATATGGCGCGTGAAATAGGCGCCGGTCGATTCCACTTCGAGCCCGAGCTTGCCGCTCGGACGGAAGTGGGTCGGGTCGTTGTCGATAAAGACCGATACCAGGTGGCCGTTCATGAACATGCTGCTGACGTTGCCTTTGGCAACCAGAAGGAACTGGTTGTAGTCGTCTTTCTTGAACCAGGAATCGAGCGTGGCTTTATCGGCAAACGTGCTCAACACGCGCCGCTGGCCGGGCTCGGCCAGCACCACCGTGCCGGGCGGAGCGGCGATGCCGCGGCTCGACAACTGCTCGTAATACTGGCCGACGTACCGGTTATTGGCGTCGAAATCGAATTGCGGACCGGCCATGTCCCATTTGGCGCGCTCGGCGGCGGTGGGAGGCGTGCCGGGGTTGGCGCACTGCGGCCCGCGGCCGGTTCCGCCGCGGCCGGCGTTCGCGCCGCGGCCCGGACCGGCTGCGCCCGGCGCGCGTCCGCCTCTCCCGGCATTGGCGAGGAACCCGCCGCCGCCGCGGCCCGGATACTTCAGCCCCACGTCGTTTTCGGCGGTCATATAGCTGCGGTATTGCACGCCGCCGTTGACGTTGCCGGTGCCCTTGGATTCGAACTTGAGCATGAAATCGCCCACGTCGCCGCCCCGCCACACCAGATAGATGGTGCCGGTGGGCTTCTCGCAGGAGGGCTCCACGTAGATGGCGCCGTCTTTGACGCTCCAGAACCGGATATCGCCGTCCCATCCGTTCAGGGTTTCGCCGTCGAACAGCGAGATCCAGCCTTCGTTGTCGTTGTAGTCGAACGGTTGGCCGCCGCGGGCGAAGCCGCCGAAGCCGAACCCGGGACCGGGCTGGCCTCGCCCGCCCGCCGCCGGCGGCGTGCCGGTGGCGGCGGGAGGCTGCTGGGAGGGGGCGAAACCGGCGAGCAGCAGGAGCAGGCCGGCAGAAGCGGCGATCGGAAGTACGGTGTGCTTCATTGTTTCAGGCTCGCGGCGAGCACATCCGGCGGGCGGGAGGACTCGCGAATTTTGAGGACGGCCGGCAAGCGGACCATCATTGGCTCCGCCGCCGCCGATCCGCCTTCGATGCGCTCGAGGAGCAGCTCCGCGGCGCGGAAGCCAATCTCGTAAGACGGCTGCACAATGGTCGTGATCGAAGGGAGAAAGATTTCGTCCACCGTGAGCTCGTCGAAGGTGGCGAAGCCCATGTCGCGCGGGGTACTGAGGCCATGGGCGCGGAAGGCGCGCAGCACGCCGAGCGCGGTCGGTCCGTTGGTGGAGAGGATGGCTTCGGGGCGGCCGGGGCGCGCCAGATGATCGCGGCACAGCGCGGTCACATCTTCGACGCGCAGGTTTCCCTCCCAGATGAGGTCTGGTTCGAGGCCGATACCCGCCTCGTCCGCGGCCTCGCGGCACCCGAGCAGCCGCTGCCGCTCATTGCGCAGCGCCAGCGGGCCGGTGGCGACGGCGATGCGGCGGTAGCCCGCATCGAGCAAATGCTGAAATCCGAGCCGGCCGGCTTCGCGGTTCTCGACCGAGACGGAATCGACGCGAAGGCGCTCGGGGACGCGGTCGCAGCAAACGATGGGAATGCCGGCTTCCAGTATCCGCGAGATCTGGGTTTGGGGCGTCGGCGCGGAGGCAACCACGAGCAGGATGCCCTCGACGCGCTGCGAGCGCAGCAGCGAGAGCAGTTCCTTCTGCCGCTCGCCATCGTCGCCGCTGTTCACCGCAATGACGACGTATCCGCGCTCGCGGGCGGCGGCTTCAGCGCCGCTGATCACCTGCGGAAAGAACGGAATCGTCATGTCGGGCACGACGATGCCGAGCGTCCGGGTCTTGCTCGTCTTGAGGCTGCGTGCGACGTGGTTGGGGTGGTAGTTCAGCTCGCGGATCGCGGCTTCCACCTTGCTGCGAAGGCCGTCCGTGACCGGGACGGCCCCGGTGATCACGTGCGAGACGGTTCCCACCGAGACTCCGGCCAGCTTCGCCACTCGCTTGATCGTCGACAATTTTCAGGAGACCCCCGCGGATTCCGCCGCTCCGACCTTCACCCAGGCGCGGCTGCCGGCGGACTGCAACACCGCATCGGTCACGAAATCGGTCTGGAGCGCGTCGCGGAAGGTGGGCGGAGCGCTCTCACCGCGGCCGAGGGCGGCGAGGAAATCGGCGGCGTGATGGATGAACGTGTGCTCGTAGCCGATCTGCAGGCCGGGAACCCACCAGTGCTTCATGTACGGGTGGTCGCCATCGGTAATGTGGATGCTGCGCCAGCCGCGCAGCGTTCCCTGATCGCGGTGATCGAAGTACTGCAAGCGGTGGAGGTCGTGGAGGTCCCAGAAAATGGAAGCGTGCTCGCCGTTGATTTCGAGGGTGTAGAGCGCCTTGTGGCCGCGAGCGTAGCGGGTCGCTTCGAAGGTGGCGAGCGAGCCGTTGCGAAACCGCGCGAGGAAGAGGCTGGCATCGTCGATGCCGACGGGCTCCGTTTTGCCGGTGAGATTGTGCTTGCGCGACTTGATAAAGGTTTCGGTGACGGCGGAAACCTCTTCGATCGGGCCATTCAGCCACAGGGCGGAGTCGATGCAATGCGCGAGAAGATCGCCGGTGACGCCGCTGCCGGCCACCGCCACATCGAGCCGCCAGAGGCCCTCGCCGCCCTGCGGCAGGTCGGCCGAGATGGTCCAGTCCTGGAGGAACTTGGCGCGGTAGTGAAACACGCGGCCCAGGCGGCCCTCGTCGATCAACTGCTTGGCGAGCGTTACGGCGGGGACGCGGCGGTAGTTGTACCAGACGCTGTTGGCGACGCCGGCGGCTTCGACGGCCTCGGTCATCGCGCGGGCCTCGGCGGCGTTGCGGCCGAGCGGCTTCTCGCACATCACCATCTTGCCGGCTTTCGCAGCGGCGATGGCAATCTCGGCATGCGTGTCGTTGGGGCTTGCGATGTCGATGAGATCGATTTCGCGCGAGGCGACGACGCTGCGCCAGTCGGTCTCGATGCGCTCATAGCCCCACTGGCCGGCGAACGCCTCGGCGCGGGCCCGGTTGCGGGCGCACACGGTCTTGAGGACGGGTTCATACGGAAGATCGAAGAAGCGGTTGGCCTGGCGGAACGCGTTCGAATGCGTGCGGCCCATGAAGCCGTAACCGATCATGCCGATGTTCAGTTTTTTCATTGGTGATCCTCGGGCGAGTTGCTGAACAGCCTAGTATGGCACGCCATCAGAAGCAGGGCGGCCCGGAGCGCCGGATTAGTGCTCGATGGGAAAACCGAAGGCATAGAAGGTTCCGTCGCTGGTGCTCAGAAAGACCTGGCTATTGCCCGCCGAAAGGCCGCCGCCGCGGATCGCCGAGCCGATCTTGCGGCCGCTATTCCAAAGTTCCTGGCCGGTGGCGCCGTCGAGAGCATACAGCACCGGCGAGGCGCCCGTCGATGCGGTGAAAACGACGCCGTTGACCACGATCGGCGCGAGCGGCGCGGTGAGATCGCGGGAGGTCCAGCCGGGCTGGAGCGTGGCTCCGTCATTCGTATCGGCCACCTTCCAGGCGACTACGGCGCCCGCGGCGGGCCCTAAAATCCAGCGGCCGCCGGAGGGGTCCTGCCAGGTGGCGAGAGACCGGACCGGCGAGCCGGTGGCCGCCGAGCTGGCGAGCGGCGTCGAAAGAGCCGCCGCGTCGAGAACGTGAATCCGCCCGTCCTGTGTGGCGGCGGCGATCCAGGTTTGCTCGCCGTGCTGAAAGAGAACCGGCGAGGTGGCAAACGGCTGTCCGGCCCGGTAGGTTTGCTTGCGCTGGAGCGTTTTAGGCTCGAGGGCGATCAGATCGCCGCCGGTGGTGGCGGCGTAGACCGTACCATCGGGACCCATCGCGAAGCCGTCGGTGCCGGCGATGGCGCCGGAATCGGGGCGGAAGGCGGCGAGCTGCTTCGATTCGAGATCCAGCGCGACCAGCTCGCCGGGTGCGGCGTCGCAGCCCTGGCCCGCCGCGGCATAGACGACGTTATCCACGTTCATCAGGCCAATCAGACGCGTATTGGCAGGGACGAAGCGGAGGGGCGGGTTCGGCCCCTCGCCGTTCGAAACGTAGATGGAGTGCAGCATCCCGTCGCGTCCCACGACGTCGAGGATGGAGGGCATGCGTCCGAAACCGGGCAGCGGCCCACGTCCGGCATTTGCGCCGCGTACGGTATTCGCGCGCCCGGGCGGCGGCCCGCCGGGTCCGGGCATGTTCGCCGCGATCTCCCGGATGGTGACCGCGCCTTCGAGCGGCTGGCCCACGCCGGACTTCGCCGCGCCGCCGCGTGGCCCGAAGCCCCGCCCGCCGGGCTGGCCGGGGAATGCCGCCGTGGTGGGGCGGGTGATGGCGACGGCGGCGGAGGCGCACGGCGAAGCCCCGGATACCGGAAGCTCGCGCCGCCACTCGACGCGGCCGAGGTCGGTATCGACTCCGATTACCTTATCCGCGGTGGCGCCGAGGAACACCAGGGAACGGAAACCGCGGTAACCGATATAGCTGTTGAGCGTCAGGGGGGCCGCGAGCGATTCCCGCGCGGACGGATCGGCGGCGATCTTGAATGTAATGTCGAAACCGCCCTTGAGGAGACTGGCCGGGGAAATCTTGGCGTCTGTGCGGACCCAGGAGGATCGCTGGGCATCGCTGCCGGCGGTCATCCAATCGCCGCCGCCGCGTCCGAACTGCGCGTAGGTGAGGGCAGGGAAGAGCCCGATGAGGAGAACCGCATGCCGGTTTTTCATGACGCTACCTCTTGATCCCAAAGCAATAGAGCATGCTGTCGAACGTGCCGATGTAGACGCGTCCATTGGCGATGGAGAGCCCGCTCCAGTGATTCCAGCTCTTGATTTCGTCCTTGCTCGACCAGAGCTCGGCCCCCGTCTGTGCGTCGAGGGCGTAGAGCACCGCGTGGGTGGAACCGGGGATGCGGCGATCGGCGGTATCGGCCAATCCGACGTCCGGGTAGGCCTGATCCGTATCCTCGCCGCTGCCGTAGGCGAAGACTACCCCGTTGGCGATGACCGGCGGCTCGGCGCGGTTCATATCGCGCGAGATCCAGGCGGGAGTAAGCTGCCACTTTCCGCCCTTCTCCTCGACTCTGAAAGCAACGATGGCGCCGTACTTGATTTCGCCGTGCTCGATGGGCGCCTTGAATTTGGAATGCTTCGGTCCCCAGATCGGCGTCAGCACCCAGCGGGTGCCCTTGGAATCCTCCCAACTCGCCAGCGAGCCCCAGATTCCCGCCGAGGCGAAATTCACGTCCTCATTGCAGAGCAGCGGGCTGCGATATAACGGCGTGCGATGGTCGTCCCCGCCGATCGATTCGGTATCCATCAGGTACATGCGGCACTCTTTGCCCGCGTCCACCATCAGCTCTTTGCCTTTGTAGTTGAAAATGACGGGCGTGACCTGCATATCGAGATCGCGTTTCA
>Ga0209062_1001447_pt1 | contig 41976 bp, 43 predicted proteins | sample Coa_R2_2_FD_187158 | JGI IMG/M metagenome (GOLD analysis project Ga0209062, IMG submission 187158) | Surface soil microbial communities from Centralia Pennsylvania, which are recovering from an underground coalmine fire - Coalmine... | ecosystem: Environmental > Terrestrial > Soil > Unclassified...
CGTAACCGACCCGGAGGTGAGGGCATAGAAGCCCGAGACGACGTTGATCAGCGTCGTCTTGCCTGAGCCGTTCGGCCCGACCAGCCCCAGGATCTCGCCCTGCCGCACGTCGAGGTCGACGCCGCCCAGCGCCTGCAGGCCGCCGAAGCGCTTGGTGGCGCCGCGCACCTGCAACAGCACGGTATCGCCGATCGGTTTGGCAGGGGTCACGACAGGCGCGACTTCGGCGATCGGTGCCGACAGCGGCACGCGGCGGCGTTTCGCCAACCACTTCCTCACCGCCGGCACGAATCCGTCAGGCAGCCACAGGATCGCCGAGATCAGGATCACCGCGACGATGGCGCGGCCGACCATCGCCTCGCCGCCCGAAATGAAGGCATAGAGCAAGGTCGTGATCACCGTGGCGCCGATCGCCGGGCCGAACCAGCTGCGCGCCCCGCCCAGCACGCTCATCAGCACGACATAGAGCGGCACGGTGAGCTCGAAGATGCCGGAAGTCGTGATGAAGCCGACATACATCGCATGCACGCCACCCACCGCGCCGGCAATGCCGGCGGACAGAGCGAAGGCGGTGAGCTTGTAGCGCAAGGTCGGCACGCCCTTGGCCTCGGCCACGTCCTCGTCGTCATGGATCGCGAACAGACCCATGCCGAGCCGCGAATGCGCGACCTTCCAGGCGATCAGCAGCGTGATGACGCAGAGGATGAAGCCCAGCAGGTAGATCGTGCCGGTCGGCGTGGGCATCAGCTCGGGCAACGGCACGGCGCTCATGAAGATGCCGCCTCCGCCGTCGATCGGCGTGTTGAGGATGATGGTGGCGATCACGAAGGTGACCGAGAGCGTCAGCAGCGCGAACAGCTCGCCGCGCAGCCGGCGCAGGCGGAACACGATCGCGCCGATGCCGAGCGCCAGGAGTGCCGGCAACGCTGCCGCGACCGGCAGGGTCGCGAGAAAGGGCCAGCCAAACTTGGTCGTGAGATCGGCCGTGACATAGACGCCGAGACCGAAGAACGCCGCGTGCCCCAGGCTGAAGTAGCCGGCGAAGCCGCTCAGCAGTGCCCAGCTGGTCGACAGCGAGATCCAGAAGAAGACGAGATAGAGGAAAGAATCGTAGAATGCCGGCAGCTGCGCCATCGGCAGCAGCGCCATCGCGCCGACCGCGAGCACGGCGCCCAGGCGCGGCAGGTCGCGGGTCGCATTCATAGCCACTCCGGATCCCAGAGCAGGATCACGATCAGGACCGAGAACGACACCACCGGTGCCCAGGCCGGCGCGAGCACCGCCATGGCGAGCGATTCGCTGGCGCCGATCAGCAGCCCGGCCAGCAGCGCGCCCAGCGGATTGCCCAGTCGGCCGATGATGACCACGGCGAAGACCACGCCGAGATAAGCCCAGATCTCGGCCGGCGCGAGCGTCGCGATCAGCGCGATGAAGGTGCCGGCAATGCCGGCGTAACCGGCACCGATGCCCGACAAAAGATAGGCCAGCCGCTTGTGGTTGACGCCGTAGGCCGCGGCGATGTCGGGATCCTCCGCGGCGGCCCGCAGCGCCTTGCCGACATAGGTGCGGCGCAGCCACAGCCAGGTCCCCCAGGCCAACAGGCCTGCGACGATGCACATCGTCAGGTCGAGAATCGGGATGAAGAACGGTCCGGCCTTGATCGACTTCGTCGAGTATTGGGTCTCGAACCGGCGGAAGTCCGCAGTCCAGTAGAGCTGGATGCCGACCTCGAGGATCACCGCGAAGCTGAAGGTGATCAGCAGCGAGGCGAGCTCGTTGACCTTGAACTTGTCGAACAGCCAATGCTGGGCAACGCCGATGGCGAACATCGCCGGCACGATCATTGCGGCCGACCACCAGGGTGCCACATGGTAGTTGGTGCCGAGCTCGTAGACGAGGTAGGCCGCGAGAAAGGCGAGCGCGAAGTGGCTGAGATTGACCAGCCGCAACAGGCCCCAGCTCAGGCTGAGGCCCATCGCGAGCAGGCCGTAGAGCCCACCCGACAAAATGCCGGAAATCAGCGCCTGTCCGAGAAGCGTCGCACTCGGCATCCGCTTACGACGCGATCAGCTTGACGCCGGGTGCGGCAAATTCCTTGGGCCAGACGACCTTCCACTCCTTGTTCTGCACCTGCTTGATCAGCTGCGCCGCGTCGCCATGATTGTACGGCCCGTCGAAACGGGTCGGGCCATAGACCGTCGTGACCTTGTTCTTCTTGAGCCACGCCGCGATCTTGGCGTCGTCGAGGCTGTCGGCCCCGTTCACCGCCGCCTCGAGGATCTGCCACTCCGCGATCATGCCGCAGGCCTGCGCGTCGATCGTTGTGTAGGGCAGGTTCGCCTTGGTCGCCTTCTCCTTGAACTCGGCGGCATAACGCTTCATTCCGGGGCGGCTCATGAACGGCTCGTCCGGCTCGAGGAAGGTCGAGCATAGCGCCTTGTCGCCGTCCGGCGACAGCGCCAGCGGGCCTGGCGCCGGATAGAGATGGAAGTGGTTCTTGGGCGCGTAGTCGAGCTTGCGCAGCGCCTCGAGCAGCAGGTTGCTCTCCAGCCCCAGCGAGCCGACCCACAGGAAGTCGGCGTTGGCCTCCTTCACGCGCGCCGCCATCGCGCCGAAGTCGCGCGTGCCCGACTCGTATTCCAGGTAAAGCGGCACGGCCATGCCGCGCTTGCCGGCCTGCTCCTTCATGCCGAGCGCCATGAACTGCGCAGACGGAAACTTCGAGGTCAGGATCGCCATCGACTTGGGCGGCGTCGGAAAAGTTGCCAGGCAGTCGAGGATCACGTTGGGATAGGTGACGTTGGGCTCGGGACCGAACGGCGTCGCCGGGAAGGCACGGTCGTAGGTCTGCAGCTTGGGAATGCCCATGCTGCTCTGGATCATCACCTTGCCGTAGCGCTGGGCCACGCCCATCGCCGCCAGAATCGGCGCGGTGGCATAGGGCCCCTGGATCAGGTCGACCTTGTCGACGGTGATCAGCTTCTCATAGAGGCTGCGCGCCACCTCGGGCTTGGACTGATCGTCGAGCAGCACGTACTCGACCGGTCGCCCGAGCAGCCCGTTCCGGCCGTTGATCTCCCCGACCATGATCTCCGCCGAGATCTTGTGGATCACCGCCGTCTGGGCGAGGAAGCCCGTCAGCGACAGCGTTCCGCCCACCCGCACCGGCTTGCCCGATGGCGCTGCGCGCCCGATCGCCGGCGCTGCCAAAGCCGCGGCGCCTCCCACAATTCCGGCCAAGACCCGACGACGCGATGCGCCCTTCCCTTCCATCATCGTTTCCTCCGCCTGGCGCCTTGTTGTGCGTGCGCCGTTGTGCGGATGTTGGAATACGGTGGGTCGGCTGTAAACGCTTTTTCGAAAACTTTCGGAAGTTTCGAAATCCTGATCGTTACCCGCCGGTAACGCCGAGGTAGCGCTCCAGCGGCGCGCTGTCTGTCAGCAACGAAGCGCTGTCCGCCTCGTGCACGATGCGACCGCGATCGAGCACGATCGCGCGGTCCGTGATCGGCAGGATCTTGTGGGCGTGCTGCTCGACGACGATGCCCGCCATCCTCTCTTCGACGAACAGCCGGCGCAGCGCGCGCAGCAGTTCCTCGATGATGATCGGCGCCAATCCCTCGGTCGGCTCGTCGAGCAGCAGCAGGTGCGGGTTCAGCGCCAGCGCGCGGCCGATCGCCAGCATCTGCTGCTCGCCGCCGGAGAGCGAGCCGCCGGACTGGTTGCGCCGTTCCTTGAGGCGCGGAAACAAGGCGTAGATGCGATCGAGCGTCCATGCGCCGGGACGCGCGACTGCAGTGATGTTCTCCTGCACCGTCAGGGAGCGGAAGATGTTGCGCTCCTGCGGCACCCAGCCGATGCCGGCTGCCGCGCGCGCTGCCGGCGACAGCGCCGTGATCTCGCGCCCGCCGAGGCTGAGCGATCCGGCAAAGCGCCGCGTCACGCCAACGACGCTGTCGATCAACGTGGTCTTGCCGACGCCATTGCGGCCCAGCACCGCCAGCGCTTCGCCCTCGCCCAGCCGGAAGGCAACGTCCGACAGCACGACCGCGCGGCCGTAGCCGGCACTGAGGCCGTTCACCGTCAGCAGCTCAACCATGCTCGGCCTCGCCGAGGTAGACGGCCTTCACGCGCGGATCGGCGGCGATTTCCTGCGGCGTTCCCTCCGTCAGCAACGCGCCTTCGACGAGGACCGAAATGCGCTGCGCGAAGTCGAAGACCAATTCCATGTCGTGCTCGATGAGCAGCACCGACACGTCGGCCGGCAGCGCGGCGATCGCACCGAGAATGTCCTGGCGCTCGGCGGCCGGGACGCCCGCGGCGGGCTCGTCGAGCAGCAGCACGCGCGGCGCCCAGGCGAAGGCGACGGCGATTTCGAGCAGGCGCTGCTTGCCATAGGGCAAGGTGTCGGTGCGCACGTCGAGCACGTCCGCGAGGCCGAACCTGATGGCGATGGCGTCGACCTCGCGGGCGAGCGCATCGCCGCCGACCGAGCGATACCAGGTCGTGCCCTCGCCCAGGCGCTCGCCGACGGCCAGTGCCAGCGTCTCGAGCGGCGTCAGGTCGACGAACAGCTGGTTGATCTGGAAGGTTCGTACGAGCCCGCGGCGCACGCGTGCCTCGGGTTTCAGTCGCGTGATGTCCGCGCCGCCGAGCAGCACGCGGCCGGCCGAGGGCGGCAGCACGCCCGTCAGCAGGTTGATGAAGGTCGTCTTGCCGGCGCCGTTGGGGCCGATCAGGGCGTGGCGCGCGCCCTTCTCGAGCCGAAAGGTGACATCGTTGGTGGCGACGAGGCCGCCGAAGCGCTTGGCGAGGCCGTGCGTCTCCAGTGCGCTCATGAGCCAACCACCCGTCCGACCAGCGCGCGCACGCCGTCGGCCAGCCGTTCGCGGCCCACCAGTGCCAGCACGACCAGGAATACCCCCATCCAGAACATCCAGAATTGCGGGCTGGTGGAGGACAGCAGGTCCTGCAGAATCTTGAAGACGATTGCGCCCGCGATGCCACCATAGAGCCAGCCCGTGCCGCCGATGATCAGGGTCAGCAGCACGTCGGCCGAGCGCTGGAACTCCAGCACGTCGAGCGACACGTAGCCGGTGGTCTGCGCCAGCAATGCGCCGGCGGCGCCGGCATAGGCGGCGCCCAGCGTGTAGGCCGCGATCAGCCGGCGATGGACCGGCACGCCGAGCGCTGCCGCGCGCAGCGGATTGCGACGGATCGCCATCAACGACAGGCCGAACGGCGAGCGCACGATCAGCCGCGCCAGCAGGAACAGCAGGAACAGGGTCGTGAGGCTATACGCGTAGGCGGTACGGCCGTAGAGGTCGAAGTCGAAGGCGCCGAGCAAGGGGCCGACCGTCATGCCCTGCAGGCCGTCGGCGCCGCCGGTCCAGTCCGGCAGGGCGTTGGCGATCTCGTGCAGAACCAGCGCGACGGCGAGCGTCACCATCAGCCGGGTGAGATCGCTGCCGCGCAGCACCAGGAAGCTGGTGGCGAAGCCGAGCACGGCCGCGATGACGATGGCGACCAGCAGGCCTGCGGTCGGATCGGGAAGCACCAGCTTGCAGAAGATGCCGGCGGCATAGGCGCCGGCGCCGAAGAAGGCGGCGTGGCCCAGCGAGATGATGCCGGCATAGCCCAGGATCAGGTCGAGCGAGAGCGCGAACAAGGCGAGGATCGCGATCTCGTTCAGCAGCAGCTGCTTGCCGCCGGGCGCGAAGTACGCGGCGAACGCGGCCAGCCAGAAGACGATCTCGGCCAGGCGCCAGCGCGACCGCTGCGCCAGGCTCGCAGCCACGCTCATCGAGCACGCGCGAACAGGCCGTGCGGTCGCAGCACCAGCACGACGATCAGCACGAGGTAGATCACGAAGCCACCCAGCGCCGAGGAGAGGTAATACTTGCCGGCGACGTCGGCGACTCCCAGCAGCAGCGAGGCGACGAACGGACCCATCAGGCCGGACGTGCCGCCGACCGTCACCACGATCAGGAAGAACACCATGAACTTGAGCGGAAAGTACGGATCGAGTCCCAGCAGCTCGACACCCAGCGCGCCGCCGAGGCCGGCCAGGCCCGAACCGACGGCGAAGGTCGCGGCGAACACGAAGCCGACGGGGATGCCGAGGCCGCGCGCCACACGGGCATCGTCGACGGCGGCCCGCAGACGGCTGCCGAACCGGGTCTTCATCAGCGCGAGCTGCAGCGCCATCGCCAGCGCGCCGCACAGCACGATCAGGAACGAGCGGTAGATGCCGATGCTGGCGCCCAGCACCTCGCGCCGTCCCTGCAGCCAGGCCGGCAGCTGGATGTTGCGCTGGCTCGAACCCATGAAATAGTCCGTCACCGCCACGGCGATGAACACCAGCCCGATCGAGAACAGCACCTGCTCGAGCGGGCTGCGGCCATACATGTGGACGTAGAGCGTGCGCTCCAGCACCAGCCCGAGCGCCGCCGCCGCCGCAAAGGCGATCGGCAGGCAGGCGACGAACGGCACGCCCCCTTTGTCCATCAGCACGACGGTCACATAGCCGCCCGCCATCGCGAACGCGCCATGGGCCAGGTTGACGAAGTTCATCAGCCCCAAGGTCACCGCCAGCCCGCAGGCCAGCACGAACAGCAGCATGCCGTAGGCCATGCCGTCGAAGAGAATGGTGGCCACAGCTACCTCGTGCCGGCGGTCACCGCTATTTTTTCTTCGCCGCCTTCACGGGATCCTTGACGTTCGGGATCGTCGCGAACTCGACGTTGTAGAGCTCGCCGTCCTTCTTCTCGACCTTGCGGATATAGATGTTCTGCACGATGTCGCGGGTCTCGGAGTCGATCGAGATCGGGCCACGCGGGCTCTCCCACGCCATGCCCTTCATCGCCGCGATCAGCTTGTCGCCGCTGGTATCGCCGTTGGTCTTCTTCAGCGCCTCGTAGATCAGGTGCATGCCGTCCCAGCCGCCGACCGCCATGAAGTTCGGCCGCAGCCCGCCATTGGCCTTCTTGAAGCCCTCGACGAATGCCTTGTTGGCGGCGCTGTCGTGCGCCGCGCTGTAATTGTGGGCGTTAATGACGCCCACCACCGCATCGCCCATGCCGTTCAGCTGGTCGTCGTCAGTGACGTCGCCGGTGGCGATCAGCTTGACGCCGCTCTTGTCGAGGCCGCGCTCGACGAACTGCTTCACGAACTGGGCGCCGGTACCGGAGGGCACGAAAACGAACAGCGCGTCGGGCTTGGCGTCGGCCACCTTCTGGAGGACCGGCGCGAAGTCGGGCGAGCGCATCGGGATGCGCAGGTTCTCGACGATCGTGCCGCCGTCGGCCTTGAACTTCTCGGTGAACGACTTCTCGGCGTCGATGCCGGGGCCGTAGTCGGATACGAGCGTGATCACCTTCTTGATCCCGTTCTTGGCGGCCCATTCGGCCATCGGCACCGACGACTGCGCCAGCGTGAAGGAGGTGCGCACGATGAAGGGCGACGCCTCGGTGATCGATGAGGTGCCGGCCGCCATCACCACCTCCGGCACCTTGGCCTGGGTGGCGATCGGCGCGGTCGCCATCGCTGACGGGGTGATGCCGAAGCCTGCCAGCACGGCGACCTTGTCGTTCACGACGAGCTCCTGGGCGAGGCGCTTGGTGACGTCGGGCACGGAGGTGTCGTCCTTCAGGATTACCTCGACCTTCTTGCCGGCGACCGCGGTGCCGTTCTTCGCCTGGTAGAGCTTGACCGCGGCATCGATCTGCTTGCCGGTCGACGCCTGCTGGCCGGTCATCGGCAGGATCAGGCCGATCTTGACGGTCTCCTGCCCCGACGCGACGCTCGGCAGCACGGACAACGCGGCAATCGCCAGCAATTCGCGCCTTAACATTGTTGGTCCTCCCAATTAATTTGCAAGCTCTCTAGCACACAAGGAACCGCACGATGAAGAGCTACAAGGTCGTCGAGTTCGGTCAGCCCCTGCAGAAGGTCGAGGCGGCCAATCCGCAGCCCAGGGGCACCGAGGTGCTGCTGCGCATCACGGCGGCCGGCGTGTGCCATAGCGACGTGCACCTGTGGGAGGGCTTCTTCGACATGGGCGGCGGCAACAAGTACTCGACCGCCAAGACCATGAACCCGCCGCGCACCATGGGCCACGAGATCGTCGGCGACGTGGTCGCGGTCGGTCCCGACTCGAAAGGCGCCAAGGTCGGCGACAAGGCGGTGGTCTATCCCTGGATCGGCTGCGGCAAGTGCTGGTACTGCCAGAACGGCACGGAGAACCTCTGCCCCACCCCGCATGCGCTGGGCGTCAACGACGACGGCGGTTATGCCGACCACGTGCTCGTGCCCCACGCGAAGTATCTCTATCCGTACGGCAACCTGCCGGTCGAGCTCGCCTGCCTCTACTCCTGCTCCGGCATCACCGCCTTCGGCGCGGTCAAGAAGGCGGTCGGCCACGACGCCGGCAAGCCGATCCTGGTGATCGGGGCGGGCGGCGTCGGCCTGATGGGCGTACGCTTCGCCAAGGCGGTGCTGGGCCACGAGCCGATCGTCGCCGACATCGACGAGAACAAGCGCCAGCTCGCGCTCAAGAACGGCGCGTCGGCGGTAGTCGACCCACGCGACAAGGAAGCGCGCAAGCAGATCATGGATCTGACCGGCGGAACCGGCGTCGCCGCCGCGATCGACTTCGTCGGCGCCGAGGCCTCGGCCCAGTTCGGCTGGCGTGCGCTCGGCCGCGGCGGACGGCTGATCGTGGTCGGCCTGTTCGGCGGCACGTTCTCCACGCCGATGCCGATGTTCGCCTTCACCGGCAACACCATCATGGGTTCCGTCACCGGCACGCCGGCCGAGATGAAGGAGATGATGGCCCTGGTCACCGCCGGCAAGGCCGAGCCCGTCCCCATCGTCAAGCGCAAGCTCGACGAGGCCGACGCCACGCTCCAGGACCTGCGCAAGGGGCTGATCATGGGACGTGCCGTTCTGGTCCCGTGAGCCAGGCTTCCCGCGCCCTCGCCCACGTCTTCGACAGCGGAGCGCTCGCCCCACAGCGGGCGTTCTTCTTGCGCGCGGAGGATCCACCGTTCGCGGAGATAACCTGCGAGCAGTCGTCGCGTCCGGATTTCCTCAAGCTGAAGAGCGCAACGCCGCACATCGAGAACGGGGCATGGCCGATGGGGCTCGTGCTGCTGACGAAGCACAAGGAGGAGAACTTCGCCAATATCGCGCGCGGCTGGAGCCTGATCGAGCCGGGCGGCACGCTGGTCTGCGCCGGCTCCAACGACGACGGCGCCGCGAGTCTCGAGAAGCAGGTGCACAAGGCGCTCGGTCTCGACGACACGTTGTCGAAATTCCATTGCCGCGTGTTCTGGCTCACCAAGGGCGAGGATGAGCCGCCGAGCTACTGGCGCGGCCTCGGCGGGCTGCAGCCGGTGGGCGACAGCACGTGGCTCAGCAAACCCGGCATCTTCTCGTGGGATCGCATCGACGACGGCTCGGCCCTGCTCGCGCGTCACCTGCCGGACGATCTCGCCGGCCATGTCGCCGACTTCGGCTGCGGCTGGGGCTACCTCGCACGGCAGATGCTGCAGCCCGCCGTCACGCATCTCGACCTGATCGACGCCGAGCATCTGGCGCTCGATGCCGCACGGGCGAACGTCCCTGACGGTCGCGCGTCGTTCCACTGGCTCGACCTCGCCCGCGAGCGCGCACCGGCGACCTACGATGCCATCGTCTGCAACCCGCCGTTCCACACCGGGCGTGCCTCGACGCCGGCGCTCGGACAGGCGATCCTCTCGGCTGCGGCTCGTGCACTGAAGCCCGGCGGCCGGTTCTACATGGTCGCCAATCGCGGCCTCCCCTACGAGCCGATGCTCAAGGCGAGCTTTGCTTCGGTCGAGACGCTCGCCGACAACAACAAGTTCCGGGTGACACGCGCGATCCGCTAGAAGCAGAGTACGCCCATGACCCGCACCGCGCCGATCAAGCTGTTCCAGTTCCCGCGGATGTTCGCCACACCGAACGTCAGCCCGTTCTGCTGCAAGCTCGAGACTTGGCTGCGCATCGCCGGCATTCCCTACGAGGTCGTCGACACGACCGATCCGCGCAAGGGGCCCAAGGGCAAGGTGCCGTTCATCGACGAGGACGGCCGGCGCATGGGCGATTCGACGCTGATCATCGAGCATCTCAAGCGGACGCGCGGCGTCGATCCCGACGCGCACCTCGATGCCGGCCAGCGCGCCACGACCGTCCTCGTGCAGCGGACGATCGAGGAGCACTACGCCTTCATCGTCCTCTATACCCACTTCATCCGGGACGCTGGCTGGCAGCATATGCAAGCCACCCTGCAGGGCGTGCCCGCCGTTCTGCGGCCGCTCGTTCTCCCCCTGGTGCGCGGCCACATGCGCAAGGCATTGAACATGCAGGGCACGCTGCGGCATTCGGATGCCGAGATCATGGAGGCTGCGCAACGGGACTGGCAGGCGATCCTGTCGCTGGCGAGCGAACCGTTCTTCTTCGGCGCCGAGCCCGCCACGGTCGACGCCACCCTGTTCGGGGCGCTGGCGACGACCCTGTTCACGCCGGTGCCCTCGCCGATTCGCGGGTTCCTGGAGGGCCAGCCCTGGGTCGTCGCCTATGCCGCGCGCATGCGCGACAGATACTTTCCGGAGCTCGCCGCTAGGGGCTGAAGCGCCCGGCGATCAGGAACTCCCTGTTGCCGTCGGCGCCGGTGATCGGGCTGTCGGTGACGCCGAGCACCGACCAGCCGGGCTGCGCGGCGAGCCAGGCGGTGACGGTGTCGACGACTTCCCGGTGAAGTTCCGGCTCGCGCACGATGCCGCCCTTCCCGACCCGCCCCTTGCCGACCTCGAACTGCGGCTTGATCAGCGCCGCGAGATGCGCCCCGGGCGCCGCCAGTGCGAGTGCGCCGGGCAGCGCGGTGCGCAGGCCGATGAACGAGGCGTCGCATACGATCAGATCGATCGGCTCCGGAATCGCCGCACGCGTGACATCGCGGATGTTGGTCTTCTCCATCGACACCACGCGCGGATCCGAGCGCAGCTTCCAGGCGAGCTGGTTGGTGCCGACGTCGACGGCATAGACCTTGGCCGCCCCGCGCTGCAGCAGGCAGTCGGTGAAGCCACCGGTCGACGAACCGACATCGAGCGCAATACGGCCTTCGACCGGAATGGCGAAGTGCTCGAGCGCCTTCTCGAGCTTCAGCCCGCCGCGGGAGACATACGGGTGCGGCTGCCCGCGGACTTCCAGGGGCATGTCAGGCGCGAGGCTGACGCCCGGCTTGTCGAGCCGACGATCGTTGGAGAAGACGAGGCCGGCCATGATCAGGCGCTGCGCGGCCGCACGCGTTTCGGCAAGCCCCCGCTCCACCAGGGCCACGTCCAGTCGCGTCTTTGGTTTCGCTTTCATCGCCAACCGCAGAATACAGTGGCTGGCCGATCTCGCACCTGCGTAAGGTCGGTGTAATCGAGCGTGCGGAAACTGCCGGTACCGGGGGGAAGGCAAATGAAACGCTGGCTCTTGCTATTCGCAATCGCGTCGATCGGATCGGCGCACGCGCAGAGCTTCCGCGACTGCCCGACGATCTGTCCCGAGATGGTGACCGCACCGCCCGGCTCCGCCAGTCTCGGACCGGCCAGCGGCGAGGAGGAGCGCGAAGGCATACCGGAGGCCCGCCGGCAGGGCGATCAACGCAAGATCACGATCAGCCGTCCTTTCGCGCTGGGCAAATACGAAGTGACGCGCGGCGAGTTCGCCGCCTTCGTCGCGGCGACCGGCTATCAGGCGGGCATATCGTGCTGGGGCTGGGACACCGACGGCGTCCTGCGCGATGCGCCGGGCCGATCGTGGCGCAGCGCCGGATTCGAGCAGACCGACAACCATCCCGTGATGTGCGTGAACTGGGACGATGCCAAGGCCTATGCGGCGTGGCTCAGCAAGCTCACGGGAAAGACCTATCGGCTGCCGAGCGAGGCGGAATGGGAATATGCGGCGCGCGGCGGCACGACGACGGCGCGCTATTGGGGCAATGCGCTCGAGGGCGCCTGCCAGTACGGCAACTTCGCCGACCTCACGGGCGCGGCGGCGCTCAATTGGGAACACAAGCCCGACAAGATTTTCCTGTGCGCTGACAACTACGTGTATACGTCGCCTGTCGGCACCTACAAGCCCAACGCCTTCGGCCTGTACGACATGCTGGGCAATGTCTGGGAGTGGGTGGAGGATTGCTACAACGTCCATCCCCAGGACGCGCCGACCGACGGCAGTCCGTTGCTGACCGGCGACTGCGCCCAGCGGCTGCTGCGTGGCGGCTCGTGGTACAGCAGCCCGTACCTCGTGCGCGCCGCCTACCGCTATTTCGGTCCGAGCGGCGTCCGCAGCCGCAGCGTCGGCTTCCGCATCGCGCGCACGGAATAGAGGTCACACCGCGGGCGGTGGACTCCGGCGGTCGGGCGAGATCGGGCTCATCAGGCCGACGGCGATGCCATCGGGATCCTCGACGATGGCATAGCGCGCGCCCCAGAAGGCATCCCACGGCGGTTGCAAGCCCTTGTGGCCGGCGGCGGTCAGCTCGGCATACAGACGATCGACCTCCTCGCGCGACTCGACGGTGAAGCCCACGACGACACGCCCGCCGAGGTCGCCGCGACCCTGCCAGCCCTTGTTCTAGGTCGCCGCGAAACGGGCACTGTCGATGTCGAGGTCGGCATCGCCCTCGCGCACGCTTGCATGGTGCGCGCCGGACGCGGTGCGCCACACGTTTGCCTCCGGGAGGTTCACGCCGAGACGGCGATAGAACGCCAGGGAGGCTTCCATGTCGCTGCTGACGATGTTGACCTGATCGAACTGCGGGCGTGCGGCGCTCATGGGAGGACTATGGCCACAAATCCGGTCGAGGGCGAGCGCGCCGCGCCCGGCGCAATCCCGGGCGCCTCCGTTGCCGGTCGCCGTAGTGTCAAAGATTTGGTCGTGCCGGTCGGTACTACTTTGGAGGTAGATGGCTGGGTTCGGCCTGATAAGCTCGATTCCCCCAAAGGCTTGACGGCCCCGGCCGGAGGTCTAGATGTAGGGTCCTTCCAGCCAATGGGGGCTTCATATGACGCTGCGCATCAACTCCATCGCGCCTGACTTCAAGGCCGATACCACCCAAGGACCGATCGAGTTCCACAAGTGGATCGGCGACGGCTGGGCGATCCTGTTCTCCCATCCCAAGGATTTCACGCCGGTCTGCACCACCGAGCTCGGCTACATGGCCGGACTGACCCCCGAGTTCCAGAAGCGCAACACGAAGATCATCGGCCTCTCCGTCGACCCGGTCGCCAATCACGAGAAGTGGGCGAAGGACATCGAGGAGACGCAGGGCCACAAGGTCAACTACCCGATGATCGGCGATCCCGAGCTGAAGGTCGCGAAGCTCTACGACATGCTGCCCGAGGACGCCGGCACGACCTCCGAGGGCCGCACCGCCGCCAACAACGCCACCGTGCGCTCGGTCTTCGTGATCGGCCCGGACAAGCAGATCAAGGCGATGCTCACCTACCCGATGAACACCGGCCGCAACTTCGACGAGGTGCTGCGCATCCTCGATTCCGTGCAGCTCACCGCCAAGCACATGGTCGCGACGCCGGTGAACTGGAAGCACGGCCAGGACGTCATCATCCCGCCCGCCGTGACCGACGAGCAGGCCAAGGCCAAGTACCCGAACGGCTTCAAGACCATCAAGCCGTACCTGCGCACGGTGGCCCAGCCGAAGTGACCGCGTAAGCGGTCATCCCGAGCGTAGTCGAGGGATCTTTTCTTCGCCGACTCGACCAAAACCCTGTGGATAAGCGGCGCCTCGAGCGCCGCTTTTTGGTCAATGGAACCGGATTCTTCGATACGCATTTCTAGGAATGCGCGAAGGCCATTGCCCATAATAGGTGGTGAAAGCGTGCCGGGCCTATCATCCAGGCATGACCTCCACCATTCGCGCACTGAGCCGGCGCAACCTCCCTCCAGGCTGGACTGCCGAGCAGCGCCTCGCCCATTTCACCAAGGCCGATCCCTTGTCCGGTTGCCTGATCTGGCAAGGCGGCCTGACCAACGGCGGCTACGGCCATTTGACGGTCCACGGCCGGACGCATCTCGCGCACCGCCTGGCATGGATAATCAAGCACGGGCCCATCCCTGCGCAGACGATGGTTTGCCATCGCTGCGACGAGCGACGTTGCGTGAACCCCGACCATCTCTTTCTCGGCAGCCATGCGGTGAACATGGCCGATCTCAGGGCGAAACGACGGCGCTGGTTCGACGGTGCACCGGCCCGCCACAGGCGCTCTACCGAGGACGCAGCGCAAATCCGCATACGCTACCGCGGAATCGAACTTGTGGGCGATGTCGTCGCACGATTGATCGATCCGGCCTCCGAGGCGCCGCAGATCCAACGTGTCTCTAGAGCGCGCCGCGGCGGCCGGTCGAGTAGGACAGGAGCTTGCCGTCGAGGAAGTCGATCTGCGTCCAGCTGAACACGCGGGATGCCGGGCCGCTCCATTCGACGATCGCGAACTCGCCGGTCAGCGGACTGCGATCGGTGACCAGGCCGCCGGGACACCCCATGACCGCCGCAGTCTCGTCGTAGGACATTCCCCGGCGCAGGGAGGCGAGCCGTTCGGGCGTGGCGCCGCAGCTCACGGCGCAACCGCCCTGTGCCAGGGCTCCGGCCAGCACAAGCAGCACCAAGGTGCCTCGCATCATCCGGCCCTCTTCGGTTGCGATTGCCCGGGCCAGGGCTGGGGCGGCGGCGGGTTCTTCGGCGCCGCGCAGGTCGCGCGCTTGGCCGGGGCCGGTTTGCCGTCGACGTCGCGGTTCCACCAGCCGCCGCCCAATGCCTGGAACAGCGCCGCGGTGTCGGAAAAACGCGCCGCCTCCGCCTGCACCAACGCGAGCGACGCCTGCTGGTAGGTCAGCTCGGCGTTCAGCACGTCGAGGATGCCGGCATCGCCTGCCGCCTGGCGGCGCCGCGTGATCTCGAGGCTGAGGCCCGCCGCATGCTCGGCATTGGCCGCGGCCCGCAAAGCAAGGGCATCGGACTCGAGCGTCCGGAGCGTATCGGCGACGTTGCGAAAGGCCGTGAGCACGGTCGACCGGTACTGCGCCTTGCTCGCCTCCCACGCCGCGATCGCGGCGCGCCGACGGGCGAGGTTCGCGCCGCCATCGAGGATGGTCTGCGCGACGCTGCCGCCCACGGTGACGGTCGGCCCCAGAGCCGGGCTGAACAGCATGTCGAGCGAGGTCGAGGTCGAGCCGTAGATGAGTTGGAAGTTGAACTGCGGCAGCAGCGCGGCGGTCGTCACGCCGACCTGCGCGCCAGCCGAGTGGACGTTGGCCTCGGCAGAACGGATGTCGGGCCGCTGCTCGATCATGCGCGCCGGCATGCTGACCGGCAGGTCCTGCGGCAGGGTCAGGCTCGCGAGCTCGAAGGTCTCGGCCGGCACGTGCGCCGTCGTATGGCCGGTGAGCTGGGCCAGCAGGTTGCGCTGCTGGCTGAGCTGGTTGGTGAGCGGCGGCAGGGTCGCCTCGCTCTGGGCAAGCGCTGCTTCCTGGGTGGCGACATCGGCGCGGGAAGCCTGGCCGATCGTGAAGCGACGCTGCAACAGGGCGAGCGAATCGCGCTGGATGGCGATGGTGCGCTGGATGGCCGCGATCTGACCGCGCAACGACGCCTCGGTGACGGCGGCGACCACCACGTTCGAGCTCAGGGTCAGGTAGGCGGCCTCCAGCACGAAACATTGCGATTCCGCCTGCGCCTCGAGCGATTCGGCGGCGCGCCGGGTGCCGCCCCAGACATCGAGCAGGTAGTTGACGTTCAGGAGGCCGGTGAAAAGACCAAATACGTTGTTGTTGTCCGAGGTCGCCGGCGACAAGGCCGCGGAGGTCTGGTTGTGGGTACCCGACCCGGTGGCCGTCACCGTCGGGAATAAGGCCGCGCGCTGCGCCTTGGCGTTCTCCTGCGCCGCCTTGAGCGACTGGAGGGCCGACTGGATGTCGGGATTGGCCACGAGCGCCTGCCCGATCAAGTCGTTCAGCGCCTTCGACTGGTAGACCTGCCACCACTGGGCCGGGATATCGAGATCGGCCACGAAGCGCTGGGCCTCACCACCCAGCACGTCCGGCACGGCGACCGTCTCGTCGGTCGTCGGGCCGGACAGATAGGTCTTGTCCTTGGGCGGGTCGGGCCGGACGAAATCCGGGCCGACCGTGCAGGAGGCGAGGCCGAGCGTCGCCATGGCGGCCAATGCACGGGAGAGGCTCATTCTCCCACCTCCTCGTCGCCCAGGACTTCGTCATCGATCACCCGGTCGGGACTGCGAATGTATTCCCTCAGCAACACGCGGCGCAGGGCAGGCCCGACCACCAGCAGCATGATCGGGCCGAGCAGCATGCCGCCCACCACGACGGTGGCGAGCGGCCGCTGCACCTGGCTGCCGATGCCTTGCGAGATCGCCGCGGGGAAGAGGCCGACACCGGCCGAGAGCGCGGTCATCAGCATCGGCCGCATGCGCTGCTCGGCACCGTTGAAGATAGCGTCGCCGAACGACTGGCCGCGGCTCAGCAGCTCGCGGAAGTAGGTGATGTTGACGATGCCATCCATCACCGCCACGCCCGCGAGCGAAATGAAGCCGATCGCTGCCGAGACGCTGAAGTCCTCGCCGGCGACATAGAGCGCGATCACGCCGCCCGCCGCCGCGAAGGGAATGCCGGCCAGCGCCACCAGGCTGTCGCGCAGCGTGTTGAACAGGCCGTACAGCAGCACCAGGATCAGCAGCAGCGTGATCGGAATGATGATCTCCAGCCGCTGCTTGGCCTGTTGCAGGTTCTCGAACTCGCCGGCCCACAGGATGCGGTAGCCGGTCGGCAGCTTGATGTGCTGGGCAATGCGCTCCTGCGCCTCAGCCACCGTGCTGCCGAGATCGCGGCCGCGGATGCTGAACTTGATCGGGATAAATCGCTGGCTACTTTCGCGATAGACGAACGAGGCGCCGGTATCGACCGAGATTCTGGCAAGCTCGCTCAGCGGCACGTAAGCGTTCCCTCCAGCGGGCAGCGAATAGGCGACCTTGACGTCTCGGATGGCGTCGATGGTTTGCCGGTAGGGACCTTGCAGGCGGACGGAGACGCCGAACTGCCGGTCGCCCTCGAGGACGGTGGTCGCGTTGGTGCCGCCCATCGCCGCCTGCACGACGCTATTGATGTCGCCGGCGTTGAGGCCGTAACGCGCCGCTTTCTCGCGGTCGATCTTGATGTTGAGATTGGGCTGGCCGACGATGTGGAAGATGCCGAGATCGGCGACGCCCTGGATCTGCGCCATCTCGTTGCGGACCTGCTCGGCGAGCTTCTCCAGAACCTCGAGGTTCGGACCGAGTATCTTGACCGAGTTGGCGCCTTTCACGCCGGACAACGCCTCCTCGACGTTGTCCTGGATGTACTGCGAAAAGTTGAAGCCGACGCCCGGCAGCTCCTGCTCGAACTCCTTCTGCAGCATGTCGGTGAGCTCGGCCTTGTCGAGTCCGCTCGGCCACTGGTCGAACGGCTTGAGAGGCGCGAACAGCTCGACATTGGAGAACGGCGAGGCATCGCTGCCGTTGTCGGGCCGCCCGTGCTGCGACACGACCGTCAGCACCTCGGGATGGCGAAGCAGAATCTCACGCATCTTCTTCGTGGCGTCGACGCCAGCCTGCAGGCTGATGGTCGGCGGCAGCGAAGCGCGGATCCAGAAGTTGCCCTCCTCCAGCGCCGGCAGGAACTCGCTGCCGAGCCTCGCACCGCACGCCCCGGCGATGGCCAGGAAGATCACCCCGGCCGTGATCGGGATGGCGACGCTGCCCAGCGCCCAGCGCAGCACGGGCGTATAGATGCGCCGGATCATCCGCACGAACCGGGTCTCGACCTCCTCGACGTGCTGCGGCAGCACGATCGACGCCAGCACCGGCGTGACCGTGAAGGTCGCCAGGAGGGCACCGACCAGCGCATAGGCATAGGTGCGGGCCATCGGGCCGAAGATCTGGCCCTCGACTCCGGTCATGGTGAAGAGGGGCAGGAAGGCGGTGATGGTGATGGTCGCGGTGAAGAAGACCGCGCGATCGACCTGCAGGGCGCTGACGAAGATCAGACGCAGCCTTTCAGACCAGCGGAAGGCGGAGCCTCTGGTCGAGGAGCTCGGGTCGGGGCCCCACAGGCCCTCACTCAGATGCTGCAGCAAACGATGGCGATTGTCCTGATTGCTCTGGAAGTTGCGGAAGATGTTCTCGACCAGGATCACCGCGGAATCGATGATGATGCCGAAATCGACGGCGCCCACCGACAGCAGGTTCGCGTCCTCGCCGCGCGCCACCATGATCACCACGGCGAAGAACAAGGCGAAGGGGATGTTGGCGCCGACGATGATCGCCGACCGCAGGTCGCCGAGGAATATCCACTGGATCAGGAACACCAGCAGGCAGCCGAACACGAGGTTGTGCAGCACCGTGGCGGTGGTGACATTCACCAGCGTGCTGCGGTCGTAGTACGTGACGACCTTGACGCCGGGCGGCAGGGTGCCGTCCTTGTTGATGCGCTCGATCTCGGCCTCGACCTTGGGCAGCACCTCGTTGGTATGCTGTGTACGCCCCATCACGACGATCGCCGCAGCAATGTCGGGATCGTTGTCGCGGCCGGCAATGCCCAGCCGTGGCACGAAGCCCACCGAGACCTTGGCCACGTCCTTCACCAGGACCGGGACGCCGTTGCTCTGGCTGAGGACCACGTTCTCGATGTCGGTGACGCGCCGGCCCTGCGTGAGATCGTCGTTGCCGCCGGTGTCGATCAGGCCGACGCCGCGGATGTTCACCGACTGCTGGCCGATCGTGATCTCGCGCCCGCCGACGTTTATGTTGGCGTTGCCCAGCGCGGTGATGATCTGGGGAATGGTGACGTTGTAGGCCTCGAGCTTGGCGAGATCGGCATCGACGTTGAACTGCTTGGTCGTGCCGCCCCACGAGTTGATCTGGACCACGCCGGGGATGGTCAGCAGGCGCCGGGCGACGACCCAATCCTGCACGGTGCGGAGATTCGTCAGCCCGAAGTTGGGAGGGCCGGTGACCTGATAGCGCACGATCTCGCCGACCAGGCTCGACTGCTGGATTTGCGGCACCTGGTTGCCGGGCAGGTTGACGCCCTGCTGCAGGTAGACGGCCGCATCAGCGTATGCGGTGTTGAAGGCGATACCGTACTTGAAGGTCACTCGCACGAAGCTCAGGCCGTAGAACGAGGTCGAGCGGATGTTGACCACGCCCGGGGTCGGGTAAAGCGCGATCTCTATGGGGATGGTGTAGTACTTCTCCATCTCCTCGGCCGACAGGCCGGGCGCCTGCGCGGTGATCTCGAGGATGACCGGTGCCGGATTGGGATAGGCCTCGATATTGAGTCGCGAGAAGGCGAACACCCCGATGCCGAGGAACACCAGCACGCCCAGCACGATGATCGGCCGGCGGGTCAGCCCGAAGACCAGGATCGACTTCAGCACGCCCGATCTCCTCAGTCCGCCCCGGCTACGCCGAAGGCCTTGTTGCTGACGAAGACCGCACCGTCGACGACGACCAGCTCGCCGGGCTGCAAGCCCTCGAGGATCTCGGTCGAGCCGTTCTGCTGCATCCCGGTCTTGATCGTGCGCTTCACGAAGCGCCGCCGATCCGTCGTGACCCAGACCGTCATGCTGCCGTCGCCCTCGCGGACGACGGCATCGTCAGGTACAGCCGTTGTTTCGACCGGCGCGGCGATCCGGATGGTGAAGGTGGCGAACATGCCGGCCCGCAGCAGCTGCTCGGGATCGCGAATCTCCGACCGGACCAGGAACCGGCGGGTGGCAGGATCGACCTGAGCGCCGACCACCGTGATCGCACCATCGAACTGACGGTTGCCGTAGGCGGAGACGCGCACGATGATCGGCTGGCCGACGCGCATCAGAGGCGCGTCGGCCTCCACCACGTTCGCGAGCATCCACATGGTCGAGGTGTCCGCAACGGTGAACGGCGCCGGCGCGTTGCCCGGCTGGACCAGCAGGCCGGGCGCCGCGGTGCGCTGCGTCACGCTCCCGGTAATCGGGCTCCGCACAACCAATACCGAATCAGCCTTGCGCTCTCGGATGATCTGATCGATTTCCTCTTCGGTCTTGCCGAAGATCCGCACCGTGTCGCGCGCGGCCCGCAGGTTGCCTTCGGCCGTCTGCTGGTCGGAGCGGGCCTGGTCAACGTCCTTCTGCGCGCCGCCGCCGCCACGCAGGGTCTCGGTCAGGCGCTTGAGGTTGGCGTTCTGCAGAACCAACACGCCCGCTGCCTGGATGAGGTTGGACATCGCCGTGAGGAGATCGGGGCTGTCGACGGTGAACAGAACCTGTCCCTTCTGCACCCGGTCGCCGACGTTGGCATAGGTCGCGATGATGCGGCCCTGGTTGGGCGTGAAGACCTGCACCAGCATGTTCTGGTTGAAGTCGATGCTGCCGACCGCGCTGCGCGTGACGTCGAAACGCGCCCGGCCGACGGCCGCGATCTTGAGCGAACTGACCTGCTTGTCGCTCAGCGTCACCTCGACGTTGGCCTGCTGGACCTCGGCGCGCTTGGTTCGACCCTCCTTCGGCGGCGCTCCGGAAAATGGTGGCAAGCCGAGCCACCACAATCCGGCCAATGCGATGACTACCAGCGCGGCCGCGCCGATCAGCCTCGGCCGGTTGACGACTCGGCCGTGCGGGCTCGGTTCTCGGGACTCACTCATCTTTTCGAACTCGTGCCGTTGCTTATATGACCGGGGGACAGCTTCGCATGCGGTTGCGGTCCTTGGGCTGTGAGGATGAAGCCGACGCCTCGGATAGTATGGATGGTGACCGTCGCGCCCATGACTATGAGCATGCGGCGTAGTCGATGGATGTGGACATCGATGGTCGCCGCTTCGACGTCGCCGTCGAACCCATAAAGCTGGTGGAAGACGAAATCGCGCCGGATCACCTGACCCTGATGCCGGATCATCAACTCGAGGATCAGCGCCTCGCGTAAGCGACCGGCAATGACGCGCTCGCCGACGTTGATCTGCCGCGTCTGGGTATCGAGCGTAACGTTGCCGACGCGCAGCATTTCGCCGACCATCGCGCCGGGACGGCGCGTCAACGCATGCAGTCGCGCAATGAGCTCGTCGATCGAGAAGGGCTTCGCCATGTAATCATCGGCACCGGCGCGAAGCCCCTGCACACGGTCATCGAGCCCGTGACGCGCGCTGATGATCAGGATCGGCAGCGAACTGCCCGATCGCCTCAGCCGACGGACCAGGTCGATACCGTCGCCGTCCGGCAGACCGAGATCCAGAACGAGTGCCGAATAGGGTATCGCCGAGAGGGCATTCTCGGCTTCCATGAGCATCGAGACACGATCAGAGTCGATGGCCGATCGCTTCAGCTGTTCCTGAAGGACCTGAGCGTATGTGCTGTTGTCTTCTGCGATGAGCACTCTCATCGAGGCATCTCCGACACGCGAATCGATTAACAGCGCTGTCGGCGAGTCCGCAACGAAAGAGCAGGTAAGCTTTGCGTAATTTGACAGACGCCGTAAGACTCGGGAAAGCGTGTCGTCAGTTCTGCGTAAGCTCGCTGTGCGACGTACGGCTCAGCGGCAGTAGCACTGGATGCCCGACTTGGTTTGCACGCAATGCCGCTTGCTTCCCGCGGGGCAACCAGCGGCGAAAGCGGCAGCGCCGATCAGCAGCAGCGCGGCCATCCCTGCCGCCAGGAACATGAACTTCAACATTCTTCGCTCCGTTTCGCGTTTCGACCGATCGCTAGCGCTGCGACAGAAGCTTCTCGACAACCGGCTGAAACTCCATCCACAGAAGCTTCAAGGCAATGAACAAGGCTAGAAGTCGGAGGAGATGCTTCGCCATGCGTCAACGGTTCGAGGGCAAGGCTAGCGAGGACAGCTTTCGGCCGACTTTCCTGAAGCTTTCGAATGTCTTTCCGCACGAAGCAGAACTCGCGCAATCCGCGTGCCCCTTCGGCTTGCCGGCTGACGGCGGCCGAGACGATCTGAGGCGCATCGACAGCGCGGTTTACATGGACAATGCTGCGGAAGCCCGGGCCTCGCCTCGAGAGCTCAATTCGAGTATTTTGCCCCCGCCTCAACCGTACTGTGCGCGAGGCACGCAGCTCTTGATCCCCCGCAAGGGTCATCGGACCACCAAAGTAGCAAGGCAGTTCATGGGCGTCGCAGACAGTTCGTTGTTCAAGATGTCCGGCTTCCTGCCGAAAACACGAATTTTCGATTACGGCTTTGCGCTCGCGCAGTTTGTGCAAGCGCACCGCCGTCTTCCGCGAATATCGGGCGGTGGGCTGAACGATGCGCTGTTTCACATCAAGACCTCCAAGGAGATGCTCGATCCGCTCCGAGCCTTCGTGAGCGACAAGGCGCGCGTGAAGGAATACGTGAAGGCGAAAGTCGGCGATGCACACAATGTGCCGACGATCGCGGTGCTCGAGTCCTATGGCGAGGTCCTGGAATTCGCCTATCCGACAGATTGTGTGATCAAGCCGACCCACATGTCCGGAGAGATCATCTTTCGGCGTGCCGGCTCAGCCATCGACTTCGGGAAAGTACGTTCCTGGTTCGACAAGGACTTCTATTGCGTCACCCGGGAGGTGAACTACCGCCATCTCCGTCCCAGGGTGATCGTCGAGCCCTATATTTTCGGCCGGCAGTCGGTGGAAGACTACAAGGTGTTCTGCCTCCATGGCCGTCCGTTCATCGTGCAGGTCGACTTCGACCGGCACACGAACCACACGCAAAACCTCTATACGACGGACTGGGAGTTGCTGCCGTTCGCGATGAGCAACCCGATGGGCCCCGGAAAGTCGAAGCCCGCCAACCTGAATGAATTGATCTCCATCGCGACGAAGCTCAGCGAGGAGTTCAACCTGATTCGCATCGATCTCTACACCGACGAGCGGACAGTCCTGGTCGGAGAAATCACCAATTGCCACCAGGCAGGACGGGGCCGGTTCCTGCCCGCGGAAGGTGAGGAGATCATGACCCGGATCCTGTTCGGCGAAGCGGGATTTTCCCGATCGGAGCTGAGCCGACTGAAGCCCAGGACCGTCCGGCAGGCGGCTCTCACTCCCCAATTCGACACAGCGCAGCGGGTTTAGTTAGTGCCCTTGGCCAGGGCAGCGAGCGTCCGGCGAGCCTGCCACGGCAACAGCACCGTCAGAAAGCGGCGGCGCTTCGGCAGTTGAGGTCAGCCTCGTGCGCGCTCGGCCCGCTGGCCGAGCGCGGCCAGCGCCGTCGCCACGATGTGCGGCGCGTCGAGGCCGGCCTCTGCGTACTGCTTCGCCGGCGCCGCATGATCGATGAAGCGATCCGGCAGCACCATCGGCCGTACCTTCAAGCCGTGGTCGAGCAGGCCGGCCATCGCAAGATGCTGCAGCACGTGGCTGCCGAAGCCGCCGACCGAGCCCTCCTCGATGGTGATTAGCACCTCGTGCTCGCGCGCCAGACGCTCGATCAGCCGGGTGTCGAGCGGCTTGGCGAAGCGCGCATCGGCCACCGTGGTGCTGAGGCCCTTGGCGGCGAGGTCCTCGGCGGACACCAGGCATTCGCCGAGCCGCGCGCCGAGCGACAGGATGGCGATCTTGGTGCCTTCGCGCAGGACGCGGCCCTTGCCGATCTCGAGCGGGATGCCCCTGGCCGGCAATTCGATCCCGACGCCCTCGCCGCGCGGGTAGCGGAAGGCCGAGGGCCGGTCATCGATCTGCGCGGCGGTCGCCACCATGTGCATCAGCTCGAGCTCGTCGGCCGCCGCCATCACCACGAAGTCGGGCAGGCAGGCGAGATAGGCGACGTCGAACGAGCCCGCATGCGTGGCGCCGTCGGCGCCGACCAGGCCGGCACGGTCGATGGCGAAGCGCACCGGCAGCTTCTGGATGGCGACGTCGTGGACCACCTGATCGTAGCCGCGCTGCAGGAAGGTCGAGTAGATCGCGGCGAACGGCTTGAAGCCCTCGCAGGCGAGGCCCGCCGCGAAGGTCACGCCATGCTGCTCGGCGATGCCGACGTCGAAGCTGCGCTCCGGGAAGCGCTCGGAGAACTTGTCGAGGCCGGTGCCTGACGGCATCGCCGCCGTGATGGCGCAGATTTTCTTGTCGGCCTCGGCCTCGGCGATCAGCGCCTTGGCGAACACGGCGGTGTATTGCGGCGCGTTGGCGATCGGCTTGCTCTGCTTGCCCGTGATGACGTCGAACTTCACCACGCCGTGGTACTTGTCGGCGCTCGCCTCGGCCGGCGGATAGCCCTTGCCCTTCTTGGTGACGACGTGGATCAGGATCGGCTTGTCGAGCTTGCTGTCGCGGGCGTTCTTCAGCACCGGCAGCAGGTGGTCGAGGTTGTGACCGTCGACCGGGCCGACGTAGTAGAAGCCCATCTCGTCGAACAGCGTGCCGCCGGCGACGAAGCCGCGGGCAAACTCCTCGGCGCGGCGCGCCGCCAGCTCGAGCGGCTTGGGCAGCGCCTCGGCGACTGAGCGGCCGAGATTGCGCAGCGTGACGTACGGCCGGCCCGACAGCAGGCGCGAGAGATGCGCCGACATCGCGCCGACCGGCGGGGCGATCGACATGTCGTTGTCGTTCAGGATCACGATCAGCCGGCTGCGCAGATGACCGGCGTTGTTCATCGCCTCGTAGGCCATGCCGGCGCTCATCGCACCGTCGCCGATCACGGCGACCACGTTGTTGTTGTTGCCGGCGAGGTCGCGCGCCACGGCCATACCGAGCCCCGCCGAGATCGAGGTCGAGGAGTGCGCGGCGCCGAACGGGTCGTACTCGCTCTCCGAGCGCTTGGTGAATCCGGACAGGCCGTTCTCCTGGCGCAGCGTGCGGATGCGGCTGCGACGCCCGGTGACGATCTTGTGCGGGTAGGCCTGGTGGCCGACGTCCCAGATCAGCCGATCGCGCGGCGTGTCGAACACGTAGTGCAGCGCCACGGTGAGCTCGACCACGCCGAGACCCGCGCCGAGATGGCCGCCGGTCACGGACACCGCGGAGATCGTCTCCTGCCGCAACTCGTCGGCGAGCTGGCGCAGCTGCTCGGGCTTCAGCCGACGGATGTCGGCCGGCACATCGACGGTGTCGAGAAGCGGCGTCGTATTTTGCCCGGTCATGGAATCACTATAGACCATAAGCCATTGAGAAGTTGTGGAGACGGAACCGTCACGAGCGACGGGTTACCACGAATTTGGCCGCCTGTTTCAGGAGATCGGCCGGCCCGCCGAAAGGCTCTAGATGAGCGGCGGCCTGCTGCGCAAGTAGTGTAGCTTGCGACCGAGCGCGCTCTAGGCCGAGGATCGACACGAAAGTCGCCTTGCCCGCATCCGCGTCCTTGCGGGTCGCCTTGCCGAGCTCGGCAGGATCGCCCTCGACGTCGAGCAGGTCGTCAACGATCTGAAACGCCAGCCCGAGATCGTGAGCATAGGCCGCGAGCGCCGCCCGGAGCGGCTCGGCCGCCTTGCCGAGAATCGCCCCCGCGGTGCAGGAAAACGAGATCAGGGCGCCGGTTTTCAGCCGTTGCAGCCGGGTGATCGCGCCGATCGACAGGTCGGGCTGGGTTTCTGCCAGCAGGTCGAGCATTTGGCCACCGACCATGCCCTGTGCCCCTGCGGCCTTGGCGAGCTCCGCGACCAGCACAGCCCGCACCGCCGAATCGCCGTGTGTGGCCTCGTGAGCCAGCACCTCGAACGCCAGCGCCTGCAGGGCATCGCCGGCCAGGATCGCGGTCGCCTCGTCGAACTGCCTGTGGCAGCTCGGTTTGCCGCGCCGCAGATCGTCGTCGTCCATCGCCGGCAGGTCGTCGTGGATCAGGGAGTAGGCATGCACGAACTCGATCGCGCTGGCGACGCGCAGCGCCGAGCTCGGGCTGACCTTGAACAGCGTGGAGCTCGCCAGCACGAAGAAGGCGCGCAGGCGCTTGCCGCCCCCCAGGCTCGAATAGCGCATGGCCTCGAACACGCGCGCCTCGCCGGCATCGCCTTTCGGGATCAGGCGATCCATGGTTCGCTCGGTCGATTCGGCGGCATAGGCCAGAGCCGGCTCGAACTGTCGGTACGCAGACAACGGCATGGGACGATATCGTACGGTCGGTCAGCTCAGATCGGCCGGCTGGCTGCTGACCGTTCCATCGGCGGAAAACACGATCTTCTCGACCTTCATCTTGGCCTCGGCAAGCTTTTGCTCGCAGTGGCGCTTGAGCAGCGCCCCCCGCTCGTAGGCCGAAATCGCCTCGTCCAGCTTCACCTGACCGCGCTCGAGCTGCTGCACGATGGCCTCCAGCTCCTTCAACGCGTCCTCGAACGACAGGCCGGCGATGTCCTTGGGGACCGTGGGTTCTTTGATCGGGTCTTTGGCCACGAGAAGAGTGCCTCTTGAAGGGGTTGGCGAAACTTATCACACCAGTCTCGCAAAACACGGAAATAGCGATTTCCGCGAAGGAGTTATCGCTCGCACAACTGATGAGATTGAACCCCGCATTTGTGACATGGCGGCCTTGCACGTTCGCATATCAAAACCCCTCTCCTTGCATTGCAGTGACCTCCAACGAATGGCAGCTTCCGACCCGCAGAAATGAACAGCCATTTACATAGGAGAGAACGACCAATGGGTAATGTCAGCCACCTCGTCACCCGAACCGCCGCGCTGCAAAGTTCCGTCGAGAACGGACTCGCCGAGGGCGTGCCGGCCAAGGACCGCCAGTTCGTCACGGCGTTGGCCCGCGGCCTCGACATCCTGCGCGCGTTCCATGCGGGCGAGGGCATGCTGGGCAACCAGGAGATCGCGCATCGCACCGGCCTGCCCAAGCCGACGGTGGCGCGGCTCACGCATACGCTGACCGAGCTGGGCTACCTCAACTACATCCGCCGCTTCCGCAAGTACGAGCTCGGCGCCTCGGTGCTGGCGCTCGGCTATGCCGCGATCTCCTCGATGGACGTACGCCGCGCCTCGCGCCAGCCACTCGAGACCCTCGCCCATGCGCTCAACGCCTCGACGGCGCTCGGCGGCCGCGACCGTCACTCGATGATCTACCTCGAGGCCTGCCGCGGCCCGTCGGTGGTGGCCATCACCCACGACGTCGGCACCCGCGTGCCGATGGCGAGCACGGCGATGGGCCGCGCCTACCTGTTCTCGCTGCCCGACGTCGACCGCAACAAGCAGATCGATGCGATCCGCCGCCGCTGGCGCGACGACTGGACCAAGGTGAAGACCGGCCTCGAGCGCTCGTTCAAGGAGCTGACCGACCGCGGCTTCTGCGTGACCTGGGGCGAGTGGCTGCCCGAGCTGTGCGGCGTCGGCGTGCCGCTGCGCAACACCGACGGCACCGCCGCCTATGCCGTGAACGCCTCGGCGCCGATCTACCAGATCAGCCGCGACCGGCTCGAGGCCGACTGGGGCCCGCGCCTGGTCAAGGTCGCGCGCGACATCCGCACCGGCATGGCGGCGCAGCCGTCGGCCGCCCAGGCCACCTCGCCCGTTGCCGCGCGGCCGATGACCAACGGTCATCGTGCGCCGATGGCCGCCATGGCCCGCCGCTAAAACGGAAGCGACCACAGACACATGGCAATCCAACGACCGGCCGACGCTCGGCCGGTCGCGTCTCACGAGTTCCGCGGTTTCAATGGACTGATCGGGCACGAGGTCGTGGCGTGGCGCCACGGCTTCGTCGAGATGCGACTGAAAGTACGGCCCGAGCTGTGCAACGCCAACGGGCTGCTGCATGGCGGCGTGCTGATGACGCTGCTCGACAGCGCGTCGGGCTTTGCCTGCACCTTCAACGAGACAGGGACCGCGCGGCGGCTCTCGGTCACGCTGGCCTTCACGACGCAGTTCATCAAGGCGGCGCGCGACGGCGACGAACTCACCATCCTCGGCGCCTGGCGGCCCTCGACCAGCCAGAGCACCTTCGCCGCCGAGACCGAGATCTACGACCAGAAGGGAGACCTGATCGCCACCGGCGCCGGCACCTTCCGCTACCTCAAGGGCGAGCGCAGCGACGGCGTGCTGCACTTCATCGAGCAGAAAGCGGCTGATTAGTCAGCCTGTAGCGCAGCCAGACCGCACCCTTCTCGAGCACTTCATGGCTGATCAGCGTCATGCTCTCGATCGGCGCGGGGCCAAGATCGGTCTCACCTGAATTGAAGGCGGTCGGCGCGCCGGTGCTGCCGTCGATCGCGGCGGTAATCACGAGGCTGAGCTCATCGACCAAGCCGGCCCTCAGCAACGCGCCGTTCGCCCCGCCCCCGCCTTCCAGCATCAGCCGCTCGATGCCGAGCTCGCGGTTCAGCGTCTCGAGCGCCAACGCGAGATCGATCTCGGTCTTGCCGGCGAAGACGTAGGAGACGCGATCGGTGCGCAAGCCGGCGAGGTGCGAATCGGGCACCTGCTCGGTCAGGATCACCAGAATCGCGTCGCCGCCGATATCCGAGCGATGCCACACGGCCTTGCCGTGCGCATCGAGGAAGATGCCCCACGCCTTGGCCTCGCGCGTGGCGAACCAGTTCTGGCGCGGAAATTTCTGATCGGCCGGCGGATAGACCAGCCCCTTGCCCTTGGCGAACTCCTGCGCCGTCACGCGGCCGCACAGCCACGAGCCGCCGCCCATCTGGTCGTGCAGCGTCTCGAACAGGTTGGGCACGACGTTCACCTTGGGCCGCCAACGGCTGCCCCAGATGCGGCCGTCGACGCTCGAAACCATATGGCAAATCACGTAGGGCTTCATGCGCGCGCTCCGGCATAGGGATTGTTGACGCCGTCGAGCGGCCAGATCGGCCGGCGCAGCTTCTTGAACTTCAGCCGCGAGATATCGGGGGAGCAGATGCCGCCCGAATCGACCAGCACGATCTCGCGCGCGATCGGCGCGTAGGCGGCGCGGAAATGCTGCACGCTCTTCACCACCAGAACGTCCTTCGCGCGCGGATCGATGCCCTGGCTGAGGAAAACCTGCAGGTCGGTGGTCTGGATGCGATTGGAGATGGTGACGACGTCGATGCCGCCGATGCGCAGCACGGCGGTCGGGCCCATGTCGCTCAGCACGCCGGCATTCATCGGCCCGTCGTTCTTGAACACGCCGTCTGACAGCATCTTGACGAGCGCCCTGGCCTTCACCGGCTTGCCCATCGTTTCGTCGGTGTGCCCACCCAGCTCGACGTCGATCTCCGCGCCGACTCCCGCCTTCATCGCCTGCTGCACCGTGCCCGGATCGTAGATCGTGCCGACCGCCGCGTTCTGAATGCCGGCATCGAGCAGGGCCTGCAGCACGGGCGTGGTGTCGTTGTAGCCGCCGCCGCCGGGATTGTCGGTGCCGTCGGCCAGCACCAGCGGTCCCTTCTTGTCGCTCTTCGCCCGCGCCGCAGCGACGCCATCGGCGACCGGCCGATAGCCGGTGCTCATCTCGTCACGCCGGCGCCAGATCTCGTCGATCATCAGCCGCGCGATCTCCTTCGCCCGCGCCTCGGCCGCCGGCTCGTGGCTCACGGCGATCGACGGGCCGGTGTACGGGATGTCCGACCAGGTGAAGCCGACCTGGATGCTGACCACGTTGATGCCCGGCTCCTTCTCGTATTCGTCCGCCTTGGCCAGCAGGTCGCGCATCACGCCGGGCTCGGTGGTGCGGCCATGGTCGGCGCCTTCCAGCATCGCCGGCTGGCTCAGCAGGCAGCGCGGCTTCTTCCGGCCGGTCAGCGCCTCCTGCACCAGCGCCGCCGCCTGCAGCGCGCGATCGTAGCCGTCGACATGCGGATAGGTCCGGAAGCTCACCAGCGCGTTGGCGTTCTTCGCCATCTTCACCGTGGCATTGGCGTGCAGGTCGAGCGTCGCGACCATCGGCACGTCCGGACCGACGATGCCCCGCAACGCCTCGAGCAGGGCGCCCTCGGCATCGTCCTCGGTTTCGGTCACCATCGCGCCGTGCAGCGACAGGCACACCGCGTCGAGCTTACCGGCCTTCTTCGCCGCACCGAGGATCTTGTCGCGGATCGTCTCCCATGTCTCCTTCGTCAGCGTGCCCGACGGCGTGGCATTGGCCGCCGCCGCATAGACCGGCTCCCAGCCGTACTGCGCCGCCGCATCGATATAGCCGCCGACCTCGTTCCGCGTGCCCTTGAAGCGCGGCACCATCTCCTCGCCGTCGATCAGCCAGCGTCGGCGATAGTCGTCGAGCGTGGTCTTCAGCTTGCTGAAGGTATTGGTCTCGTGCATGAACTGCGCGATCAGGACGCGGTACGCCATACTTCCTCTCTTGTCTGCCATGCGTCTGCGCGACGCTCACCGTGGCCGATGTTCTATATCGACTGTCGCATCGTCGAAAGACGGACGCGCGCCGGGCCTCTATGATGCTGCCGTAGAAGATGCCGGCCCGCATGGAGATCAACGCCGATTTTTCGCGCCGAGTCGCTGTCCACGCGGCACGGCTGCCATGGGTTCCCTCGCCGATGGCCGGGGTCGAACGGTGCATGCTTGACCGGATCGGCGACGAGGTCGCACGCGCGACGTCCATCGTTCGCTATGCAGCCGGTAGCCGGTTCTCGCCCACACTCATGGCCATCACCCTGGACACATCCGGCGGCGCGGAACTGCTGGTACTGCAGGGCGGTTTCGACGAAGGCAGTGAGCACTTCGAGCCTCTGTCCTGGCTGAGACTGCCGACAAGCAGCATGCTGCAGGCGGCGGCAGGGCCGCAGGGCTGCCGGCTCTGGATCAAGACGGGCCATCTCCGAACCATTCGGGGCGATGGACTCAAAGGAGGATGAGCCAAATGGTCGATACTGGCGAACCCGTGCCCTACATGGAGCGCACCCGGCAATACTATCGCGCCCTCGGTTATGCGAAGGACTATGTCTGGGCGCGCCACGACGACGTGCCTTTCGCAAGGCTGCCGAAGCCCTTGTCCGAGTGCCGCCTCGCCCTGATCACGACCGCCGGGCCGGTCCCCTACGACGGTAAGCGCCAGCTGTGGTCCGGAGCGATCGATCCCGCGCCCGCCAGACTGCACACGGCCAACCTCGCCTGGGACAAGGAATCGACCCACACCGACGATCGCGGATCCTTCCTGCCGATCGAGATCGCGTCGAAGCTCGCGCGCAACGGTGTGTTCGCCGGCCTGACGCCCCGCTTCCACGGCGTGCCCACCGAGTACAGCCAGCGCAGCACGACCGAGGATGTCGCACCGAAGGTCCTGCAGCGGTTGCGCGACGACGGCGCCGACGGCGCGATCCTCTGTCCGCTTTGACCCGTCTGCCACCAAACCGTGAGTTTGGTCGCCCGGCATCTCGAAGCAAACGGCATTCCGACGGTGATCATCGGTTCGGCCCGCGACGTTGTCGAATATTGCGGCGTTCCCCGCTTCCTGTTCACCGATTTCCCGCTCGGCAATCCGTGCGGTCATCCGTGGGATCGCGAGATGCAGGAGAAGATCGTTCGGCAGGCCCTCGATCTGCTGGCCAACGCCGCCGGACCGCGAACCACCGTGAAGGCGCCCTTCGCCTGGAAGGCGAGCGACCCCGAATGGCGGGCACGCTATGGCCGCGTCGATCCCGCCGAGCGGGAGCGCCTGCTGGCCATCGGCGAAGAGCGCCGCCGCCAGAAGGCGGAAGCCAAAGCGGCCGCTCGCGGCGCATAGAGCATGATGATTCAAGCCTCCGTCGTCCCGACCGAAGCCGAGCGAAGCGAGGCGCTTCGGTCGGGACGACGGGGGGTATGACAACAACTCATCCTGCTCTAGCGGCTCGATGCACCTCGGCGAGATTCTTTGGGTCCACGGGACCTTTCTGGCTTTCGTCGCCGGAGCGGTCTATGCGCAGGCCCTGACCGGGTTCGCGCTGAACCTCATCCTTCTCGGCCTGATCGGCGCCACCAACCTGGTGCCGCTGACGGACGCCGTGAATGCGTCGACCGTCATCGCGTTCTGCAGCGCATGGACCTTCCTCTATCGCCGCCGGGCTCTGCGCGTCGAACGGGTCCTCGTGCCGACGGTGGTGGCGAGCGCGGCAGGCATCGTGGTCGGCGCGCTCCTGCTGGGCTGGCTTGCCGGATCGGCCTATCAGGTCCTTCGTCTTCTTCTCGGTGCGAGCATCGCAGCGTGCGCGGTTTCGCTATGGCGTGCGGCGAAGCCGTTGCCGTCGCTTTCGCCGCCCTCGATCTATGCCCTCACCGGCGGCATCTCCGGCCTGCTGGCGGGCCTGTTCGCCTCCCCGGGTCCGCCCCTGGTCTATCTGCTCTATCGGCAGCCCAAACCCCTGGCCTGGATCCAGCAATCGCTCATGGTGATCTTCGGACTGGGCACGGTGTTGCGCCTGCTCGTCGTGGTGCCGTCCGGCCAGTCCTCGCTCCTGGCGCTGCAGCTGGCGGCGGAAGCGGTGCCTGTCGTGTTCATCGTGACATCCTACGCGGCGCGGCGCCCGTCCCCTCTGTCACCCAAGCTGCTCAGGGGTCTCGTTTGTGTGCTCTTGGTTGGGACTGGCGTCAGCATGGGCATCAGCGCCGTTCTCGCCATGCACTAGTTCCAGCAGCCGCGGACAGCGCGATGATCGCCGCGACGGCAGCTGCGAGGATCGCACGCATCACAGCCTCGCCGTCTTCAGCCACTCCGCCTGCCCTTCCTCGCCCTCGACTCCAGTTGTCTCGAGGAAGCGGCAGACCATCATGTAGTAGCCGATGGTGAGCGTGAGCTCGACCACCGCCCCGGGCGAGAGGAATGCCTGCACGGCCTTGAGGTTCTTGTCCGACGCCCTGACGTTGCGCACCACGTCGTCGGTGAAGCGCAGCACCGCCTTCTCGTTGTCGCTGAAAGCCGGCGACTCGATGGTGGCATCGCGCAGGGCGGCGATCTTGTCGTCGCTGACGCCGGCCTCGCGGCCGATGCGCTCGTGCTGGAACACCTCGTAGGCGGCACGGCTGAGCCGGCCGACGCGCAAAATCGCGAGCTCGCGCAGCTGCGGATCGAGCTCGCAGCGATAGAGCAGCGCATTGCCCATGCGGATGAAGCCCTTCAACCCGGCCTCGGAGTTGGCGAGCATGCGGTAGATGTTGAGATGCGGCTTCAGCTTGTCGAGAAACTCGGCGTGCTTGCCGGTGGCGGACTCAACGTCGAAGTAAGGGATGCGCGGCATGGATGTCCTCTCGAGGCTGCATGAGCCTGAATTACATCCAGCCTCGGCGCAATAAAGGGTTGAACAGCCGGCCCCAGAAGCCGGTGAGCACGATCGGTCTCTCGAGCACGATCAGCGCGATGCAGGGAGCGCCTGGATCGGCGATCGGCCGATGCTCCTGAGCGCCCGGACCGACCGCGAAATCACCGACGCCGTAATTGCCGGTGTTGTCGGTATAGCCGCCCTGCAGCACGACCGTGTACTCGTTCGCGACATGGCGATGCAGCGGCAGGCCCTCGCCGGGCTGGAGCCGCAGCAGCGCGACGCGATGCAGATCGCCGTGCAGGTCGAGTCGAATCTCGTCGAAGCCGCCGAACGCGCGCCGCCAGCTCTTGCCGGCGACGTATGGAAGCAACGCAGCGGGAGCCCAATCAAAGTCAGAAGCCAAGTCCTTCCGCACCGTCGGTGCGACCGGCGTGTCGTCGGTCGGTAAATCCTCCAGCCGCGCCAGCGCTTCCTCGAGCGCAGCCTCGCCCATGTCGGCTGCACCCGGATCCTCGTCGAGCAGCACACCGCCGACGCCGCGCAACCGCCGCACCAGCCGGCGCGATCCCGGATCGAGCGCGACATGCAGCGCCACCGCCAGTGCCGGCCCTTCGGGCAGCACGCCGGCGGCGTAGTCGAGCAGCAGCTCGTCGGGCGCGTGATGGCGGATCATTTCTCCTTCTCTTCGCGATCCAATGCCTCGCGCAGCTTGCCGAGAGCAAGGCGAATGCGCGACTTCACCGTGCCGAGCGGCAGCGCCAGCTCGTCGGCGATCGCCGTATGCGTCTTGTCCTCGAAGAACGCCTTGCGGATCACCAGGAGCTGATCGGCCGACAGGCCCTGCATGAGTTCCTTCATCCGCATGTACGTCTGTCCGGCCGAGGCGGATTTGTCGGGGTCAGGCTCGTCCGTCGCATAAACCGTGAGCCAATCCTCCGCCTCGATCCCCGGCCGGCTGCGCCGCAACAGATCAATCCGCTTGTTGCGTGCAATGGTGTAGATCCAGGTCGCGGCCGAAGCCCGCGTGCGGTCGAAGCTCGCCGCCTTGCGCCACACCATGATCATCGCTTCCTGGGCGACTTCCTGCGCCGACTCGGCATCGGCGCCGCCCTTCATGACGAAGGCCTTGATACGCGGCGCGTAGAAGCGGAACAGGCTGGCGAAGGCCGCGCGATCTCGTGCGGAGGTGATGGCCTCGATCAGGTCGGCGGCTTCGTCCGGTGTCAGGCGGGCCGTCCCTCACCCAGGTCCCAGAACAACCCGGTCATCAAGCGCAGCCCCTCGCGCGCCACCGGTGCCAGCAGGTGCTCGTTCGGCGCATGCTGCGAGCAGGCCGCGTAGGAATGCGGCACCCAGACCGTCGGGAGCCCCAGGATGTCGGTGAAGACCTCGTTCGGCAGCGAACCGCCGAGGTTGGGCAGGATGTGCGGCTTGACGCCCGCCGTCTGCTCCATCGACTTCGCTGCGAATTTCGCCCACGGGCTGTCGGGATCGAGGCGCGTCGCGTTCATGATCACCTCGCGCGCCGGCTCGACGATGATGTCGCCGAAGCCGTGCTTCTCGAGATGGCGACGCAGGGCCGGCACGATATCGTGCGGATCGGTGCCGACCACGAAGCGCAGCTGGCAATAGGCGATCGCCGACGGCGGGATCGCATTCACCGGCCGGTCGGGATTGCCCGTCTTGAAAGCCAGCACCTCGAAGGAGTTCCAGCCGAACACGCGCTCGATCGGCGTCAGGCCCTTCTCGCCCCAGTCCTCATGGATCTTGGGTGCGCCCTCGCCGGCGTCGATCGAGACGTCGGCCAGCGCCGCGCGTACCGAGTTCGTCAGCGTCTTGGGCCGCCATTCCGGCACTTTGATCTGGCCACGCTCGTCGGTGATGGTCGCCAGGGCATGCGCCATGACGATGCCGGGATTGGCCAGCAGCCCGCCCCAGTTGCCCGAGTGATGGCCGCCCTCGCGATAGCTGAGCTTGAGGTTGAAGTTCATCGTGCCGCGCGTGCCGCCGAAGATGCACGGGCGGCGATGGTCGAGCCGCGGTCCGTCGGAACCGATCAGCGCATCGGCCTTGAGCGCGGTCTTGTTGGCTTTGCAGAAGTCGGCGAGGCCCGGCGAGCCGGTCTCCTCACCGGTCTCGATCAGGATGGTCGAATTGAAGCCCAGCGAGCCGCGCTCCTCCAGCACGCAGGCAAGTGCTGCGATGTTGATGGTGTGCTGGCCCTTGTTGTCGGCGGTGCCGCGGCCGTACATCTTCTCGCCTTCGATCACGATCTTCCACGGCGAAAGACCTTGCCGCCATTGGTCCTCCTGGCCACGGATCACGTCGCCATGGCCGTAGGTCAGCACGGTCGGCTTCTTCTCGTCCTCTATACGGCGGGCGATCAGGAACGGACCATATTCCGGTTTCGGATTCGGCAGCACGGTGCAGTCGTAGCCGAGCTTCTGCAGGGACTCGGTCATCTCGCCCGAGACGTACTGCTGCAGCGCGGGCATAGAGCCCTGCTCCTGGCTGGTGGTGGGAATGGCGACGCGCCTCTGCAGATCGCTGAGGAAGCCGCCATCGTCGAAATATTTCTCTGCGCGCCCGATGGCGCCGTTTCGTGTTCCGCTCATGGCGACTAGGCTACCTCATCCGCAGGAGGGAGCGCCATGACACAGGCAGGCCAGGTCGTCTTCAGCAGGATGGAAGAGGTCGTCTGGGGCAAGCCGGCTGCCGAAACGGTCGCCACGCTTGCGCAAAAGCGTGGCGCCGAGCGCGTGTTCCTGATGGTGAGCGGCACGCTCAACCGCACAACGGACGAGATCGACAAGCTGCGTCGCGCCCTCGGCAACAAATGCGTCGGCGCGTTCGACAAGATGCCGGCGCATACACCGCGCAGCGCCGTGATCGCTGCGACCGACCAGGCCCGCGAGGCACGCGCCGATCTGATCGTCACGCTGGGAGGCGGCTCGATCACGGATGGCGCCAAGGCCGTCCAGCTCTGCCTCGCCAACGATATCCGCACGCCGGAAGCGATGGACGCCGTCCGCGCGCCGAATCCTGTGAAGCCGCCGACGGTGGCGCAGATCTCTGTGCCGACCACCTTGTCGGCCGGCGAATTCTCTTCCATCTCCGGCGTCACCGACGAGCGCTCCAAAGTAAAGGAGCTGTTCCGCCACGCCGACATCGTCCCGCGCGCCGTCGTGCTCGATCCCGCCGTGACGCGCCACACGCCGCAATGGCTGTGGCTCTCGACCGGCATCCGCGCGGTCGACCACTGCGTCGAGGGCATCTGCTCGAACGAGGCGACGCCGTACGGCGATGCGTCCGCGCTCCACGGGCTGTCGCTGCTGGCGCGCGGTCTGCCGAAGGTGAAGGCCGATCCGCAGGACCTCGCGGCGCGGCTCGACTGCCAGCTCGGCTCGTGGCTCTCGATGGCGCCGCTGGTCGCCGGCGTGCCGATGGGCGCGAGCCACGGCATCGGCTATGTGCTGGGCGCGGTGTTCGACATCCCGCACGGCCATACCTCCTGCATCATGCTGCCGTCGGTGATGCGCTGGAACAAATCGGCGAATGGGTCGCGCCAGGCCATGGTTGCAGCGGCGATGGGTCAACCGGGCGGGGATGCGGGCGACGTGCTCGACGCATTCATCCGCGGTCTCGACATGCCGCGCAGCCTGCACGAGGTGAAAGTGGGCCGCGAGCACTTCGACCGCATTGCCCGTCAGGCCATGAGCACGCCCTGGGTGCCGCGCAATCCGCGGCCGATCCCCGGCCCCGAGCAGGTAAAGGAGATTCTCGAACTCGCCGCGTAGCGTTTCGAAAAGAGATTGAGAAATCGTCGCAGGGCGTTGATTACGCACCTCTTTTGTCACCGAAAGGTCGCACTTCTCTACCGGTTGGGGTATGATCGGGCCTTCCCTACAGGAGGCTGGATGATCCCTCGTCGCGGTCTGCTTGCTGGTCTCGCCGGACTATCGGGCCTGTCGCTCGCCGGATGCGGCAGTCGCCACGCCACGACACCGAGCTACGCTTATGCCCCGCCTGGCGGGGCGAGTTGGAATCCGCAGGCCAACGGGCTCGATGCAGTGATCGACATCAGCCACAACGTGCAGGTCACGGATTTCGGCCAGGTGCGCAAGGCGAACATCCTGGCGGTGATCCACAAGGCGACGGAGGGTGGCGACTGGATCGATCCTTCGTACGCGCCGCGCCGTGTCGAGGCCGAATCGAACGGCCTGCTCTGGGGTGCCTATCATTTCGGCACGCGCCAGTATTCCGGTGCCCGCCAGGCGCAGAACTTCCTGGCGGCAGCACGCCCCACGCCGCGCACCCTTCTGGCGCTCGACTTCGAGCACAATGATCCCAATCCCAACAACACCATGACCCTGCAGCAGGCCGAGGAGTTCGTGCGGGTCGTTCACCACGCCACCGGCCGGCTGCCGGTCGTCTATACCCACGCCGCGTGGGCAAACGGCACGCGCTCCGGCCGGCGTGGTGCCCGGCTGCAAAAGCCCGTAGGGCCCGATTCCATTCTCGCCCAATGCGATCTCTGGCTGGCCGACCCGCGCGAGGATCCCGTCGTGCCCGACGCCTGGGCCGGCCGCGGCTGGCGGCTTTGGCAGTATGTCGCGAACGAGAGCGACAGCGATGCCGCCTATGGCACCGCTTCGCGTGCCGTTCCCGGTGTCACCCACTGCGACCGCAATCTGTTCGCCGGCAACGCCGCGGAACTGCATCGATATTGGGGCATTGGCCGCGCTCGCGCATGAGCGTGACGGCTGAAAACTGAGGGCACCGGCGATTGCCGGCGCATCGATTTCTCGACCCATAGGTGCAAATTCATATTGTGTGCATGCGCTTGCAGGCGTAGTGAAACGGCCGGTGTCGGAACTGGCAAAAGTCCTCGAGGATATGCGCACGGCCCCGAGCGTGCGCCGCAAGCTCTATTTCGTATCGCCCCTGCTCACGGCGCTGCTGTTCGGCGTCTACGAACGTCTGGGGCTGCGCAGACTGAAGGCGCGCCTGGTCGGTCTGGGCGGCCCAGCCTCCCGTCCCACCGCCGCAGACTTCTCCCGCCGGAGCGCCGAGCAAATCCGTGCGCTGGGTCTCGACAAGCTCGAGGTCCTGTCCGGGCCGTTCAAGGGCATGCGCTATGGCGACTTCAGCTACAACAGCGCACTCATACCGAAGCTGCTCGGAATCTACGAGACGGACTTGCACGGCTGGGTCGGTGAGGCGCTGACCGCGGGCTACGACGCGGTGATCAACGTCGGCTGCGCCGAGGGCTACTACGCCGTCGGCTTCGCCTATGCCGATCCCGCGATCGAGGTCGTCGCCGTCGACATCGCAAGCTCGGCCCTCGACATGCTGTCGAAGCTCGCGAAGCTGAACGGGCTGCAGGATCGCGTCCGCGTCGCCGACATGCGCACGCCCGTCGAGCTCGAGACCCTGCTGCGCCGCTACAAGCGGCCGCTTCTGTTCGTCGACATAGAGGGCGCCGAGGACGAGCTGCTCGACATCCGTCGCGCGCCGTCGATCGCCGCCGCCGACATGATCGTCGAGACGCACGACGGGTACAATTTCGGCGTGACCCGACGCCTGATCGAGCGCTTCTGGCCGACCCACCGCTTCGAGATCACCGGCGGATGCGAGGCCGAGGACCAGCCGCTTCCGGCGATCGTGCGCGAACGCATCGCCGATCCGGCCAGGGCGCGCGACCTGCTGTCCGAATCGCGCGGGCTGCCGGAGCTGTGGCTGCGCTTCCGCGCGCGCAAGCCCGGCTAGACTCGCCTTTTCCTTTTCAAGGCTGCGTCGGCCCGAGGGGACGATGTGCCAGGCCGAGGCGGCGTTCCGGGAGCCGGCGGCCTGGGCCGGTCGCCGAGCAGGAAGCGCGGGCCGGCGCCAGCCTCGGCGGCATAGTCGCCAGGGTTGTAGAGACGGCAGCGGTCGAGCGACAGGCAGCCGCAGCCGATGCAGCCGTCGAGCAGCTCGCGCGTGCGCTCGAGCATGGCGATGCGCTGCTGCAGGGTGCCGCGAATGCGGTTGCTGATCGCCTGCCAGTCCGCCCGCGTCGGCGCACGCTGCAGCGGCAGGGTCGCGAGCTCGGCCGCCACCTCGCCCAGCGTCAAGCCGAGCTTCTGGGCGATCATGGCGAACGACAGCCGCCTGAGGTCAGCGCGCGCGAAGCGGCGCTGGTTGCCCGCCGTGCGCAGCGCCTTCACCAGCCCGCGCGCCTCGTAGAAGCGAATGGCGGACACCGACAGCCCGGTCCGCCGGGAAAGCTCGCCGATCGACAGCAGTGCCTGCATTTCGCACCCTTGACCTCAAGCTAGGTTGAGGTTCTAGCGTCCAAATATCAAGACAGGAGCTCGCAAATGTCCGAACCTCGGATCGAACACGTCAACGTCACCGTCAGCGACCCCGAGCGAGCGGCGCGGCTCATGCAAGCCCTGTTCGGCTGGCATGTCCGCTGGCAGGGCGCGGCCCGCAATGGCGGCCGCACCATCCATGTCGGGTCGGACCGCCACTACCTCGCGCTCTACACCGGCCACGGCGTCGCCTATGGCGCCGACAACTTCGCCAAGGGCCGGCCGCTCAACCATATCGGCGTCGAGGTCGACGATCTCGGGGCCGTCGAGGCCAAGGTGGTCGCGGCAGGGCTGCGACCGTTCGGCCACGACGACTACGATCCGGGACGGCGGTTCTATTTCCTGGATCCCGACGGCATCGAGTACGAGGTCGTGAGCTATCGCTGACGGCTACAGGCGGCCCTTGCGCTTCGCCACCGCCTCGGCGAGGAGGCAGAGGATCTCCCACATCATGGTCACGCCGACCAGGGCGGTGTTGCCGCTCATGTCGAAGGGCGGCGAGACCTCGACGACGTCGCCGCCAACGAGATTCAGCCCGCGCAGGCCGCGCAGCATGCGCTGCGCCTCGTGCGGGGTGTAGCCGCCGATCTCGGGCGTGCCGGTGCCGGGCGCATAGGCGGGATCGAGGCCGTCGACGTCGAAGCTGACGTAGGTCGGGCCGTCGCCGACGACGCGGCGTGCCTGGGCGATCACCTTGTCCACGCCCAGGTCGAAATACTCCTCGATGGTGATCACCCGGATGCCCTGCTCGACCGCCCAGTCGTTGTCGTCGCGCTTGTAGAGCGAGCCGCGGATGCCGATCTGCACCACCCGTCTGGGATCAAGGAGGCCCTCCTCGATGGCGCGGCGGAACGGCGTGCCGTGGGTGTATTTGTAGCCGCCGAAATAGGTGTCCCATGTGTCGCTGTGGGCGTCGAAATGCACCATCCCGAGCGGCGCCTGCCCCTTCGCGATGCCGCGCATGATCGGCAGGGTGATCAGGTGGTCGCCGCCGGCCGACAGCGGGACCGCGCCGGCCTCATGGAGCTCGGCGTAGAAGCGGCCGATGCGCTCCAGCGAATCGTCGAGGCTCGCCGGGTTGACCGGCGCATCGCCGAGATCGCCGCACTTCGCCAATTCGTAGGGCGCGACCCGGGTGACGTGGTGGATCCGCCGCATCATGGTCGAGAGGTCGCGCATCTGGCGCGGGCCGTGCCGCGCGCCCGGGCGATTGGTCGTGCCGCCGTCCCACGGCACGCCGACCATGCCGATCTCGACATCGGCCGGGTTCCGGAATAGCGGCAGCCGCATGAAGGTGGCGACGTCACCGAAGCGCGGCACCACCGTGCCGGCGACCGGCTGCGGGAAGCTCTGGGGCGATGAGTCGTTCATGCTCACCTATGCGGCATTCATTGTGGCCGCAGCAGGGCCTTGCGCGCGCTGATGAACTCCTCGACGGCCGCGACGAATCGATCCGCCTCGGCGTCGCCGATCATGATGTTGAGCGCCACGAAGCCGCGCCGGGCGATCCAGATGCCGGCCGCGACCATGTCGAAATAGAACAGTTCCTTGGCGTCCTGGTTGGAGGTCGCGATGTCGGCCGCGCTCTTGATTGGCCGGGTCGTGGCGTGCGCCGTCATCATCGAGCCGATGCCGGAGAACTGGAACGCCACGCCCGCCTTCCGGCAAATCGCGTTCAGCCGCTCGCGGATCTTCTCGCCGCGGGCGTTGAGCGCGTTCGCCGCCTCGGGCGTATAGACCTCGCCGTAGCCCGCGACGCCCGCGGCCATGGTCAGCACGTTGTTGTTGAAGGTGCCGGCATGCGGCAGCGAATCGGGCTTGGTCGGGTCGAACAACTCCATGATCTCGCGCTTGCCGCCGAACGCGCCGAACGACATGCCGCCGCCGATATACTTGCCGAGCGTGGTCATGTCGGGTGTGACGCCGAGCTTGGCCTGCAGGCCGCCCGGCGACAGGCGCGACGTCATGACCTCGTCGAAGATCAGGGTGATGTCGTGGTTCCAGGTCTCCTCGCGCAGCATGTGGAGGAACGCCGGATCGCCCGGCAGGCAGCCGTGGCTGCCCTGCATCGGCTCGAGCAGGACGGCGAAGATCTCCTCGGCATGCTGGCGCAGCAGCGCACGCGTGCCTTCGACGTCGTTGTAGGTGCCGACGATGTAGTGGTACGGCATGTTCACCGGCGATCCACCCGAGACGAAGTACAGAACGCCGCCGTGATAGCCGCCGTGGAAGACCATCACCTTGGTCGCCTTCTTGCGGCCCTTGCGCTGGGCGAAGACGCGGGCGCCGGCCAGCGCCATGACGTTGCCCTCGGTGCCGGAGTTGGTGAAGCGCACCAGGTCGATCGACGGAATGCGGTCGACGATCAACTTGGCGAGCTTGGCCTCGTGCGGATTGCGGCCGGCATAGTTCCAGCCATGGT
>Ga0209062_1001449_pt1 | contig 41890 bp, 37 predicted proteins | sample Coa_R2_2_FD_187158 | JGI IMG/M metagenome (GOLD analysis project Ga0209062, IMG submission 187158) | Surface soil microbial communities from Centralia Pennsylvania, which are recovering from an underground coalmine fire - Coalmine... | ecosystem: Environmental > Terrestrial > Soil > Unclassified...
CCGCTCCTTCATCTCAACCGCCAAAAAGCAAGGCTGGAACGTCATCCAGGCCCTCACGCAGGACGCGCAAATCCAAATGAGCGCGTTGCGGATCAGTTGACGGCAAAGGCACAACCTGGGCAGTTACAGGGAATTTTGAAAATCTGCCGTTATTGCGTGCTGTGATATCGTCTCCCCTGATAATGGAAAACCACATCTATTATAGGGCCATCTGGAGTTTTGTCCACTTTCGGTTGTCTTCTGGCTGGCGGATGAGGTGAAGCAGTTGTTGTTGCCGCTGTCCTAAGTCTATCGGCTCATCATCGGCATGGATTGCGTCTCGGCGCAATCCACCGACCGATCAGAAGCTCACCGCCGTTCTGACGACGGGCTGGCCGGCCTCATACCCATGCATTCTCTGACAAATTCGTTATGTCCAGCCTGACCGTGCACGAGCCCCATATCCAGCGCCTTCTTTTCGCACGCCTCGAACGAAGCAAAGGTCGCCTCCGATACGGTGCGTTTCTTCGCTGCGGCAGCGGGAAACGCAACACAGACAGCAAGCATTCCGGTGATTGCAAGCGTCGCAATCCGCATAATCGTCCTCCTTGGTTTTCGGCGCTCTCGCGTGCGCGCGCAAAGGTTTTATATAGGCGGTCTTTATGCGACACTAGGTGGCCCGACATTAAATCCGGCCGCCTCCATCCTCATCTTACGCAGGTGTTGCCGCATCGCAACACGCACCAACTCCTTTGCGACCTCCGGTGCGGCGTCCGGCTTCCGCAACGTTTAAGGATGACGTGCCGCCGCCCCTTGGGTCGCCGCCCGTTGCCGCCTGATGCAAAGTCCGGTCAATAAACGCGATGCGGCAGGCAGAACGACCATGAGGGCCGCCCCAACACGTCCGATGATGGCATTCCTCGCTCTTGCAATTCGGGCAGAAGGCGCGACGGCCACAAGGCTCGCCCTCAACCGCGGCACTCTGGCAAGCCGCTGATGGCACTGCTGCGTCAGCAGTCGTCCCGGGGCGCCGCGCCGCGAGTGATCGCCGGTTGGCCGCTTTTCACGTCCCGCCCCACTCGAAATTCAAAGGAGCCGCTTTTTTAGACTCTGAGCGAAAATAGCGCGGCAATCGGCGCGCGGAGGATTAAATAATGCAACTTATTTCGTCCCACTTTTTCGGTGTTGGGTACGGAGGAGTGTTATGGGCCGGAAAGAATAGTGGGAAGGCGCCCACCGCTTTTTGTGCGGGCCGCAGAACAGCCACGGTCGAAGACCTTGTTTGCGCCATATCATTCGATGATTTCATCTGCGCGGGCAATTAACCAAGCGGGGATCGTGAGGGGGAGCGCCTTTGCGGTCTCGAGATTGATCACCAATTCCCATTTCTGCGGCGACACCACTGGGAGCTCCTGCGGCTTCGCCCCGTTGAGGATGCGGCCGGCATAAACGCCAACCTGTCGATACGCGTCCGAGATGCTCGGACCATAACTCAACAGTCCACCAGCCTCCGCATAGGCGCGCCCGACGTAAAGCGCGGGGATCTTATACTGCGCCGCAAGCGCAGCAATGCGAACGCGCAGATTGAAATAGAACGGATCAGGAGCGACAAGCAACGCATCAATATTTTGTTCAGCGGCGACCTTGAAGGCGTTCTCCAGCTCGCTACTTGCGTCGACATCGATGACAACTATTCCTTTCTCTTTATAGAATCTTGCTTCTGCCTGTGGGGAGAAGCGCCCGGGACTTTTCAGCACGGCGACTTTGCTGCTGTTCGGTACGAACTCTTGCAGCATTTGGAGACGTTTTGAGATCAAATGCGTAGTATCGAGATTGATGCCGGTGAGATTGCCGCCAGGCCGATTGAAGCTCGATACAAGACCAAGCTCGACTGGGTCGACGCCTGAAATGAAGAGCACGGGAATCGTGGAAGTTGCGTCTCGCGCGGCTTGTGCGGACCTGATCCCTCCGGTGGCGGCGATTAACTTCACGTTTCTTTGAACGAGATCTTTCGCCAGCGGCATCAGCCGGTCTTCGTCGCCTTCCGCCCAGCGTTCCTCCACCGTGACATTCCGACCTTCAACGTAACCCTGTTCATTCAAACCTTTGTGAAAGGCAGCAACAAGCGGTGCGAACGGTTTTCGTGAGGCGCTGTTGAGAAATCCAATCGTCGGCGCGTCGGGCCATTGCGCGAGCGCGTCGAACGGCCATACCAGACCACCTCCTGCAGTGATGATGAAGTCGCGTCGCCTCATGGTCGTCACTGTTCCCCCTCCGTGCAATAACTCCCGTCAGCCCGCTCCGAATCGATGCGATGCAACCGACTCCCAACTCCTTAAACATCCGCGAAATTTGTCGCTGGCACTGTCTGGGCGTCCCGTACTCATTTGAGCCTGAGCTATACCCGATCGAAATCAGCCACCGACTCCTCAAACTTATTCGCCCCACGCAGGCAAACCCGCGCAGGGCTGGCACGCCTTTTCGACGCGTTCGCTGCTTAACCCATTAGCATGGTCTTGATCTACCATGAATGGGCAATGTTCGACTTGGTCAAGAAAGCAGCGGACGCCGCTGGACGCCACGGCCACGGCAATTGAATACGCCAGACTCGCGGCCATTGGCGAACAATCATTTACTTCGGCGCAAGGCCTCATTCAACAGCCGCCGGGCGGTGGTCTCCCCGAACCGCATCAAGACGTCTGTTCCACAGTAAGATCAAGCCGAGCGAGAACAACTTTTCGATCCGGTCGATCCCAACCCCACAGTCGGACAAATAGCCTTCCTGATTTAATTCGGCGGCGATTTGCACCGCGCTCCGCGTGCCGTCGCTAAGGTCGAGAATTTGCGCCGCAGCGGCGTCGATGATCAGTGGATCGCGCCGCTCGCCGTCTGCGCCGGCGGAGCGCCCGAAAACCACCATATAGCTGCGACGGCATGCCGGAGGCGAAGCAAGGTCATCGGCATTTCGCACCGACAGGAGCTCGGTGACGTCAAAGTCAAAGGCCAACACGCGCAAGCGCGGCTCGCGGACGCATATCAGGTCGGCGAGGTCGCCCTTCGCCATTCCCCATCGCGCGATCCGCAAGCGAAAAAGAGGATCGCCCGGCTCTCCCAGGTTTATAGCAGCGGCGTCACGCTCAGCCGCCGCGATTGCAATTTCCACTTGCACCGCCGGAATGAGCCCGCTCAGGTCCTCCCTCCCGTCGGCTATTCGCTCCTTGATGGCAGCCAGCAACTGACGCGCCCACGCCAGATCGGGGTTTCGCGGCAGGGAGACGGGCTGCCGCCGGACCGCTGTTCCGACATCCCTGTCTGCACGTTCGACCGCGGACGCTGCCAGTTGACAGAGCCAAAAGCCGCTCGGGGCTTGGTGGGCGATGTCCTCAGACGGCCCAGCGCTGTTGCCGACGGCGTCGCCACCCTCCTCCCCTTGCCCTTGTGGGGAGGAGTCGGGGGTGGGGGTCGCGCCGTGGGGCATTTTCGGAGCCAATCTGCTCGCCCCCCCACCCCGACCCTCCCCCGCAAGGGAGGGAGAAGGGCACGCCTCGCGCCCCCTTCCTGACGGGCGCAGCGCCTCGGAGCCGAAGCGGCGGCCCGCGGCAGCCGCTTCCAAGGTGCGCTCCAGCTCCTGCGGAAACGGCACATTCCGCTGCAGCGAGGATGCAAATTCGCGCCCGCGCGCGCCGATGTCCGAGGCCGGCGCCGGATCCTCTACAATGGCGGCGAGGTGCTTGCTCAACGTGTCGACATCATTGACGTCCTCGACCGCAACGCAGCCGAAGCCGTGGGGCAATTGGCTATAGCCCGGAAGCTTGCGGATCACCTCCGTTGCGGCGACCAGGCAGGTACCGCACAGCAGCACTTCGCGCGGCATGATCGGCGAGTGAAACTGGATTGGAAAGCCCTGCTCCAGGCAGCAGACCGCCAGGCAGCCGCGGATGAATTCGGGAACCCGCCAGTGCGGCAGGAAGGGAAGCTGGAGGATGCGATCGGCAAGCCCGAACTCCCGCGCTTGGGCGCGGAAGCGCTCCTCCACGGCGGGCGGCCCATGCGCAAGGGCGACGAGCCCGACTTCAAGCCCGTCTCTCTTGAGTCGCTGCATCGCTGCAAGAAGCGCAAAGGACCCTTTGGACTCGCCAAGCTTGCCGTAGACACCGAAGTACGGCCGGCCGCCGCTGAATTCGCCCCAGCAGAGATCGGAGAGATCGGGATCGGCGGCGACCTCGCGGCGCAATGCGGCTAGGTCGAGGCGCGGTCCGATGGGGGTAAAAACATCCTCCGGCACCACAACACCACCGGCAAAGGCGATACGGTCGGGGTCGACGCCGCGCTGAATGGCGCGCACCGCAACGGCCTTGCCGGCGATCACGCCCGCAGCAGAACGCAGCACGTGATCATAGAGCGCCTCAAGCTGCGGATGGCGCCACAGGTGTCCGGCATCGCTTCCGGCTGTGCGCACGACGTGCGGCACACCGGTTATTTGCGCTACGAGGTGTCCCGCCACCCCATAAGGCTCCAGATAGAAAGAGTGGATCACGTCGAACGGCCGCTCGGAATGGAGCCGCAGCGCAATTCCTGCGAGCTTGGAGACGAACGGGCTCGCCATCGGGATATAGGACTGCGAGCGGTCGACCGGATCGGTCCAGTGAACCGTGACTGAGCCTTCGCTATAGCTTGCTTCGCAGCGCTGCCAGTCCTGCTCTCGCATATGCATCCGGAACGGCGGCCGCACCTCCTTGGCGTTGGTGACGACTCGGACCTCGTGCCCGCGCGCGGCAAGCACGTGGGCGGCCCAATAGGTGCGCATGCTCACCCCGCCCTGGATGGGCGGAAACTTGCCGATGAGGCCGATTCTCAACTGTTCACCTCGATCAGACCGCGCGACGCCAGATCTGCGACGAGATTGACGAAGTCCGCCTCCGCGGGCAGCGCGTACGGATCAACCCAATCGTCTAGCGCAGAAAGCAGATCGAAAATTGGCGGAATGACCTCGAACACCTGCGGGCTGTCCGCGCCCGGCGGCATGGCGATCACAAGTGGCGTCTCACGCTTCGCTGGCACGGCTTTTTCCGGCGCGGGTTCAAAGATCGCACGTATGTCAAAAGCGCAGCGCAGCAAAATGACATTTGGACAACGGCGGATGCTGCCCGTGCGGTCGCAATCGCCGTCGGTCGTACGGTCGGATAGCGGGCGCTCGGGATCGGCATCGACTTTGGCGCAGGCGATCTCCAAGGCGGCCACATCGCAGATGTAAGGCGGATCAGGCGCCTCGCGCTTCCACCAGGACAGAAGAAACCGATGAAACTGGCACGCATTCTCAAAGCGGCTGAGTGTCGTCGGCGGACAGCTCTCGACGAAGGCGCGCATGTGCGCGTCCCTGCTGCTTCCCAGCAATTCGAAGGTCTTGGGCAGTACTGCGGCGATCTTTTCCATGCGCTTGGCATAGGAGAACCGCGCTTCGACCCGTAACAGCGCGCCGTCGATCCCCTCAAGATCCGTAGCCGAGCCCCCTGCCCCGCCGAAAATCGCGGCGCTGCTCGTGAGCCGCTCGATGAGGTTAACCTGCCGCTCCAACAAGGGCTTCGCCATGGGTGTCCTTTGATTGGGCAGCCGCCACCCGCGCGCGAATCCGCGCGACGTCGTCGAGAATTTCGTCCCCGGCCTCAAGCCGGTCGTCGCGCTCCAGGATGATGACGGAAGGCGTCTGCCGCGCCAGCGTATATTCCAGAAGATCGAGGGCCGCATCGGGGACCGGATGGCTGTGCGAGTCCGCAAGCAGCGGCTTGGCGAGAGACTCGTCACGAATGGTGACGCCGCCGGCCATGTGCACCTCTTTGACGAGGCCGGGGCGGAGCGCGTCGATGAACGCATAAGGGTCGAATCCGTGGTTCGTCGCGTTCAGATAGACATTCTCGACATCGAGCAGGAGTCCCGCCCCCGTCTCTTGGCAGATCAGGTTGAGAAACTCCGCGTCCGACATCTTGGAATCCGGCCACTCGAACACGTAGGTGATGTTTTCGAGCAGGAACGGAACTGGCACCCGCGACTGCACCGTGCGCACCTTCGCGATGATTGACTCCGCGACCTCCTCCGTTTTCGGCAGAGGCAGGAGGGCGGCGGTCTCGCGGCCGGGAACCCGCGTGAAGGCGAGGTGTTCGCTATAAGCCGGGGCCCGAAGGCGCTCGACCACCCCGGCCACCCGGTCGAGATACGCAAGATCGAGCGGCGCATCGGTGCCGAGCGACAGCCCGACACCATGCGCCGTGAGCGGAATGCGGCCCACCAGGTCGAATATTGCCGATCGCAGCGTCCTGCTGGATGCAAGGCAATGATCGACGGTGATCTCAAGAGCGTCGAAACAGTGGAGACTCTCACGCGTCCACCGGTCGATCGCCGCGCGATAGCCGATGCCGACCGCAGGCGCCGCCCCTCCTATCGCCATGTTTGTCCTTCAGCCGCAGTTTACGCATCGAGGCCAAATCTAGCACTAGGGCCCGGGCTCTGGCCCTGGTTTCGGCGCATAACATCCGCAATTGCATCCACAACCCTCGAACCCGTCTTTCCAGCGCGGATGATCCTTGTTGGGGTACATGCGCCATGCGAGGAGCCACATTGGTCCGTCTTTGTCAGGCTTTTTGTGCTCGAGAAAGACCCGTGAGATTGCCTCCTTCAGCGCCTGATTTTGTTCTTCTCCGGTGCGATCAAAATATTTATCGCCATAATAGGGGGAGGTTGGATCCGTATTGTCGTGGTTCACGGCCCAAGGCGCGTTGTCCCACGAGCTTTCGAGCTGGTAATGATAGGTCCAGTGGTTTTGCCCTGAACGGCCGTCGACTTCTTGCTGCGGCTGTCCTGATTGTCCCGGAAAAGGCGTCCTCTGACCGGTCACCGCCTCTAAATCTGCGATCGTCTTTTTTGGCCCTACGCTTATCCTTTTTGACTCACTCACAGGCGTTCTCCTCTGTTGATCAAAGGCGATATTCCAGACTGTTGCAGACGCGCTTGGCGCCGCCTGGCGCAAGGATGGCTTCGTCCATTGGCTCTCGCAGCCATCAAAATCAACCGTCAGCCGCAGCAACTCCCGAACCAGTTGACCATGTCCTAACCTTTAGCATGCATCTCTCGCCTCATTCGATCGGTCATTCCTGCTGCCGAAGGTAAAATAGTAGCACCAAAATGTGCAAGATTGGTTGAAGCGAGGAAATACATGCGGGTTCCGCTGAAAAGTGTGAGCTACATCACATTTACTCGAAGGATTTTCAGGCAAAAAAAGAGCTACATGAATGAAATCAGCACTGTGACATGCAAGAGTTCTTTGCCTGCCGACCGCGCGGGTTCTGATGGGGGACAGAAATGGCCAGTGCAGGCCCTGGGCGAAGCTCGGCCGCGGCGCATGATGAGCACATAGTAACGCCAGGGGTGTCGACGTGTCGGCCGGACAATCAGTTGCATGAACGAGCCAGCCAAACTGCGACTTCTCGGCAATGCCGCAGCATGGATGTCGATCGCGGTGCGACACCTCCGGGCGTCCGGCCCCCTGCGGCTCCTCCCCGTGCGCAGCCGCCTCTTCATAAAATACGTCGCCCTGTTCGTCGGGATGGTGTCAATAACGCTGCTTGCCAATGGCGCATCGGAAATCTGGTTCCTCAACCGCGAGCACGAGGCTTCGCTCGTCCACATCGCGCGCGAGCAGGCTGACGGGGCGGCCGCCAAGATCAGCCAGTTCGTCAAAGGCATCGAGGCCCAGCTCGGGTGGACTGTGCAGGTGCCCTGGGACGTCAGCACGTTCGCACAGCGGCGAATCGACGCCTGGCGTCTGCTTCGTCAGGTGTCGGCGATTTCCGAGCTTGAGCAGATCGATCCGGCGGGGCTCGTCCAACTGCGCATCTCGCGGACGGAACCGGATGAGGTCGGGAGCGGAACCGATGTCTCGCGCGAGCCCAAGTTTCGCGACGCCTTGCTGCACAAGAGCTATTACGGCCCCGTCTATTTTCGGCACAATTCCGAGCCCTACATGACGCTGGCGCTGGCCGGCGCGCGCGACGCCGGCGTCAGCGCCGCCGAAGTCAATCTCACATTCATGTGGGACGTGGTGTCGATGATCAAGGTGGGCGAGCGCGGCCTCGCCTATGTGGTCGACGCGCAGGGCCGCCTCATCGCCCATCCCGACATCAGCATGGTGCTGCGGAACACCGATCTGTCGGGACTTCCGCAGGTGCAAGCGGCGCTCGCCGCAGTCGCTGGAAGAGCAAGCGAATCCGGCCAGGCGGCCCGCGATCTGGAAGGCCGCGAAGTTCTCACCTCCTACGCCGAAATCGCCCCGCTCGGCTGGCTGGTGTTCGTCGAGCTCCCGATTGACGAGGCTTACGCGCCGCTGCGCACGACCATCATCCGAACCGTCCTGCTGCTGCTCGCCGCGCTCGGTCTGGCCCTGTTTGGCGGCATGTTCCTGGTGCGCAAAATGGTGGTGCCGATTGAGACGCTGCGCGCGGGGGCCGCACGCATCGGCAGCGGCGATCTTGCTCAGCGCATCTCAATCAAGACCGGCGACGAACTCGAATCGCTTGCCGATCAGTTCAATGAGATGGCCGCCAGGCTCCAGGACTCGCACGCCAATCTGGAAGCCCAGGTCGAACGGCGCACCCGCCAGCTCGAACAATCGGTCGCCGAGCTTCGGGCTCTTGGCGAGGTCAGCCAGGCGGTCAGTTCCACGCTCAACCCCGAAAACGTGCTCAACACCATTGTCGCCAAAGCGGTGCAGCTCTCCAGCACGACCGCGGGCTCAATCTACGTTTTTGACGCGCAGCAGCAGATATTCGACCTGCGCGCGACCTATGGCATGGACGCCGCGACAATCGCTGCATTCGCCGCCTACAAGATGGCGATCTCCGAAAAAAACGTCGCCATGGCGCTGGCCCGGCAGGAACCTGTGCAGATTCCTGATTTTCGCGATGAGCCGGCAGGTCCAATGAAGGACCTCATTCTGGGTTCCGGCTACCGGGCTATCCTTGTCGCGCCGTTGCTGTGGCAGGAGGAGATCGCCGGCCTTCTGGTGGTGCGGCGCAGAGAGCCGGGGGAATTTCCGAAAAGCACGGTCGATCTCATCAAGACCTTCGCGGCGCAATCGGTTCAGGCGATCGAGAACGCCCGGCTTTTCAGCGAGCTTGAGGAGAAAAGCCTCCAGGTCGAGATCGAGAGCCGGCACAAATCGCAGTTTCTTGCCAATATGAGCCACGAGCTGCGCACGCCGTTGAATGCGATCCTCGGCTACACCGAACTGGTGCTCGATCGGATCTATGGCGAAATTCCCGACCGCATGCGCGGCGTCATGGAGCGCGTTCAGTTCAACGGCCATCACCTTCTGAAGCTCATCAACGATGTGCTCGATCTCGCCAAGATCGAGGCCGGTCAGTTCACGCTCGAAATGGCCGAATACTCGATGAAAGACGTGGTGGAAGGCGTGCTCGACGCGGTCGAGCCGCTGGCCGGCGGAAAGCGGATCGCGGTCAGAGGCGAGATATCCCCGAATCTTCCCTTGGGGTGGGGCGACGAGGGGCGCGTCCGGCAGGTTCTCCTGAATCTTGTCGGCAACGCCATCAAGTTCACCGATGCGGGCGAGGTGTCCGTGCGCGCGTCGGCGGTGGACCACTCGCTGCTGGTTGCCGTCAAAGACACCGGCTCAGGGATTTCGGAGACCGATCAGAGCAGGATTTTCGACGAATTTCAGCAGGCCGACAGTTCGTCAATTCGGCGGAAGGGAGGGACTGGCCTCGGATTATCGATCGCCAAGCGAATTATTGAAATGCATGGGGGATGCATCTGGGTCGAGTCGGCGCTCGGTGAAGGCTCGACTTTTTCATTCACACTGCCAATCGCACAAGAGCAAAAGACGACACAACCATGAACAGATGTATTCTCGTCGTTGAAGACCAGGAAGACAACCGGCGGATCCTCCGCGACCTGTTGACAAGCAGCGGGTACGAACTCGTTGAGGCCGGGGACGGCGAGCAGGCGCTCGTCATGGCGGAACGTCAGCGGCCCGATCTCATCTTGATGGACGTTCAAATTCCGCTGATCGACGGATATGAAGTGACTCGCCGTCTCAAGGCCGATCCGGCATTGCGCGATATTCCGATCATCGTTGTGACCTCCTATGCGCTCAGCGGCGACGAGAGCAAAGCACGGGCGGCCGGCTGCAACGGGTATGTCAGTAAGCCGTACAGCACCCGCCAACTTCTCGCAAAAATCCGCGAATACGTTCCTTAAACCAGCGCCATCCGTATGATTTATTTTCATCGATCGCTCTGATAGGCATTTCCGATTGGCTCGACACAGCCTGTCGTGTCAGAGTTGAGGTATCCTCACCCCACCCTCCCGTGAGGGCAGGCAGTTGCATGAGGCCGGCGACGCCGTGTTCCCCAAAGCGAGGGGGGCAGGGCGGCGGCGCCAGATGCGATGATCTGCTGATGCGGCGAGGTGGGGCGAAGGCATGCTGCGGTCCGATCCAGCGCCCGGGTGCAACGGCTTTAAGATGAATCATCCCCCGCGCATCCTCGTCGTGGACGATAGCGAGGAAAGTCGCGACATCATCGTGACGCGATTGCGTGCGCATGGCTATGACACATCGGAGGCGGCCGATGGCGAAGCAGGGCTGGCGGCTGTCGACGGATACGCGCCCGACCTGATCCTGCTCGACGTCACGATGCCGAAGCTCGACGGCATCGAGGTCTGCCGCCGCCTCAAGAGCGACCGCAGCCGACCGTTCACGCCGATTATTATTCTCACGGCCAGAACCGATACAAAGGACGTGGTGGCCGGCCTTGATGCCGGCGCCGACGAATATCTCGCGAAGCCTATTGAGCATGCGGCGCTGCTTGCCAGAGTGAGATCGGCCCTGCGCTTGAAGGAGCTTCACGATCGCGTGCAGGCGCAGGCCGACGACCTCGCAAAATGGAATCGCAGTCTTGAGGAGCGGGTGCTGCAACAGGTCGCCGAGCTTGAGCGCGTCGGACGATTGAAGCGCTTCCTTCCGCCCCAGCTTGCGCACCTCATCGTGTCGTCGCATGACGAAAGCATCCTGGAGAGTCATCGCCGCGAGATCACTGTGCTGTTCTGCGATCTGCGCGGCTTCACGGCATTCGCCGAGGCCGCCGAACCTGAGGAGGTATTGGCGGTCCTGCGCGAATATCATGCCGCCTTGGGAGTTCTCATCGACAAATTTGAGGGCACGGTCGAGCGCTTCGCCGGTGACGGCCTTCTGGTGCTGTTCAACGATCCTTTGCCCTGCCCCAATCCGGCGGAGCGCGCGGTGCAGATGGCAATCGAGATGCGCGATGAGGTTGCGCGCCTCGCGACGAAATGGCGTCGTTTCGGGTACGAGCTCGGCTTTGGCATCGGCATCGCCCACGGCTTTGCGACTCTTGGCTGCATCGGCTTCGAGGGGCGATTTCAGTACTCGGCGACCGGGACGGTTGCGAATCTCGCCTCGAGACTGTGCGGCGAGGCAAGCAATGGCGAAATTCTCGTCGATATCAGCGTCCACAGGGCGATCGAAAAACTCGCCGACGTGGAGGCCGACCGCGATCTCATCCTCAAAGGCTTCAGCCGGCCCGTTAAAGCCTTTAGCATTCGCGGACTAAGCCTTCGTGCTTGAATTTCCCCTCCGGCCCGCAAGAGGCTCTGCCGCCCTGATCCCTTCGGCGGGCCGCCACAAGCCTGCCCGGGGTCGCTGTACCCGGCAACCGGCCCCTTCCCTTCCGCCCATCCGCAGCGTATGATCTCGCAAAACAAACCTCAAACGGGGGAAAGTCCATGAAAACCGCAGCTTCGTTTGGCCTGCTCGTGCTCGCCGCATCGGCCCAAGGAGCGGCCGCACAACAGGCCGGCGATAATCTCACCGATCAACAGAAAATGGGGCGGCAGGTATTCGCCCAGTCGTGCGGGGTCTGCCATCTGCCGCCTGCGCTCGGCGCCAGGACTTACGGCCCCCCGCTTAATAAGGACGCCGGCGGCGGCGATGACGATGTCATGCGCGAATTCATCACCAATGGCACGCCGCGCATGCCGGCCTTCAAGTACTATCTGAAGCCAGAGCAGATCGAAGCAATCATTTCATATGTGCGAACCGTACCGGTTCAGGCCGCCGCCGCGCCGGCGCGCCGTCCTGGCAACGAATGATCCCATAACAGTTTGAAGGAGAGACGCATCATGACGCAAATACGCGGTAAATTACTGGCGAGCGTTGCCGGTCTCGTCATCGGTCTCGCGGCCGGCGGCGCTTCGGCCGACCAGTTGCTGACAGGCTCCATCACCTCCGCTTCCGGCCAGAAGCTTGAGGGCGTGCAGGTGTCGGCCAAGAAGGAAGGCTCGACGATCACGACGAGCGTCTATACGGATCAGAACGGCGAGTATTTCTTCCCGCCGATGGCCGACGGTAAATACCACGTATGGGCGCAGGCGCTCGGCTTCCACACTTCGAAGGATACGGTGGAGCTGTCCGCCACCAGGCATGAGGACTTCAAGCTCGCCGCCATTACCGACCCCGAAGAGCGCTATCGCCAGCTCCCGCCGGAGATGATGGTCGCGGCCCTGCCGGAGGACACCGCCGCGGACGCCAACATCAAGAAGATCTTCACCAACGAGTGCACCGGCTGCCACACCCCTGGCTATCCGCTGCAGTTCAAGTTCGACGAGGCCGGCTGGAACAAGATCATCAACCTGATGAAGGTCGTTCCGGGCTCGGGCGTGTATCCGGGCGCCAACGCGAAGGTCAGCCAGATCATCGAATTCAACCGCAAGGAGCTTGCAGCCTATCTTGCCCGCGCCCGCGGTCCTGGCGAGACTTCGATGAAGTTCAAGGACCGTCCGCGTCCGACCGGCGAAGCCGCTCGCGTCGTGTGGACGACCTATGATCTGCCGCTCAACCCGGCGGCCGGCGCTGGCACGCTGGGGTTGAAAGAGCCGGATAATGACGGATCGGACTGGAGCCTGGGCGTCACCTCCAAGCTCGGCCAGATGCCCCATGACGGCGGCATGGACTTCGACGGCAACGTCTATTTCACCAACAACAACCCCAACCGGCTTGCCACCATCGGCAAGGTCAACGCCAAGACCGGCGAGGTCAAGTGGCTGAAGGTTGACCGCCCGGACGGACTTGCCGCCAATGCGCACGGCCTGACCCGCGACGCCAATGGCGACTTCTGGTTCGACGTGAACCCGGGCCGCCGCTCGCTCGGCAAGCTTGAGACCAAGACCGAGAAGATCAGCGTCTATCAGACGCCGGCCAACATGTCGCCGCTCGGCGGCGCCGTCACGCTCGACGTGGACGGCAAGGGCAAGATCTGGGCCTCGGCTCCGGATGGCGCCGTGCGCTTCGATCCGGTGACCGAGCAGTTCACCGACTTCAAGTCGATCAAGCCCTATAATTCGCCAAAGGGCACCGGCATGACCTACGGGGCCGCCGGCGACCGCGACGGCAACGGCTGGTGGGCCCAGATGGCGCTCGACACCATCGGCAAGGGCGATATCGCCACCGGCAAGGCGACCGAAGTGTCGCTGCCGTCGATCAAGGAGCAGATGGACCGCGTGACGCCGAAGGCGCGCGAGTTCTATGAGAACTACAACGAGCTCTCCTTCAACACGCCGGTTCCGTGGTCGCAGGGACCGCGGCGCATGGGCACCGACAAGAACGCCGATGTCCTGTGGGTCGGCAATTCGTGGGGCTCGAGCCTTGCCCGCATCGACACCAAGACGGGCCAGACCTCGATCATCCCGTTCCCGGATCCGACCTATCAGCCCTATCACATTGCGGTTGACCAGCATCACAATGTGTGGGGCAACCTGTGGACCGCCGACCGCATCGCCAAGTATGACCCGAGCAGCGGGCAGTGGACGATGTTCGATCTGCCGACGCGCGGCACCGAAATCCGCCACATCTCGCTGCTTGAGAAAGACGGCGTGACCAAGGTGACGGTTCCGATCTATCGCGACAGCAAGATGGGCGTGATGACGCTGCGCAGCGAGGCCGACATCGCGGCCCTCAAGGCGCAGGTGAAGTAACGCACGGGTCGTCAAGCCCTCTTTTGCTCAGCCCTTTGCGGCCGAGACTTCGCCGAGCCCCGGAAACGGGGCTCGGTTTTTTGCAGCGCAGGGTCCCCTGGAACCGCGAGCCGTGCCCGCTCCTCGCTCCGCAAGCCGAGGGGCGCCAGCGCTCCGATGACGTCCTACAGCAACGGCCCCGGGCTCTTCTTGTACTTGTTCGCGATCGCGTCGGCGCTGAAATAGGCCAGCGCTTCGATGGTCAGGGTCGGGTTGAACCCGCTCATCGACGGGAAGGTGGATGAACCGACGATGAAGAGGTTGTGAATGTCCCAGCTCTGGCCGTACTTGTTGACCACCGAGGTGTTGGGATCGTTCCCCATCCGGGTGCCGCCCTCGTGATGGGCGCCCGGCAAACCTGGAGACAGCGGCCCGCGCCAGACCTGACTGCCGCCCATGGCGCGTCCGATCTCCTCCATCTTCTTCATCATGAACTCGACTGTGGCCCTCTCGTTCGGCCGCCGCCAGTCGTAGGTCAGGCGCGGCGCGGGCAATCCCCACTGATCGCGCACCGTGGGATCGAGATCGATCGACTGGTCCGCATAGGGCAGGTTCTCGGTCTGCGCCACCATCACGGCAAAGCGCGTGAAATACTTGGCGAGGTAGTCGCGATAGGCTGCGCCCCATCGCGGCGTGCCGGGCGGCGGCGCCGTGGTGGAGAAGCTGATCGGCCCGCCTTCGAGATTGGGCGTCCCGACCGAGATCTGCGCGCCGCGGATGAAGCCGAGGCCGCCGTGGTCGAAGTTGTCGGCGTTGAAATCGTCGACCGTGTATTTCTGCGCGCTTGGCCCCATGTAGGTGTTGACGTGCCGGTCGTCGAAAGCGACGAACACGTTCGGCATGATGTGCGTCATCAGGTGCTTGCCGACCTGGCCGCTCGAATTGGCAAGGCCGTTCGGGAACGCATCCGTCCTCGACAGGAGCAGAAGCCGCGTGTTGTCGTAGATGAAGGTTCCGAGCACCACGATCTCGGCTTCGATCGTATTGTCGGAGCCGTCCGGCCCGTAATAGGACACGCCGGTGACGCGCTTGCCGCTGCTGTTGATGCGGTAGCACATCGCTCCGGTCTTGATCGTGACGTTCCCGGTGGCGTCGGCCTCGGGAAGCTTCGCCACCAGGATGCTCGATTTCGCCCCGATGTAGCAGCCGAACGCCTGGCAATAAGTGCAATAGGTGCAGGCGGGGCGCCCCTTGTAGGGCTGCGACAGGATCGCATGCGGCGTCGAGAACGGGTGAAGCCCGAGCTTCTGCGCACCGGCTTCGAACAGGATTGAGGGCTGATCCTTGGTCAGCGGCGGCAGCGGATATTCGCGCTGGCGCGGCGCCTCGAAGGGATTGCCGCCTTCGATCTTGCGGCCCTGGAGATTTCCAGCTTTGCCGGAAACGCCGATATCGTATTCGGCCTTGTCGTAATAAGGCTCAAGCTCCGCATAGCTCAACGGCCAATCGGCCAGCGTTGAATCCTGCGGGATCGCCGAAAGTCCGTAGCGCTCGATCGTCTGCGTGCGGGCGCGAAAATCATCCTCATGGAGGCGCCACGAGACAGCGCCGTAGTGCACGGTGCCGCCGCCGGCCTGATTGCCGTAGTCGAGCTGCGGCAGCCGCACGGCGGTCGCGCTCGCATTGGGCCGCCATGTTACCGGCTGGGTCTTGGGGCTGGGCCGCAGATCCTTGCGCTGGAAGTAGCGCAATTCGTCGAGCTGGAAATCCGCAGTCTTGAGGCGGGGGCCGCGCTCGAGGCCGATCACCTTCAGGCCGGCTTTGCCGAGTTCCGCCGCCATGACTCCGCCCACGGCGCCCATGCCGACGATGACAACGTCCGTCTTTTCGATAGCCATGGTTCATGCCCCCTTGGTGGCGCGGCCCTGCAGCCCGGTGATGGGCGCGCGGGTGAAAGCCTCTTTGCTGGCAAGATCAGCTCCCGTGTAGAAGAGCTGCACCCCCGGAAAGCCGACGAGCTTCCAGCCGGCAAAATCCTTGTTGCCGCCATAAACCGGGTCGGCGAACATGCCTTCCATAGTATGAGCGCGCAGCGTGTTGAAAAACGCCTGCGCGGTGGGGAACTCGAACTCGCTCGCCTTGCCCTGTTCGAGTGCGCTGATCACGTCGTCCTGCTGCGCCGCGGAAAGCTTCACGAACGGCTGGTCATAGGCTTTGCGGCAATAGGCATCGAGCTGGGCGAGGCCACGCCGATAGAAATCCTGCTGATCCGCATATGCGCCCGCGAGCGCGAGATCGATGTAATTGATGACGTTTGCGTCGGTTGCGCCGGGCTTGCCGGGCGCGCCCGGCATAAGCCGTTCGGCGAACGCCGCAACCGTGGCGGCATGCTCGTCATTGAAGAACACGCCATGCCCGCCCTCGAAGATCTCCACCGCGTGCTCGGCAGGAGCTCCCGCGGCCGTGGGACTCTTCGATGTCGGTATCTTGGCCGTCGCCGTCTTCGGTCTGGCTGTCTTGGCATAGGCGGCCTGCACCAGCGCCGTGCTCGCAGCCGCCCCCGCGCCGACCGCGCCAACGATAAATGCGCGGCGGCTTTCGTCATGCTCGCTCATGCTTCCTCCCTTGTTCGGCAGTATATGAATCACACTGCACCCATCGGGTCATGCACGCAAGCGCCCTCCCTTAGCCTCCCCACAAGGGAGAGCCCACAAGGGAGAGCCCGCAAGGGAGAGAAGGTGAGATCAAGGCGGAGAAGCAATCGATGTTGCAGCCTGCGTCAAACTTGCAGGTCACGATTGCGGAACGCAACGGGGCCCGCGCCTGTTACCGAAAATCGAGGTTGTTCAACCCGGTGCTGCACTGCACCTACAAGCGGACGGGAATGCCGTGCGGTCGACAGAGAATCGGATGCGTCGGTGCAGCGGTTTCAGCCGCGATCAATTCGCCATTTCGCTTTCCTGTCGCTATCAATTCGCCGTCTCGCCCAAATGCAATCAAGATGTGGAATCCGGTCAGCTTCTGAAAGCCAAGGGTGTCGATGATGCCGCTGTCCCGTGATCACGATCCAGCGCCTGCCAGGACGCCGCCCGCCGCGGTGGACCGGATCGAATATATCGTGCGTCCGAGCGACGATACGTGGCTGATCGAGCACGCCGGCGACCGCTACGGTCCTTACAAGAATTCGCGGGAAGCGATGCTCTTTGCCATCGACGCGGCCAGCAAGCTCGGAGCGCTCGGCAAGAACACCTGCGTAAGGATGACAGACGAGGCCGGTCGCCTGCTGACGACCTGGAATTACGGGGTTGATCGGAATCCGGCGGTATTCTGATTCTGATGGCGCGCTGCGAGCCCGACGCGGAGCGGGTCGCGCCGGCGTCACGGCGAAGCGTAGGAAAAGCGTAGAAACGGCCCGGCACTTCGGCCCGGCATTTCGGCAAGCCAGGGCCGGGGCATGGACACGAGCGTGCTTGGCGGCGTGGATCGCCGATCACGCTATCCACAGGCGGATGAGTTTGCTGCCCTGGATTTGAACGTCCGGGCCTGCCAGAGTGGGGCGCATGAGCCCGACCAAACAGAGCGCTGCATCCGACAGCTTCGACGAGATCGCCACGGTTCGCATCGAATTGCGGCACATCGATCCCGTGATTTGGCGTCAGGTCGAGGTGCCGACCTCGATCACGCTCAAGGTCATGCACGACATCATCCAGGCCGTCATGGGATGGTGCGACTGCCACCTTTGGGAGTTCAGCATCGGCAAGCAAAGGTACGGTCTGCCGATGGATGACGACTGGGGCGACGAGCCCCGCATTGCCGCCGACAAGGTGCGCCTGCGTGACGTGCTCAAGCCGCGGAAGACCGTGATTGATTACCTGTACGACTTTGGCGATAGCTGGGAGCACCGTCTCACCGTAACCAAGGTCCGGCCCGGTGACCCGGGCGTCTCGTACCCGCGCTACATCGGCGGCGAGAGAAACGCGCCGCCAGAAGACTGCGGAGGCGTCCCTGGCTTCTACGGACTGCTCGAAGCGCTCGCTGATCCTGCTCATCCGAGCCACGCTGACCTCAAAGAATGGGCGGGCGACTATGATCCCGCCACGTTCGATACGCTTCCGATCAAATATGCCCTCAGCCGCATTGCAAACCGCCGTAACGCCGCCAAGGCGCGCCTCGCCAAGAAAAGAAGCCGCTCGGCCGCCTAGTTTAGTTACTCCTGCGTCAGAAGTCGTTGTGGAGCGCCGACGGATCGCCCGCTTGCCGATGTGCGTGCCGCGGCCGCTTGCGGCTTTGATCGCTTGGATGCTCGTTGCCGCGGGCGACGGAAGCCGGTCAAGGGTCTCGGCCGCTTGAGCGGCGATTGGCGCGCGATTGAACGCGCGCCAGTCGCCCTTTGACCGGCCGCTGTGCCCCCGCAAGACTGCATCCAAGCGATCAGGGGCGTTTAGTTGAATTAATGGCTCTTTTGAAAATCGAGTGGGTCAGGACGCGCAGGCGGCCCCGCCGCGATCACTCGCGGCCTTGATCGCTTGGATGCTCTTTGTCGCGGGCGGCGGCAGCCGGTCAAGGGTCTCGACCGCTTAAGCGGCGATTGGCGCGCGATTAAACGCGCGCCAATCGCCCTTGACCGGCTGCCGCCGCCCGCAAGACTGCATCCAAGCGATCAAGGCCCTCTCCAAGGCCGCGCGCCCTTAAGGCTTCTGCACCACTTCTGCACCCACTCAAGATTCAAAAAAGGCGAATTAATCGACCTTAATCCTGTCTAAGGCAAACCAAAATCCAGCGGATGAACGGATGCAGTAGTAGGGCGTTTCTGCACTAACACGCAACATAGCGCGTGGCCGGTTCACTTTTCGGCGACGGGTTGTTCCTTTAAGAGAGGTCTCACCCAAAGTCCGGTCATCATATAAGGGCTACAGCGTTTCCTGCTCGAATTGAACCGATTCTCCGGAATTTTGGCGGGTCTTTCTCGCTGAAGCGCCGCAAGGAAGACCTGGATGCCCGGATAAACGCGGGGCCCATGACGGCGCAGAAAATTCCATCTCATCGTGACACGCTCGTCGTGGACGAGGAACCTTTCGCATCGTTTAAGGTTAAGCCGCCATGGAACGACGTTCGCTCCCATTCCTGCTATCGCTAGCGCTGCTTGGATCGCTGCTCGCGACCGCAGGCTCGCGAGAGCAGGATTTCCCACCGAACAGAAGCGACGGACAGAATGTGGCCATCACGAGAAGTGATGGAACAGTAGGATACATGAAATCACCCGATCAGAAAGAAGTTAAGAAACTCGTTGGATACATACGGGATGGAATGAATCATGCCGACAGGCTGGATAAGCAGAGACAATACAAAAGAGTTATAAAGATTAAGAAGTAAGCCCTTGGCGGATTTGTCCCCATTGAGGCTCGCGCTTGGCATATTCTTTAATCAAGAATAATTTAGCCTTTCCACTGCCGTGCATACTCGAAGCGTCCGGCGCACGCCTCGGTGCGTCACGACGATCCCAAGCGGTAGCCGGCGTAAGCGCCGAGCAGCGCTGATTCAGCTGAGAGCGCCCAGCCATACTGGTCGAAAAAATACCCGATGATGCTCGCAGGTATCTCCAGAAAATTACTCCGCGGCGCAGTTATAATATCGCTCAGTCTTTGAGCGTTCTCGTGATCAGCAACTATATATGTTAGGAAAGCAATGTAAATAAGGCCGCAGCCGACGACGTAGATCGTGGCGCCAAGGGGGTTAAGCTGACCAGAGAAGAGCATCGCGCTCAAACCAGCGACGATAATCGTCAGAGGGGCCGATACCGCCAGCACCTTTAAAATGATAATTGCGATCTCCGCTCGCTGAAGGCCTTTTGGCCTGTAGAAATCTGGGACTTCCAGCAACAGGTCCACGTTAATTTGATGGTGGATGATGGCGCTGTTGACGACCTGAATGAGAATGAAACCGATGACTACGAGTCCAAGATCGTTCCAGGTGGATTTGCCAATCTCAGGCATTGCGGAACCCCCGTCGGCGGCCGATTATCCCGCATTTTAGCCGTCGGGGCCAATCACGAAAAGCAATGCGGACATACGGCAGCTTCCCCCGCGTGCGGGGAAAGCTGCCACGGAAGGGGCAAAGCGAGAAAGGTGGATCGCCCGGAAAAGCCCCCCGGCGATGCGCCGAAGAACTGTTCAATATGACCGGAACTGGCCCTAAGCTCTCACTTCCTGGCGCTGGAACACCACGTAGGTCGCCACGAACAGCACGATCGCGCCAGCAATGAGGCTGACCGCGCCGGGCCAGGCAATCGCAAGGCTCTCGCGCAGCGGCAATGCCGCGCCGACCACCTCCCCGCGCAACGCGCGAATCTGATCGAGCACAGGGCCCAACGAGGGCGTCGTCGGCGTCAGGATCGTCCGCGTCGCCTCCTCGAACAGGAGATAAGGCGAGATGCGCGACAGCCCCTGCTGCCACGCCGCCGTCTGCGGGTCCAAGATGCCAAGGAGCGTGTAGCGGACATCCGGCGGGGAGACCAATGCCGCTATGAACGGCGAGATCATCGGCCACAGCAGGGTCATGAACAGCCACACGCCAAGCGCGAGAAGCGCCGCGGTCGCCGGCGAGCGGAACAGCACGGAAAACAGCATCGCCATGCCGAGCCACGCGCCCGCATATGCAACCGCGATGAAATAGAACACCAGCGCGCGAGCGAACTCATCGCCGCTCGGCGGCACGCCAAGGAAAAACACCCCGAAGCCGGCGACGAGGAGCCACAGGCACATCAGATTGACCGCGAGGATGATGATCCCCGCGAGGAACTTCCCGGCCAGCAGCGCGTCCCGGTAGATCGGCTGGGCGAGGATGCGCGACAGGGTCCGCCGGTTATGCTCGCCGTTGACGGCGTCGAACCCGAGGCCGATCGCCATTACGGGAATCACGAACCCCAATATGGCGACAACCGACAACGTCTGACCGCCCGGATTGAACAATTTCAGCAGCAGGAACGGGTCTTCAGATGTGGTCGTTCGCAGTTGATCGACCGCGCTGTAAAACGGCACTGCGGCCGCGAGCACCATGAGCAGCGCCAGCAGCAGCATGCGGGGGCTGTCGAAGTGGTCGGCAAGTTCCTTAAGGAGCACCGTGCCGAGGCCCTGCCACGGCGAGCCTTCACGCCGCATCGCGAATCTCTCCTTCTGTTCCGGTCCGCCTCTCGAAGAACCGCGTGTAGATCGCATCGAGGCTCGGATTGTCTACCGACAGGCGCGTCAGCGCGCCGTCCGCCGCGACGACGGCCCGCGCCGCCTCGGCGCGCACGTCGTGATCGGCGGTGAGACGGTAGGTCGCCTCCGACGTCTGTTGCACGTTGAGAACGCCCGGGATGGCGCCAAGACGCGCCGCCAGCTCCTTGCCAGGCACGGCGGCCGCCTCGACGTCGACCACAAAGCCGGCGCCCAGAACCCGACGCGCGAGTTCCGGCACCGTCCCCATCACCAGGATTTTACCGCCGCGGAACAGCGCCACGCGGTCGCACAGCCGCTGCACCTGGTCGAGCAGGTGGGAGGTGATCAGTATGGTCACTCCCTCGCGTTTAAGTTCGCCGATCATGTCGAGGAACTCGTGCGTGGATTGCGGGTCGAGCCCCGATGTCGGCTCGTCCAGAATGGCGATCTCGGCGCGCTTCACGATGAGCTCGGCGAGCCCAAGCCGCTGGCGCATGCCGCGCGAGAAGGTCGCCACCCGCTTGTGCGCAACATCGGTGAGCCGCACGCGCGCGAGCGCGTCAGCAATGCGCGCTTCGCGGACATCGCGGCCAAGTCCCATCAGCCGGGCCGTGTAGGTGAGGTTTTCAGCCGCCGTCATATGGTCGTAAAAGCCCACCAGGTCAGGCAGATAGCCGACCCGGCGCTTAACCTCCAGCGGCTGACGCACCGGATCGCGGCCGGCGACGACGACGGTGCCCGCCGATACCTCGGTCAGGCCCAGCATCATCAGGATGGTCGTCGTCTTGCCGGCGCCGTTCGGCCCCAGGAGGCCGAACGTCTCGCCCTTGAGGATATCGAAGTCGAGGGCGTCGACTACGACGGCCTCGCCATAGCGCTTGGTCAGACCTCGCGCCGTGATGACCGGCTCGCTCATCTTCGGCCGAACCTTGCAACGGCGCCGAACATCACCAGCAGCGCAACGGCGATGATGCCGAAGCCGACCATTCCCCAGACGGTCGAGGTGCCGACCGTGACACGGAAATCCGTTGAGGCGGTTTCGCCGCGCGACGACGCCCGCACCGTCGTCATGTAGTCGCCGGCAAGCGCTTTGTCGGTGGGGGTGATGAGGGCGTTGACTTCGGTTGTCTGGCCGGGCGCAATCCGGTCGATCGTCTTCTTGTCGAATTCGATCTTCCAGCCGCTCTGGCCGGAGCCGGACAATTCGATATTGTCGGCCGCCGCGGTCCCGTCATTCGCGATCACGAGCGGCACTGTCGTCTGCTCGCCGGCCACGGCGTTGAGCACTGATACCCGTCCGTCCCTGCCGCTGATCGTGAGCCGCGGCTGGCCAACCACTTCAAGCGAAAGTTCCGTCTTGGCGGTGGTGTCGCCAGATGTGGCGGTCATTTCGATGGGAAAGGTGCCAGCATCGACCGAGGACGGCGGCCGCACTTTGAGCTTCACGTCCTTCGACAGGCCGGCATCAATCGGCACCGACGTGAGCTCCTGCGTTCCGTAGGACTCCGTAAACGACGTTTCGAAATTGCGCGGGGCCGTTGCAGCGAGGCTGACCGTGAGATTGCGCCCCGAGTCATTCTTGATGCTCACGGTGTAATCAAAGCTTGATTTGGGCGTGCCGCGCAGCGCCGGCAGTTGCGGCGTCAGCGTCAGCTTTGCCGGCAATTCCTTGGCAAGATTGACGGTGATCGGCAGACTCACGCTGTTGCCCTGCCCTTCCGCCTTCACTGTCAGCGTCTTTGACGCCGCATCCGCATCGGCCGGCACGTCGAGGCGAAGCTGGAGGCTCACGCTCTGGTCGGTCGCCGGCATGGCGGCGCCGACCGGCTGTCCTCCGCCGAGGAGCGTGGCGGTCCAGCCGGCCGGCGCGCCATCAACCGAAAGAGCGAAGTTCTCTGGCGGCAGCCCGTAGTTTTGCAGGCGCAGCGAAATTGTCGATGTCGTGCCAGGCCGCACCGATACCGTCGGATAATCGGTCAGAAGGTAAAGCCCCTTCACGTCGGGCTTTGTCTCGGCTGCGGCAGCCGCCACGTTACTCATCATGACGAGGGCCGGAAATACGACCACCATCGCGATTGCGTTCATTCTCATCGCGCCAACTCCCGACGGTCCTGTGAGCGATCTCGGCAGGACCTGAATTTTGGAAAACCTGGATGTCGAAGACCGAATTGTCGGACCTGATTGTCGTGTTCGCGCACCGCCCGAAATCAGCGGCCCCACGGCACGGCCGGCAAACTCTTTAGCGATCTTGGCGAAATCTTGGAAGCCCCTCGCCTCCAAATGTCGCATCGGGGACGGAACGGCGGCGCCGCAAGGCGCCGCGGAACACGATACTTCTGGTCTTACGTGCTGAGAGAACAATTTCGGTGGAGGCTGCACACGCTTTCAGGACTTCCAAGACTCTCGGGTTTCTTCAATTCCGGGAATGTTGAGTCACGGCCGCGGCTTGGCGTCAAAACTTAAATCTTGCGCTTCGCAAGCCGGCCCCTCAAATCGTTTACTTGCCGTAAGGGATGCGTCGCAAGCTCCCGGTGTCATGCACGTTGTCGACCTGCGTCGGAACTCCAGGAGGCAGCAGCCGAGGAACTCCGGGCTGGTGAGGCAAGGGCTGATCATCATGATCTTACTCGGCTTGTTCTTGATCCACCTTGCCGCGGCCGTGGTGGCGTTCGTGTTTATCGACTGGCTGGGTCGGTGGTTCAGCGACGCCACGATGACCGACGCCGCCCTGATGTCCGCCGCGGCCTTCGGCGCCGTGGCGACCATCCTCATCCTGATCGCTCATGGGCGGCAAGGACTCATCATCGCGGTGGCCATTATCACGTTTTGGGCTCTCGTCATGTTCGGCGCGTCGGGCCCGACCGCGGTCACCATTATTGTCCTCGCGGTTGCGGCGCTCGCTGTCGCCTCGGCAGTCGTCCTCGCTGAGTCTTTCATAGCGCGCCGGCGGGCGGCTCGAAAGCCGCCGTGAACTGCATGGAATCCCGGACGTCCTGCCCGCCCCCTTGACCTCACAAGGAAAGAGCGGGCGAGACGCCCGCGGTCCGAGGCAGGAGGCGGGCGGCCAGCGACTGGGCCCCTCACAGCGGCGGCGGCACCATCTCGATCAGGACAATGCGGCTGATGGAAATCAAGGCTTGCCGCCCGCGGGCCACAACGCGCAGCAGGCCTTCCTTCTCATCCTCCGCGGCCTTCTCGCCATCCGCGGCCGCCTCGCCATCCCCCGCTTGCGCTTGCTCGGCATCCTCTAAATACCACTGGTGCGCAAGAACCGTTGTCTGGTTGTCAAGAAACAGGCGCAAGCTATAGGCGCCGCGATCATCCATCTGCCTGAGAGCGAGCTTGATTTCGTTCCTTGTCATCGGTTTGGCTCCGTGCGCGCCCGATCCTACCCCGCAACGCATCTGAGCGGCCACCGTTTGGCGCCGTCCTTCCGGAAAGAGGGCGGCAGGCGTGGCAGGCCCGGTTTGCGCGCCAGCGAAATCCGGGCCTGTCTCAATCTGGCGACGCCGCTCCCGGGTTTCGCTTGCGCTCAACCTGGGCTACATCCAGCGACATGCAGCGCGGCGCCGCCTTGACCGCGGGGCGGGTTCCTATATGCCAAGCTGACCACATCAGGACATCTGCTTACGGGACGCCGCCCTTCATGGCCACTGCACGCATCTACCTTCCCGCCAAGACCGCGATGCAATCCGGTACCGCCAGGACCAAATCATGGGTCCTCGACTTCGAGCAAGCCTCGCCAAAGGCGATCGAGCCGCTTATGGGCTGGACGAGCTCGTCCGACACGCGGCAACAGGTGCGGCTGCGGTTTGACTCTAAGGAAGAAGCCGTCGCCTATTGCGAGCAACACGGCATCCCCTATCGGGTGTTCGAGCCCAATCCGCCGAGACGGCGCATTATGGCTTACGCGGACAACTTCGCCTACACGCGCCGCGTTCCGTGGACGCATTGAGTGGAAGGAATGGACGCGTCAGCCCTCAATTGACGAGCGGAATTCTTAAGGTGACACGGCCGTCCGTCATGGTAACCTGAGCTTCGGCGCTTTTCACAAAAACTCATAACGGCGCACGGATTGATCGCGTGGGCCTCGGCATCAAGGGCCTGCATAAGGAGGAACTCATGGCTCGCAGGGACAAGACTCCGCAACGTTTGACCGCAAAGGGGCCGGATGTCAGCCGGCGCAAATTCCTGAGCACCGCTGCCGTGGCGGGCGCCGCAACCGCGGTGTCGCCCCGGGACGCAGCCCGCGCCGCCACCGCGCCGGTCGCTGACGCCGCTGCAAGCCCGGCGCGAGCGCCCTCGGCATTGCGCCCCAGCGCCCGCATGGCTGCGGCCGAGACCGGAACGCCCAAGGAGCTGGCGAAGGCCACCGGTCCGGATGGGTCCGATTTCATGGTCGACGTAATCAAGACGCTCGACATCGATTATGTCTGCTCGAACCCGGCGTCGAGCTTCCGCGCTCTCCATGAATCGCTGATCGATTACGGCGGCAACAGGAAGCCGGAATTCATCACCTGCACCCATGAAGAGACCTCGGTCGCCATGGGCCACGGCTATTTCAAGGCCACCGGCAAGCCGCTGATGATGCTGTGCCACGGCACCGTCGGTCTGCAGCATGCCACGATGGCGATCTACAACGCCTGGTGCGATCGCGTGCCGGTCATCTGCATCGGCGGCAACGACCTCGACGCCGCCTACCGGGCGCCGGGCGTGCCGACCTATCACTCGGCCCAGGACATCAACGCAATCGTGCGCGACTATACCAAATGGGACGACCAGCCGGTATCGCTGCAGCACTTCGCGCAGTCGTTCGTGCGCGCCTACAAGATCGCGATGACGCCTCCGCATGAGCCGGTGATGATCTCCCTCGACCTCGGCCTGCAGCAGGAGCCGGTGCGCGCCCACGAGCGGGAGACGCTCTACATCCCGAAATATGTCCCGACCGCGCCGCCCCAGGCCGATGCCGGCGCCGTCAGGGAAGCAGCGCGGCTGCTCGCCAATGCGGAGCGCCCTGTCATCGTCGCCGATCGCTGCGCGCGCACGGCCAACGGCATGCGGCTCCTGGTCGAGCTTGCCGAAGCCCTGCAGGCGCCGGTGATCGACCAGCGCGCCCGCATGAACATGCCCAACAGCCATTATCTCAGTCAGAGCGAGCGCACCGCGGCGCTTATTTCGAATGCAGACGTCATCATCGGGCTGGAGCTGGGCGACTACTGGGCGACGGTCAACGCCTTCATCGACAACGGCCACGACGGCCTCGGCGTCAATGAGACCCGCATCAAGCCCGGCACCAAGCTGATCGGCATCTCCTCGCTGGGCCTCGTCACCAAGGCGAACTACCAGGATTTCCAGCGCTTCCAGAGCCTCGATGTCGATATGGCGGGCGACGCCGAAGCAACTCTCCCGGCGCTGATCGAGGCCGTGAAGGCGGCGATCCCGAACGACCGCAGGGCAGCGCTGGAGAAGCGCGGCGAAGCTTTGCGGAAGGCCAAAGCCGACTCTCACGAGCGCACCAAGGCGGCGGCCGCGGCGGCGTGGGACGCAAGCCCGATCTCGACCGCGCGCCTGTCGATGGAAATCTACGCGCAGATCAAGGACCTTGACTATTCGCTGGTGAGCTCCGGCAACGTCAGCGGCTGGCCGAACCGGCTGTGGCGCATGGACAAGCACCACAACTGGCTGGGCGGTTCCGGCGGCGCCGGACAGGGCTACAGCGCCCCAGCCGCAATCGGCGCGGCGCTCGGCAACCGCGATATCGGCGGACGCTTCTCGGTCAGCATCCAGGCGGACGGCGACCTCATGTACACGCCCGGCGCGCTGTGGACCGCAGCACGCCACAAGATTCCGATCCTCAGCGTCATGCATAACAACCGCGGCTACCACCAGGAGGTCATGCACGTGCAGCGGCTCGCCAACCGGCGCAACCGCGTCGCGTCGCTCGGCAGGGATCTCGGCCCGATCGGCACCAGCATCCAGAACCCGGACATCGACTACGCAACGCTGGCGAAATCGATGGGCTACTGGAGCGCCGGCCCGATCAAGGACCCGGCCGAGCTGGGGCCGACCCTCAAGCGCGCCGTCGAAGTCGTCAAGTCCGGTCAGCCTGCATTGGTCGACGTCTGGACGCAACCGCGGTGAGGACCATTCCGTTGAGGACCAACATGAAGTCTCGCAGTGTCATTGGGCTGGCGGCGCTTGCCGCCGGCCTTGCTCTCGCTCAGGCGAGCGCGCTGGCGGCTTCGGCCGAAAAGGGCAAGGCGGCATTTGTCCAGCATGGCTGCTGGCAATGTCACGGCTATGAGGGCCAGGGCGGCGTCACCGGTCCCAGGCTTGCTCCCAACCCGATACCGTTCGATACCCTCTCTAACTTTGTGCGGACGACCAGCCGCCAGATGCCGCCGTTCCGCAAGGAAATCCTGTCGGACGAGGATTTGGCGGACATCTACGCCTATCTGCAGTCGATCCCGAAGGGCCCCGATCCCAACAGCATTCCGCTTCTCAATCCGTGAGGGGGCGATTTTAGGGGCGACCCTGGGGCGACCCTCGTGGTCGCTCCGGCTTAGCCCCCGCCGGCTGCCGGCGGAGCGGGGGCCACAAAGGTCGCCCCTATATCGTTCTCAAAATCGGCTATCGTTCTCAAAGTCGGCAGCCGTACGCCAGGACCAGTCCTCCTCACAAAGAAAATGATAATCTGAATCGCCGCGCGACCTTCGCTATTGCGACAACTCCCCTTGGCAATCCTGTCCGGCTGTCTATGTTGTGGCGGCGGTATCCCTGGGGTCGCCGTCTTGAACCTTCCCAACCTGATCACCATCGGCCGCATTTTGCTCGTGCCAGTCGTCGTCTGGGCGATCGGGTCAGGCCAAATGCAGATCGCGTTTCTGGTCTTTCTTATTGCCGGCGTCAGCGACGCGGTCGACGGCTTTCTCGCCAAGCGTTTGGGGATGACGAGCGATCTCGGCGCCCATCTCGATCCGCTCGCGGATAAGGCGCTGATTGTCTCCATTTACGTGGCGCTTGGAATCACCGAGGCGGTGCCGCGCTGGATTGTCATTCTGGTGGTGTCGCGGGACATTTTGATTGTCGGCGGCGTCATGCTGGCATGGTTTCTCGGCAAGCCGATGCAGGTGAAGCCGGTGTTGGTATCCAAGCTCAATACTGTCGCGCAGATTATTTTCGCATGTCTGGTGTTGGGTTCGCTGGCATTCGGCCTGGCCTTTGAATCGGCGGAATACGTCATCATGTTCATCGTCGCGGCTTTGACGCTCGCTTCGATAGGATTCTACGTGCGCGAGTGGGTGCTGCACATGAGTGCTTCGGAAGTGAATTCTCGGGTGTGACAGGGCGGCACGGGCGCCGTCATGAGCAATCCGGCTTTACCTCGCCAACTCAATCTTGCGCTCGGTCATCGGGAAAGCTTCGACCGCGCGGATTTTCTCTGCGGACCCAGCAACGAGACGGCGCTTGCCCTGATCGACCGCTGGACCGATTGGCCGACGCGCGCCATTGCGTTGATTGGCCCCGAGGGCTCTGGCAAGAGCCATTTGGCGGCCGTCTGGGCGAAAGCCGCCGGCGCACAGGTGATCGCGGCCGGCGCAATCGAAGCAGCATCGGTGCCGGAGGCGCTCTCTGCCGGCGCGGTAGCGATCGAGGACGCCGACCGCGGCGAACTCGACGAAGCGGCCTTGTTTCATCTCATCAATCTCGCCCGCGAACAGTCCGCCTACGTCCTCATCACCGCGCGAACAGCGCCTGCCGGCTGGCCGACGAAACTGCCCGATCTTGCCTCACGGCTGCGCGCGCTGCCGGTGGTCACGATCGATGCGCCTGACGATGCGCTTCTCGCGGCCGTTCTGGTGAAACTGTTCGCCGACCGCCAGCTCGCCGTCGATGAGCGGCTGATCGAATTTCTCCTGCGTCGAATTGAACGCAGCTTTGCGGCAGCGCGGGCCGCGGTGGCGGAACTCGACCGTGAGGCGATGCGGCTCAAGCGCCCCGTCAACCGCGCACTGGCGGCCGATGTCCTGCGTGGTCGCGCCCCCTGATTGGCCCACCCGGCAAACCCTATATGAACGGCAGGTTTCTTGGCATAGGATTGCCGTGGCCCGCCTCCTGCCTTACCCTCCCCTGCAAGCGGACGACGGTCTGGAGGGATCTCGCCGCAACCCCGAGGCATCCATGGTGGACGCTGCCCAAGCTATTGCGTTACCGTTCGAATCTGCGCCGGAACTAGATCAGCACGACGACGCCGCAACTGAAGGGTTCATGCCGGCCGATGGACGCGGCCGCTACATCAACCGGGAACTCTCCTGGCTCCATTTCAACCGCAGGGTCCTTGAAGAAGCCGCAAATCCCAACCACCCGTTGCTGGAGCGCGTGCGGTTTCTGTCGATTTCCGCCAGCAACCTCGACGAGTTCTTCATGGTCCGGGTTGCTGGCCTCAAAGGCCAGGTGCGCGCCGGCATCGTCACCCGCAGCCCGGACGGTCTCACTCCGGCCGAGCAGCTTGTTTCGATCGCGGAAGCCGTTTCGGTCCTCGCGGTCGATCAGCAGAACCGCTGGAGCGAATTGCGCCGCGAACTTGCCGCCGAAAACATCGTGCTGGTTGAGACCGATTCGCTCAAGAAGGCGGATCGCGCATGGCTTGCCGATCATTTTCTCCAAAACATCTTTCCCCTCCTGACGCCTCTCGCCATCGATCCCGCCCATCCGTTTCCGTTCATTCCCAACCTTGGTTTCTCGCTGGCGCTGCAGCTCGACCGCGCGAGCGACGGCAGGCACATGAACGCGCTGATCCGCGTGCCGCCGAAGATCGAACGCTTCATCAGGCTTCCGCTGCGGGCCGAAAGCGGCGCGTTGCGGCTGATCACGTTGGAACAGGTGACGTCGCTCTTCATCTCGCGGCTGTTTCCGGGCTACATCGTGAAAGGGCATGGCGCCTTCCGGATCATCCGCGATTCCGAAATCGAAATCGAGGAAGAGGCCGAAGATCTGGTGCGGCTGTTCGAGACCGTCCTCAAACGCCGCCGGCGCGGATCAGTGATCCGGCTGGAAATGGAAGCCGCGATGCCAGCGGAGCTGCGGCGCTTCGTGCAGCGGGCGCTTTCCGCCGCCGACGACGAGGTGTTCCTGGTCGAAGGCACGCTGGGACTGTCGGAGCTGTCGCAGCTCACCGGCCTCGACCGGCCGGATCTCGAATTCGTCCCTTATAACCCGCGGTTTCCGGAGCGCATTCGCGAGCAGGCGGGGGATTGCTTTGCGGCCATCCGCAAGAAGGACCTGATCGTCCATCATCCCTATGAGTCGTTCGACGTGGTGGTGCAGTTCCTCCAGCAGGCGGCGCGCGACCCGGACGTGGTGGCGATCAAGCAGACGCTCTACCGCACCTCCAAGGAGAGCCCGATCGTGAAGGCGCTCGCCGAGGCCGCCGAAGCGGGCAAATCGGTCACCGCGCTGGTCGAACTCAAAGCGCGATTTGACGAAGAGGCCAATATCCGCTGGGCGCGCGATCTCGAACGCGCCGGCGCCCAGGTGGTCTACGGATTCATCGAGCTGAAAACCCACGCCAAGCTTTCGCTGGTGGTGCGACGCGAGCGCGGATCGCTGACCTCATATGTGCATGTCGGCACCGGCAACTATCATCCGCTCACGGCGCGCATCTACACCGACCTGTCATTCTTCACGGCCGAGCCCGCGATTGCTCGCGATGTGGCGCGCATCTTCAATTTCATTACCGGTTACGCCGAGCCGGTGGACCTGGAGCGCATGGCGGTTTCTCCCGTCAATCTCAGAAAGCGCATCCTCGAGCATATCGCGGCTGAGATCACGCATGCGAAGGCGGGGCGTCCGGCCGCGATCTGGATGAAGATGAACGCGCTCGTCGATCCCATCATGATCGGCGCCCTCTATGAGGCGTCTGCTGCGGGCGTGCCCGTCGACCTTATCGTGCGCGGCATCTGTTGCCTGCGGCCGGGGGTGCCGGGGCTTTCGGAAAATATTCGCGTCAAATCGATTGTCGGCCGCTTTCTCGAACATGGGCGCATTTACTGTTTCGGCGGCGGCTACGGGTTGCCGCATCCCAAGGCCGCCGTCTATATCTCCTCGGCGGATTTAATGCCCCGCAACCTTGATCGCCGCGTCGAGGCGCTGTGCCCGATCATCAACTCGACGGTGCATCAACAAGTGCTTGATCAAATCATGATCGCCAATTTCAAGGATAACGAGCAAAGCTGGATGCTCCTGCCCGACGGCTCGTCTTTGCGCATCAAACCGGCAGAAGGCGAGGAGCCGTTCAACGCGCACAAGTATTTCATGACCAACCCAAGCTTGTCCGGCCGCGGCGAATCGCTTAAAAAATCATCGCCCCGCAGGCTCACGCAACGGCGTACCGTTGAATGAAGCTCAAGGCGACTGCGGACGAGACAACGGCGAAGGTCGCAGCCCCCTCCCCCACCCTTCCCTTCCCTGCAGGCGGGGCAGAGTCAGGGCCGGAGGCGGCCGGGAAGCTGGGGGCGAGAATTGCGGCGCAGGGCCGCATCGATCATGGACCTCCGGTCGCCGTCATCGACATCGGGTCCAACTCGGTTCGCCTCGTCGTCTATGAGGGGCTCACCCGCAGCCTGACCCCGATTTTCAACGAGAAAGTCCTGGCCGGGCTTGGTCGCGAGGTGCTGACGACGGGCCTGCTTGCGGCAGACGCGGTCGATAAGGCGCTGGCGGCGCTGACCCGGTTTCGCGCCTTATGCGACGCGATGGGCGTCGGCAAAGTGTGGGCCATCGCCACCGCGGCGTGCCGCGATGCCAGCAACGGCAAAGCCTTCATCGTGCGCGCCGCAAAGGCGTGCGGCGCGCCGGTTGACGTGCTTTCCGGCCGGCGTGAAGCGGAATTGTCAGCGCTTGGAATCATCTCAGGCTTCCACAAGCCGGACGGCATTGTCGGCGATCTCGGCGGCGGCTCGCTGGAGCTTACCGATGTGCGCGGTCACCGCACGAAATCCGGGGTTACGCTTCCGCTCGGCGGCCTCGCGCTGGCCGACCTTTCGGCCAAGTCGCTTGCCAAGGCGGAAAAGATCGTCCGCGACAAACTCGGGCATGCTGCGGTTTTGAAAGGCGGCCGCGGCCGCGATTTCTACGCAGTCGGAGGCACCTGGCGCTCGCTGACGCGGCTGCATATGGCGCAGACCGGCTATCCGCTTCACGTGATGCACGGCTATGTGATTCCGGCGTCCGAAGCAGTGGAGTTCTCGCGCCTGCTGCGTCGGGTCGACCCGGAAACGCTTTCCAGGATCGAAACCGTACCGGCGGCGCGCCGGCCGCTGCTCGCCTATGCGGCGCTGGTGTTGGAGCATGTGGTGCGCATTGCCCGCCCGCGGCGCATCGTCGTATCGGCGCTCGGCGTGCGCGAGGGGCTCTTGTTCGACAAGCTCGGCAACGCCGAGAAGAAGCGCGACCCGCTGATAGCGGCGGCGCAGGAACTCAACGTGCTGCGTTCCCGCTCGCCTCGCCACGGCGAGGAGCTCGCCGACTGGACCGACAAATTCATGGCGTCCTCCGGGCTCGAGGAGACCCGCGACGAAAAACGCCTGCGGCACGCCGCCTGCCTCCTCGCCGACATCGGCTGGCGGGCGCATCCGGATTATCGCGGCGAGCAATCGCTCAACATCATCTCGCACGCGGCCTTCGTCGGCGTCGATCATCCGGGCCGCGCATTCCTCGCGCTCACCGTGTTTTTCCGCCACGTTGGCCTCGCCGCTTTTGCCGACGATGAACTGTCGCCGCATGTGCGCGAACTTGCCAACTCGCGCATGATCGACCACGCCCGCGTCCTCGGCGCCACCATGCGCGTCGCCTATCTGGTGTCGGGCGCAATGCCAGGAGTGCTGCCCAATACGCCCCTTGTCGTGGAGCGCGGCAAGCTGAAGCTCAAGCTCATGGGCAAGCACCGCAACCTCGCCGGCGAGCGTCTGTTTGCACGCCTGAAACAGCTCGCGCGGCTGATCGGCCGCGAGCCGGTGATGGTGACGGAGTGACTTTCAGGTCTCGGCGCGCAGGTCTCGGCGCGGGATCGCGGGCCTGCCGCCATGCGCCTGATCGGCGAGCCAGGCGCGGCCGTTCGCGCACTGCGTTCACCAGCTTATGCCTCGCGAGCGCTCTCCCCGCGCCATCCTCTCGTCACACGATGATGGCCTCCTGCGTCAATCCAACCGGAGGAGGGCGCCGATGAGTCCCACGCGATCCGAGTTCCCCGCAGAGCTGCTCGCCGGCGAGCCACCCGTGCCGCTGCCCGCGCCGCGCAGGCGGCCCGGGCGCTTGTTGATCGCGTTCTGCATGGGCATTGCGGCCACTCTGGCGTGGCAGTCCTATGGCGATGCAGCGAGAGAAATCATCGCCAACTCGTCCCCGCAGCTTAGCTGGCTGGCGCCGCAGGCTGCCGTTGCGCAGACCGCCGGCGCGACGGCTGAGGCGGCCACCGCCGCTCTCGATCCGCAGGAGCTCAAAACGATGTCGCTCGGTCTCGCGGCGGTTCGGCAAAGAGTCGACCAGCTCGCGGCCCAGATCGCCGCCGGGCAAGAGCAGATGACCCGCGACTTCACCATGAAACTGCAAGCGGCCGAACAGGATATTCTCGGGAAGGTCTCGGCGCCGCCGCCGCAGCCGGCCGCTGCCCCGCCCCGCAGGCCCGCGCCCCTGCCACCGCAGCTGGCCCCGCCGCGTTGAAACCTTAGCGACCACATCCCATCCAGATCGACAGTCGCTCGCCGCGGCAGCCGCTCGCAGACTTGATCCGGGGATTTGTCGCGGGCGCCCACATCCGCCCCTGCTCTCTACCCTCGCCCGCTTGCGTGGCGTTCGAGAGGGGCGGCGGGCAGGATGGCTGGCCGGGACAAGCCAGGACAAGCCCCGGCATGATTTAAGCTTTTGAATTTCGAGTGGGGCAGGACGTGAAAAGCGGCCAACCCGCGATCACTCGCGGCCTTGATCGCTTGGATGCTCTTTGTCGCGGGCGGCGGCAGCCGGTCAAGGGTCTTCGACCGCTTAAGCGGCGATTGGCGCGCGATTAAACGCGCGCCAATCGCCCTTGACCGGCTGCCGCCGCCCGCAAGACTGCATCCAAGCGATCAAGGCCCTCGCCAAGGCCGCGCGCCCTTAGGGCTTCTGCACCCACTCAAGATTCAAAAGAGATTTCCACCGGGCCTGGCCCGACCTGCAGCGCATGAAACTTTCGGAATCACCCCCCTCCGATGCCAGAAATCACATCGAGGAAGATCAAATACTTAGCTGGTCGGGGCAGCAGGATTCGAACCTGCGACCTGGAGTACCCAAAACTCCCGCGCTACCAGACTGCGCTATACCCCGCCAGGGCCTTGATGGGCACAAAGAGCTATATGGCGACGCCGCGGAAACGACGCCAGCGTCGAGAGTGGATACACGCTTCGCCGCACGGTGGCAACGTAGTGTGCGCTGCCCCGCGCCCGACAACGGAGGGGAGTACTCGCGGCACGTTCGCCGGTGCGCCGTTGCTCACGCGCCGAGGCGCGGGCGCAACCTGCGCGGACCTCAGCGGCGCAGAACCGGCGTCGCGACCCGGTCACCTGGCTGAATGCCGAGTCTCCTCGCGGTCCCGGCTGCGACTTCGAGCACGGCCCGAACCGGCCCGCCGGAGGGTATGATCTTGAGGGATTCGGGTTCGGTGTTTTCCGCAATGCGGCGGATGCGGCCGTCGCTCTGAATGAAGATCATGTCCAGGGATACGTATGTGTTCTTCATCCACATGGTGACTTCCTGGTCACGCTTGAAATCGAAGAGCATGCCGGTGAATTCCGGCACTGAGCGACGAAACATCAGTCCGCGTTCGCGCTCCTCGTCGGTAACGGCAAGCTCGACCGAGAACACATGAACCCCGCTCTTGGAGGCGATCTCGAGCGTCTGCAGCTCGGCGCCGCGTGCGGCCGGGAGCACCGCCAGATACGCTACAGCCGCCGCGGCTAATGCGGCGCAGACGAGACGTTTCATCATGGACGTTTCATCTTGGATTTGTCGATGACCGGACTTATGCTCGCCCTTTACCCTATCGCGCGGCCAACCGCAATCGGAGTCGCTGCGCCAAGCCGCACTTCCCTGGGAGCGGGCGTCTCGCCTGCATCGTCGAGGTCCCTGCGGGAGACGACCGGGCTCTCAGCGCGTCGGGCGGAATAGCGAAGCGTATTGCGGCGGAGGCTACGGCGGACGAGGGCTTCGCCTCGTCCGCCCTGCGCGGAGCAGGAACGACTCAAGCAACGGTCGCGATCAATGTGAGGCGGGGAAATGTCCTCCGCCGTCCGGGCGGACCTCCGAGGCCATCATGCCCTTTGCGCCCTGGCCGAACCTCACCAGAACGGTCTGGCCGGGGCGCAGTTCCGTGATGCCGTAGCGCCGCAGCGTTTCCATGTGGACGAAGATATCCGGCGTGCCTTCGCCGAGCGTGAGAAAGCCGAAGCCGCGCATCCGGTTGAACCACTTGACGATGGCGCGTTCCAAACCGCTTGTCGGAGTGACCGTCACATGAGTGCGCGGCGCTGGCATTTGCGCCGGATGGACCGCGGTCGACTCATCCATGGACAGGATCCGGAAGGCTTGCAGACCCTTGGGCCGCTGCACGGCCTCGACCACAATTCGCGCCCCTTCATGAGCGGTCTGGTATCCATCGCGGCGCAGGCAGGTCACATGCAGCAGCACATCGGCCATGCCGTTGTCGGGGACGATGAAGCCGAACCCCTTGGAGACATCGAACCATTTGATCACACCCGAAATCTCGATGAGCGATGTCGTCGCATCGCCCATCAAATTGTCGAGCGAATCCGATTCCAACACGAAAGGTGTTCCTGACCCTTTGGGCCTAATTACATTCGTCGTCATGAGGACGCACAGTGCCGCCATTTTTGGCGCCTCTTTTCGGGCGCTTCGTGAATTTCTGATTCAACATACCATTCTCTGCGGCCTGGAAAAGAATGTTTTTTGTTGGTATTATGCACGCAATCGTACATTTGTGGACACCGCGATGCGCTGGTTGCGCGCCGTATAACAGCGCCAAGCGCTTCATATATTCGATATTTTCCGTCACGCCGAAACAGCAAACCACGTCAAACGGCGATGAAGGGTTCGAGCGTGCGCGCGATTTCAGCGCGAATAACGAGATCGGCCACATCGTCGAAATCGGTCGGGTCACGGTTGAGAATGACGAGGCGCGCCCCGCTCCGCTTCGCCAACAGCGGAAAGCCCGCGGCGGGCCAGACGACCAATGACGAGCCGATGGCGAGAAAGAGATCGCAGGCGCTGGCCAGCGCTTCGGCCCGTCGCATCGCAGCTTCTGGCATCGCCTGGCCAAACGAGATCGTCGCGGTTTTGATGTAGCCGCCGCACTCCTCGCAGTCGGGCGGTGAGCCGTGAGCCTCGAAGCGCTCTCTGACCCAGAGAAGCTCGTAGCGCCGGCCGCAGTCAAGGCAGGTGGCATAGGTAGTATTGCCATGCAGCTCCACAACCTTATCGGCCGCAAACCCGGAGGCCTGGTGCAGATTGTCGATATTCTGGGTGATAACCGCCGGGATCTTCCCCAAACGGTGCAGGCTCGCCAGCGCCAGATGGCCGCAGCCCGGCCGTGCTGTGGAAAACTGTTTGTCCATCGCAAAGCGTCGCCGCCAGGACTCGCTTCGCATTTGGGCACTTGCCATGAACTCGTCGAATGAAATGGGCGCATATTTAATCCACAGGCCGCCTGGCGAGCGAAAGTCGGGAATGCCACATTCGGTGGAAATCCCCGCACCGGTGAACGGCACGATGACATCCGATCCATTCACAAGGTCGCGCAGCCGCGCAATCCCAGTCTCAATATCAGCCGTAATCATGTCGCTTACGCCTGCCGCCCGCTCCAGGGTTGTCGCGAGCCTTGGCCAACTGTTCGATCGCAACTGTTGAATTCTGGCCAAAGCCCTGCAAAGCTTTCCACGACTTGTATCACCCAACCGAAAGGTCAGTCACGTGAGATATCTTCATACCATGCTGCGCGTTCGCGATCTCGATGCTGCCCTCCGGTTCTTCTGCGACCAGCTCGGGCTCATCGAGATCCGGCGGCGGCCCGACGAGAAGGGACGTTACACGAATGTGTTCCTCGCCGCGCCGCAGGACCGGGAGCTCGTCGAGAAGAGTCTCGCGGCCGGCCGCGATGCGCCGCTCATCGAACTCACCTACAACTGGGACACCGAGGACTACGGCGAAGCGCGCTATTTCGGTCACCTCGCTTTCGAGGTGGACGATATCTACGCAACATGCGAGCGCCTGATGAAAGCGGGCGTCACCATCAATCGGCCGCCGCGCGATGGCATGATGGCGTTCGTGCGCTCTCCTGACCGGCAGTCGATCGAAATCCTGCAAAAGGGCGCCCCGCTGCCGCCCCGGGAGCCGTGGAAGTCGATGCCAAATACCGGGAGGTGGTAGGATGCGGACGATTTGACGAGCCCGCGCCAGTCAGCGATGCTCCGGCGCGGGCCCCTTCCGACCGTTGCCGCTGCCAGCCGGGACGCCCCAAGGGCCGGCCCTGCGGAGGTGGGGGAAGGGAATGAGACGTCCGGCGACCGCACCGTTCCGTGCGCCGCGACCCGGGGCAGCCCGTGGCAGCGGCCCGAAGCCTCGCGAATTCAGACCATTCCGGGTTTGCACGCGATTACGGTAACGAGACTGGCAGGTTTGCTGTGCCGTCACCAGACATCGCCGCCCATTGCCGTGGGCAATTGACGCCATCGATGCATTCGCGCGGCATGCGCTCGCACGGGTTACTTGCCGGACGCGCCAAACGCCTCTATACGTCGCCTCGCCTGAGTTGCGCCCGTCGTCTAGCGGTCTAGGACATCGCCCTTTCACGGCGGAAACACGGGTTCGATTCCCGTCGGGCGCGCCACTTCGGTACAAAACTGGGCACGCCAAAACCCGCCGTTTTCGCGCTTGAAGCGGCGGCGAGCGTGCGCAGGAGCACGCTTTTCGACCCCATCTGTTGCGGCCGAAGCGGCCGAGTTCGACATTGTTGATATGCGGCGCGGTTCCCCTCTTGCAGACGAATATGAGTTCATGCCGCGACCGGTAGAGCGATCCCATGCCGGCATTGGTCTTGCTCCACACGCGGAGGTTCTTGGTCTCGGAATAGAGATCCCCGGTGCTGTCCAGCAGCTCGCGGAGTTTCGTCCGGCGCATGCACACGAAATGGATCGCGCCGTCGTCCGAATAGGCCGCGGCATGGCCGAGCGCCGTGTGCAGGAAGGCCGCGAATTCCGCGCTCGACATCTCGCCGCAGCCCATCGCAAAATCGCCGTGGGCGACGGCGCCGAGCCCCGAGACGTGGCCGGCGATCGGAATGTTCCACGGGGGATCGGTAAAAACCATCTGGGCCCGCTCGTCGCCGAGCAGCAACCGGACCTCACGCTGATGCGATTGTCTTGGCGCTGCACAAGCGGAGCATTCCGGCAAGCCGCAACGCACTCTTCCGATTTTTCGCTCGTGGCATTTAACGCACTTCGTCGTGCTTGATTCCAATGATCGAACTTTGCGCATCAACGCGTTGTCGCTGCTGCCGAGCGCACGAGATTGATGACATCCCCGTGAATGTCTGGAACCCGACACGGCGCGACGGCATTGAAGAATACCGGGTTCTATCGCGGCGGGCCAATCTCGATCGACCTGTCATGTCAGTACCCAGTGGTTTCGGGCGACGCGAGGGGCGCAGGAGGTAGCTATGGATCAGATCAAAGCGCAAGGATCATCAACGGCCGCTGGCTTTCCCGATGGCCCGCGAGAATCGGTTGCGAGTTCAATGGGCCGGAGCAAGGAAGAAATGAGCGGGGCAGTCTCAGAGACGGACGCAGGAGGAGCCGACTTCAAGGCTCTGCAGAAAGATTTGAGCGACGTTAAAGAAGCCCTGGCGAGGCTTATGGCTCGGGGCTGGCGATGAAACTGCTAAATCTGCTCGCGGCATCGCAGCGCAGGTCAGCGCGGCGGCGACTGACATCGCCGAGAGAGGCGCCAACGTGGCGTCCGCCGGGGCCGACCAGGCCAAGACCTTCGCCACCGAGTTGGAGAATATTGCGCGTCGCAATCCGCTTGGCGCTCTCGCCGGCGCGGTGATTGTCGGGGTTCTGATCGGCATGATGACCAGGCGGAATTGATGCTCTTCAGAATTTTGAAGCTGTTCGGAATAGATATTCCCGCCCGAATGGCAGAGGTTCGGATTGACCTCGAAGAGCATTTTGACGTCGCCAGGGATAGCGTGCAGCAGGCGGCGCAAACAGCAGCCGCGCTAGCGGCGCTGTTTTTTCTTGCCAGCTTGGCCGCGCTCTCCGCTTTCGCCGTGGGTCTCATTGCGCTTTACAGTTGGGTGTCGAACAATTACGGCCAATTCTACGGACTTGCTGCAATCGGCGGCATCTTGCTCCTCATGGCCGTCGTCATGTTCGCCATCGCAATGAGCAAGGCGAAGTCGTGGCGTGATGAAAGCGCGAGCCGTGTTGCCGCAAAGAAAAGGGAGCTCGCTCAAGCCCACGCGGAGCGAGTCGCTGCGGCGGCAGAGGCCATTGAAGGGCCGGCAATTCGGCCGCCACTGCCAGCTCCTCCTCCGTTGTCAGGAGCAACGGGCGCTGGCGATTTCATTGAGCCGTTGGTCGCGGTTCTATCCACCGCCATAAAGCTCCCAACCATGGGAAATCCCGCGTTGGATGAGCTTTTCTCGCATTTGCAGAGCTCTGCGCGAGGGCCCGCTGATGAAGCGGTTGACGGCCTCGTTCGCATCGTCCGCTCTGGCGACCGGCCGCAGTTGTTTGCCGTTCTGGGCAGTGCGGTGCTGGCGGGCTGGCTCCTGGGGCGCCACAGCCACCGGCCAAATTGATATTGCCTCTTTTGAATCTTGAGTGGGTGCAGAAGTGGTGCAGAAGCCTTAAGGGCGCGCGGCCTTGGAGAGGGCCTTGATCGCTTGGATGCAGTCTTGCGGGCGGCGGCAGCCGGTCAAGGGCGATTGGCGCGCGTTTAATCGCGCGCCAATCGCCGCTTAAGCGGTCGAGACCCTTGACCGGCTGCCGCCGCCCGCGACAAAGAGCATCCAAGCGATCAAGGCCGCGAGTGATCGCGGCGGGGCCGCCTGCGCGTCCTGACCCACTCGATTTTCAAAAGAGCCTTGATATTCTTGAAACCCTCTTCCGATTGGGACGAAAATGTCGCTCAGTACGATACTGCACGGCGCCGAGGCAATCGCCAGCACCAGCATCCCGCATCTCGAAACGGCAGGCGTTGCAATCGACGCTGCGTAACGGCGCCCCGGTTACGCAAGCTTCGCCGTCGCGAATGACGTGGCGCTTCTCACGGCGCTTCCCGACACCCCAAATCCGACCATGGGCCAGTGTGCCGCCTTTGAGGCCCCTCCCAATGGTCGGGCCTTTTCGCTTACCGAGGCTTGCGGGGTAAAGTTGCGGACAGCTTTCCGAAAGGAAAAAATTCTATTGTGATATCAATAGCCTTCAGCGCCATAAGCGATATGAGCCCAACCATCGAAGAGGTCATGCGATGAGCAGCAGGATTGAGGTCGCCGTACTCAAGCCCGATGACGCGAATTTCAACCGCCTGCAGGTTCAGGCTCGCACTGCGTACGCGCCAGAAGCTTCGTGGATGGCGCATTTAGTTCAAGCCTGTGCGATGCCTTGGCCTGATGGCCAAACGAGGTCCGGCCATCAGGCCTATCGCCTGCCGACGCCTGCGGAAGCTGTGGAGCGTGCGTTCGCCATCGTCGACGGAATGCTAGCCGAGTTTGAGAGGCGAAGCTGGTCGGCGCCGATTCCGTCGGTTGAGGATTTGCGAATAAAGGGGGAACCTGTAGGGTTTGTCGCCAAGGAAAAACACCAGGGATGAGCCAGGAGCTCCGCCCCGCCTATGAACGATGGGCGGGTGGAGCGTCAAAGAGCGGCGAGTCGTCGGCCCCAGCGCCGGACGGGATCGGACGGCGCCGGGGCCAATTACGACTGGTCGCCATTTCCGCAGGAGATTGGTCGAGAGCTGGCGTCAGCGGCGATGACAAAGCACTGCGAAGCTTCGCCGTCGGTCGGTTTATCGACGGGTCCAGCAACGATGCTCGCGGCGTGTCCGCCGTGCAACACCGTGCGGAAAGCGGTGCCCACTTCTAACAATCGGTAATGCGCTGTCCATCCGTTCGCAATGTTCCTCCCAATAGCCTTGGACGAGGGGCGGTGCTGCCGCAGCGCCGGCTCGCAAGTTCACGGCAGCCGGCAGCGGCTTTCCGGTCGGAATCCAATATGCGCCTGATCGTGCTCATCGTCGCAATGCTTGTCGGCGGCGGCTCCGCCTTTGGTCAAAGCCGGCGAGAACACCGCTATCCCGATCAACTCTTTGCGCGTGCGCCGTAACGGACGGCGGGGCAAATCAGCGTGGCTGTGCCGGGTTCCCACGAAAGGCTGCCGAGTGCTCCAATGGAAGGGGACGAAAAATGAGCCTCTTTCGAATCTTGAGTGGGTGCAGAAGTGGTGCAGAAGCCTTAAGGGCGCGCGGCCTTGGCGAGGGCCTTGATCGCTTGGATGCAGTCTTGCGGGCGGCGGCAGCCGGTCAAGGGCGATTGGCGCGCGTTTAATCGCGCGCCAATCGCCGCTTAA
>Ga0209062_1001450_pt1 | contig 41888 bp, 43 predicted proteins | sample Coa_R2_2_FD_187158 | JGI IMG/M metagenome (GOLD analysis project Ga0209062, IMG submission 187158) | Surface soil microbial communities from Centralia Pennsylvania, which are recovering from an underground coalmine fire - Coalmine... | ecosystem: Environmental > Terrestrial > Soil > Unclassified...
CTTCAAAGGCTTTTTATTACTTTTTCAGCAAGCCCTAATTATCTGTCAGAAAATGATGCTTCCACACAAGCTCTCTATTTAAATAACAGAATTTTCTCTGATTTTTTTTCAAAATGAGAATTGCTGAAATTATCTAGACCAATTGCAACAACAACCCTCTTCACAACACAGCCAGCGATCGTCTGACTTGAGTCTTTAGGGCTCTCTGAGGGAAAATAAGGCTCTTAACAATTATCTTGCTTAAGTTATTTACTACAGACCAGAGGTAGAGTCGAGGGGAATGGCAACATTTCCCTCGACTCTACCTCTCGGCGGCGACCCCTATTGTTGAGTTTTATGAGCTCGTAGTTTAGCGATAATCTTTCACAGCTTGTCAATATAGGTATCAACTGAGATATGCCCTAAAACCTGCGCTCTGGGTCTTGAGAAGCTTTTTTTGTAATGGGTTTTAATTTACTAATAAATTATAAGTATATTAAAGTAACTAAAATATTTTAAGAAATATCTAAATATACCTTAACTTTTTTATTGATGTAATTTACTTAATTGACAATAGCTCCAAGTTGCTTGCCCTACTATATTGACGTTAGTTACTAATTACCATTTAAATGGGGAAAGTCAGGTACTTAAAATTTTGAGTAATTTACTTTAATTTTCTTAACTTAATTCAGTAAGGTCTTAGAGAGGGCTAGTAAACTACTATTAATATAGTAGTATCGTAATTTAGCTAATTTTAAAATTAACGTAACTGAATTTAAATTAACTGTACAAATATAGTAGTATATGGCAACTAAAGACTGGTTAGACAATCACGCTAAAGTTACTGCCTATCTTGATTTTAGCCTCTACGCTAGTTTAGAGAAGTGGATGAAAACACACAAAATTAAGAAAGCGTCTCAAGCTCTAACAATTATACTTGAACACTACTTAGAGGGCAATATTCCAATTGAAGTGATGCCTGAAAAGCTCGAGCAAGAGGTAAAGCAGCTTAAGGTAAAGACCACTGAAATTGATGAAATTTCCGCAGTCGTAGCTGAGCAACAAAGGGAATTTAATTCAGAGATTAACTCCCTCAAAACCGAAATCGATGCACTACGGCAAGCCCTAATAAACGCGGGATTATCATCTCTCAGAGATAAGGTAGAAGACATACCCAGAGGCAAAATTGAATTCTCCTATTCTGATTCTGATATTAAACGGGGGTTAACTAAGACTGAACTTTGTGAGCGGATAAACATCAATGGTAGTCAGATCAATCAATGGGCAACAATGCTCAACCTTGACCCTGATGAATACTTGTTTGAGTTGACCCTCTGGAAGAAGAAACTGACCAACGCTCGTCGATATTTCCCACTAGTGGATAACGACCAACAACAAGCTGCGAAAACTAGCTAGTAATCTCACAAACAAGCGAGCGTTACCGATGCAAGTCTGGTGAATAACCACTGAAGAGCAAACTTGTCACGGGCGATTGGCCCAAGGGGCCAGTGCCTGCACGCAACGCCTTGCCTGTTTCTCGGCATTGTGCCTATAACAACTAACAACATCTGTGTTAGGAACAAGGCCGCAATCGATTTATAATCGCACCTAACCAGACACAACGCACAACTTTCACGTCGCACATCTGGGCTCAACACCATTAAAGTGGAGATGAATGATAGAGTAGCTCATCTGTATAAGTTAACGGCTCAGAAAATAAAGATGAGGAGAGCTTAATATTACATTTAATTGGTCAAGCTATGGTTGAAAATTTTGGTCATGCAGTGCTTGAAATCACATTTACTTTCACCAAAACGAGAAGCTATGAGTTTTAGAACATGGTTGCAGGCTAAACAAAACGAAGACAGCCCTATTGGTGACTTAGCCCGTGATGCTGCAATAGCAGGATGGGACGGCGATAGTGCCTCTGATCTGTGGGACAGCATATACTACATCGCTAGCCATGAAGCGTTAGCGGCGCTAAAGGAAGCTGCTCTTGAGTTCGGTACACCCTTAGACGACGAAGAGTTCGATGAGGATGAGGATGAGGACGATGAGTATGAGGACGACGAGTATGGCGACTAGTGACACACCAACGCTTCTGTCAATATGGCTGCGCTAAAAAATGTTGTACCAAACAATCTATAGATTATTTGGTACAGTTTTTATATACGACATACTAGAGGTTTGAGGCAATAAAAATTGGAGGGGTTCAAATGGTACAGTTTTGTTGCTGATGTACTTCCCACAGGTGAATATCCTGGATGAGGATTGATGAGCACACTAGGCTAAGCTGATGATGTTATGATCCGATAGGAATTATATTCGGTTATGCAGTTTGTGCTCATTGATTTACAAGCGTCTCTCCGAATCTAAAACTCTACACCATTTAGTTTGGGAGATGTGTTTATGTCAGTTTATGTTGGAAATCTCTCTTATGAAGTCACACAAGAAGATTTAAAACAAGTTTTTGCAGAATATGGAACAGTCAAGAGTGTTCAATTACCGACAGACAGAGAAACAGGACGCCCCAAAGGATTTGGCTTTGTAGAAATGGAAAGCGATGCCCAAGAGGCCGCGGCGATCGAAGCCCTGGACACAGCGGAGTGGATGGGTCGGAACCTGAAAGTGAATAAGGCTAAGCCCAGGGAAGATAGAGACTCTGGTGGAAGACGTGGCGGCGGGGGATACAGAAACCGTTACTAAGCAGCGTTGTGTGGAGTATTAGCTTGGTAAAAACAGCGTTGACGAAAAACTAACAATTTAACGGTTGAGTATTGTGGGCAGGCTTGTTGTCTGCCCTTTTTAACCCACATTTTTCATTCATTGTTGCTTTTGTGTTGGGATAATATTCATGAAACAGGAGAGAAAATGACCCAGATAGCTGTAGGCGAAAACGAAGGAATTGAGTCAGCCCTACGTCGATTTAAGCGCGAAGTCTCCAAAGCCGGGATTTTTAGCGATATGAAGAAACATCGTCACTTTGAAACGCCCTTGGAGAAGCACAAGCGCAAAGCCAAAGAAGCTGCTAAGTCTAAGCGGTATAGGAAAAATTCACGGAAAATGACTTAAGTTTTTTTGTAGATTTTCCATGAGCGTGATCACCCATTGATTCTCTTGAGTCTCTCTAATAGCTAGATGATCAATGGGGATTAAGCTCAGCAATAACTTCATAGTTGCGGATTATTTAGGGGCAAGCTTGCAGGGTCTCCCCATCGATGAGGACCCGTTTTGAGTGTGCATTACAACAAAATGCCCTTTGTTGGAATGGGGGACAGCATTTCGCTCCTTAATAGTTTTTCGACTCTTTGCGAGCACCTAAATCAATAACTAGCAATCTGAGTTATTACTAGCAACTTGGGTTACGGGGTTGTGGTAGCAATCGTACTGAAACTTACGCGCTGGAAAAACTTTGCCTAAGGGGTTATGTCTAAATAACTTGGACAAACCTTCGTCGCCGAACGATTCAACGTGTGCAACAGACAGATATCCCAAAAAAGGTTTGTCCAAGTTATTCTTGCAAGGATGCTAAAACAGAACCTGGCTAGTACCTTTTAAATAAGCTCAAACCCTGATTATTTCGTTAAAAGGTTTTTTGACGTTACCTAAAAGAATATAAACTAGGCAATGTTTAACGGTTGTTAAAAGGCTTGCTGTGTCTGTTTTTTGGGCAAGCGCGTAAATTCTTGCACGGATGCTACAAGGGACGCCGCAACCGTATCATTCTATCTTTGCCTTAAACAAATTTAATCCTCAGATAATACCTATTGCCGGTTTGAACTGAAGGATTTGAAACTACCTTGGTAGCTAACCCAGGAAGAAGAACGCTATGCACAAAGTCTCTGACCATAACGCACAGTTAGCTGTTCAACACGCATTACTAACGATCAAGCATGGGGCATTAGTAGTAGGTTTTGGACAGCGCTTACAAAAGCACGACGACCAAGCGGCACGGCAACACGGTCATCGTCTTGAAGCATGTGGTCATATTATACAGCAGTACGCCCAAGAATCACTCTTTTATGCCCAATCACTGACAGAGGGGCAAAACTCCACAGAAGTATACAGTTTGGCGGTAGAGGCACACGCAGAAGCGGCAAAGGTTTACATCCAAGCGATTCAAGAGTGTGTATCACTGGCAGCTGAAGAACGCATCAAAAGGTGGAGGAAAAATTATCTATAACGACCGCCATAGCTTATAAAAGCGATGCGGGGTAATGTTAGGGTCGGTGTCACTAAGTGCCATCTTCCTAAATAAAGTTCCAAATTAGCTAAATAGGGTTCTGCGCTTACTGACGAGAATCAGGCGTTCTAGCGGCGCAATCAACGTTCTTAGGATGTAGTGTACCAAGTAGCCTTTTGCCCCTTAAAAGAGGGATAGACAATAAACAGTCAAAACCAGTTATAAAACTGAAAAATTTTCAAATATTCTGTGATTTTATATACAAGAAAAAATTACATAAAGTCAATCGAGTGATAGATTGAACTAATTCTTAAAAGACCATAGTATACAAAAAAACCTATCTCCAGATAAAAATACACAAGTCTTTCGTTCGTTTCGCGAGGTTGTGAGCAATTTTTGGATTCTAGCCTGACTAAGATTTTGTGCTTGAGTTTTTGAGAAGGCAGAAGTACAAGGGCAGAAGGCAGCTATGTTCCCACGCTTGAAAACGTGGGATTCAAAATCGGACGCCCAGGACGCTCGCGCTGCGCGTCTCGCAACAGATTTTATTTTTTGTTACGGATGAATCCGTGGGCTTGGACCCTTTATGGGCAAGACAGGGCAGGCAACAAAAGGCATTCCATTCTCGTATAAACCGTCACATCCACCTTCCACCTTCTGCCTCCTGCCTTCTGCCTTGCAAGGGAGGGCTGTCAGCTAACCAATACGGGAGTAAAATGCAGATAAGTTACAGCTACAAATTCATTCATCACACGAACCTGGTGATGACTAGTTATAAGTTTATTGTTTATTGTGTTTATACTCCTAATATTTATGATGTGGTCAATGAAATAGATGGTCAACAAGCGTTGAGACACTATCAAGCGATTCAAAAAGCAACACCACAACAGTTACAGTGCTATCTGGAAATGATTGGTAGTGATAATTACAACAAACGATTGTTCTTGTTGGTGACTAAATCTGAGCAACTGCCGCCGATTGGTGTCCTGCTAAGAGTAATGCGTGCGCGAAGTATATGTAGGCTAAGAGTGCGATCTTGGTGATGAAGAATGAAACACTGTTTGACCCACGATCTGAGGGCGTTCTAGGCTTGTCCTACACAGATGAGTATTTTCGTGGAACAGGTGGCTCAAAGTATTAATTTCTCGTTATTCGGACAAATACGGTCGGAACGCTTACTTTGAGCGGCTCAGTAAGTAAAACTGGATAAGGGTGTCCGCCTTTAGGTAGCATGAAAAAAAGGAAAAATAGCTATGCAAAACCTCACCAGAATTACCCGCAATCCAGAAGTAATGGGTGGTAAACCTTGCATTCGGGGGATGCGCGTTACCGTTGGTACAATCGTTGGTTTAATGGCATCAGGACATACCTTCAATGACATCCTCGCCGCATATCCCTACTTAGAACAAGCAGATATATATGAAGCGCTTGCCTATGCTGCTTGGCGAGCAGAAGAAATTGAAGTCCCTCTTTTGACAGCACCGGACACTTGCTTTATGCCGGGAAACCCGTCCACCGCAGTGTCCTGATGAAAATATTGATTGACATGAACCTGTCCCCAGATTGGGTAAAGGTTTTCGAGAAATACGATATTGAAGCTGTTCACTGGTCTAGTGTCGGTGACCCCCGTGAAAAAGACAGGGTAATTATGGAGTGGGCAAGAGCCAAAGGATACATTGTCTTGACTCACGATTTAGATTTTGGTTCTCTATTAGCAGCAACGGGAGTAGAAACACCCAGTGTCATTCAAGTACGAACTCAAGATATTTTACCGAACAGTATTGAAAATCTTGTAATTTCTGCTTTACGCCAGTTTGAAGAAGAACTAATGCAGGGTGCTTTAGTTACCGTAGACAAAGCCCAATCTAGGGCAAGAATTTTACCAATAAGACAATGAATATTTGTCAATCCTAATCATGAATTTAAGTAGATTATGACACCAGTAGAATTCAAAAAGAAAGGAGGATGAGATTTTTATGTCAAAAAAACACCCCCTTTAGGATGACCCAGAAGGCGGGTGTTTTTGGTTCATAATGTGATTCATCGTTGTTCAATCATCATTTTTGAGTATTCCACGTTCCTGCTATAACGTAAAACGGGTAACTCAAACCATTAGAGCACAAGGATTTTTGGGTTAGGAGAAACGTTTCTCCTAAATTCATCATTCAGAGTGGAGTTTGTTTCCCGACTCGTTCCACGTTTCTGCTATTTCGGGGAATGGATGGCTTAAAGCAGTCTATTGTCCTCAAGGTAAACGCAGTTGCCAGTGGAAAAATACTAGAGTACATTACATACTGTAGTACTACTTGAATTCTCTATGCTTTCTCAAAAATTGTCTGAATTTTTTGATACATCTCTGCACATTAACTGTCCTCAAATAAGTCTGAGAAAAGAATTAATAAATTCACAAAAAATATATCAAGGCTCAGGCTCAATTATTCGAACTTCTGAAGGACAGTTAGAACTAGAATTATCTTGTTTTAAGGAGAATAGTTGGGAATCATTGCTTGAACATATTGAAGAACTTGGTGAGAAACAAGGAAGTGTAACAGTAATAAGCGACAAAAGTGCAGGAATAGGAAAGATAGTACCAGAATCTCAATATTTTTGTCTATCTGCTATTGATTTTCAAGGTAGAGAATGGGCAAGTACAAGAGTTTTAATAAGCGAGAGAAGGTTTAAAAACAATCTAGTAACATTAGTAGCCCAACTAAATGAAATCTCTTACACTATTCAACTGTTATCTAACGAAAAGGCTTCCATGTGTCTACAGTTATGTGGACACATCAACATTCCTCATAATATTTTAACAAAAATAGAAGAAGAATCAGAATGTTTTCGTTTTGTATCTACTACACATTTTTGGGCTTGTGGCTACGAATTTTTAATCAAGCATCAAGATGATTTTACAATTCTCAAAGTAAATTCTGATTGTGAGGAGCTACCAGCCTTTTTAGAAACTAGAATTTGTGAGGCTTTACAGTTTGTACTTGGTGATTTAATAACATGGTCTACGCTTGAACTTAATCAAAGCACTCAAAGAACTATACGTATTCGACCTTTATTAAATAAAAACAATAAGACAAAATTACTACCTCCAATACGTTTTGAACAACTAGACATCACGGAAGATATTTGGAAGCTTTATGAGAATTATTTACAATATATCCTCCAATACTCTGAAAGAGTTTTGCATCCTATCTCAGGGTGGATTGCGCGTATTATCGAAGCGAGAACAGTATGCTTAGAATCTGAGATGTTGACGCTTTCTGTTGCTGTAGAGAGTTTGCTAACAATAGAACCTTTGAAAAAAGTATCAGAGAAACAAGCCTCTTTAGATGATGAGTCAGATGATGAGTCTAACAACCTCCAATCACAAATCTCACTTATTCAAAGTGTAATTGGACCATTGAATCTTGATAATAGTTTGAGAAAAAGATTAACAGGTTTTCTAGGTCAGATAAAGTCTGTAAGTTCTGTAAGTGCTATGGATCGATTGAGAAATTTGATAGAGAAAGGTTTATTAGATAAAAAATTGGTAGAAGCTTGGAAAAATGTTCGTAATAGTGCTGCTCATGGATATGTTTTGGATACTGAAAAATTTGAGACGTATCACAAGTTATCTAATCAAGTCACTGTTTTGTTTAATCATCTAGTTTTTCTTACAATTGGGTATGTAGGGAAGTACACTGACTATAGCGAAGACGGATGGATAGAAAAAGATTACAATAGAAAAAGTAATTAAAATCAGGCTACGCCGCTTAAACAGTCTGAGCAACTTAACTCTTGCTTAGATTCAAATATAATCACCTATATTAGGCAGTTTGTGGATACAGAAGCGCTTTTTGAAGAATTCTTTCAGGCGCAAGAGGATTACTTTAGTGCAATTTCAAAAATACGCAGGATTCCATCAGATAAAAAAGCCATCTTTTTTCGATTTCACCCAGAGAGTTTTCAATTTCCGAATGAAAAAATAATTTTGAAGAAAGGGATGTATAAAATAATAGGGTATAAGCCATCCCTTTAGAAGTACCTATAAGCGGTAATAGACGCAGCGGCGGTAATTGATCAGTCAATTGCAATTACAAATGCGGAACCCCGATCAATTAGATCGGGTTTTTTGCTTCGGAAGCACAGGGTTATTGCAATGCCTTCACCTCGTTGCTTTTTATAAAGACCCCTTGTCCAGCAAGTAAACCTTTGATGAATTTACAGAATATTCGTCACAAAAATGTATTAATTTGTACATACAGCAAAAACATGAAGCCATATGCGTAACATTAAGCAATCTTTACTAGTGATCGCCTCTATTCTTCTTGTAACCACGCCAGCTAAAGCGGATTGGCAATTTACAAAGTGGGGAATGACCCCAGCGGAATTGGAAAAGAAATCTCCGATTCATCTAGTAAAGGGGGATAGTAATTGTCCGGTTAGAGATTCACAGGTGTCGGTTAGTCCTTACGAAACCAAATATACATCCGATTGGACTGTCGGAAGCATGAGGTTTACTACTTGCTATCTCTTTCTGAAAAATAAGCTTTCTCTTGTTCATTTGTTTTCAAAAGATGTAGACGAGAAATCTGTAATCAAAGGCTTTTCTCAAAAATATGGACAACCTCAAGTAGACGACGTTTTAAAAGACGCAGGTATGATTTCTTATGTGTGGGATTTGCCGAATGAAAAGATAAAATTTTCTGTGCGCCAAGGTCTAGAGTACAAGTATCTTGTAAGCTACGAAAGTAAGATTGGTAGCGACGAAAATGCGGTTCGAGATAATCTTTAAAGCGGTTGACCAAGGAATAATAGCAAGGTCAACTGCAATCGCACTATTCTGCAAAATAACTATTAACGGTTATCCATCCTAAATATGAACTATCGCCGTCATAAAATTCATCTAACTCATTCACAACGACTTGGTTGGTTTCTTTGTTGAATTATATCGAAAGCAGAAATGGAGCACAGTATTTCAGTGTAAATTGATCTTTGTCTCCAGGCTCTAGTATCCAAGCAATTGAATCCGCATCGTGTGGTAACTCGGAGGGTAGGTCAGGTAGTTCGTTGATCTGGGAGAGGGTAAAGTGGTCGCTCTCCCAATCGAAATTGCAAAGGTCTATCATCTGCTTACTGATACAGGAGGAGTGATCGCATTCCAATTGCCTTTCTTCAAAAACCACTTTCCCGCCTCGGGGAATCTGGTAGTGCCAAACGTACTGCTAATTGCAAATGCAATAACCCAATTGCAATAACTCCCCTTTGCTAGTCGTCACCAATCAATAAGCAATCGCTTAATTGACAGCGACATGAATATGTTTACCTCTGGTGCAATTGCAATTACTCCCCTCTGTGCGATTGCCTGTTGAATCTCCTCTTCATTTTTCTTTAGTATCACTTTACACTTATCGTTGCTTGATGAAATATACTTCTATAAGTGTTAATTAATACGGGTAAATGATAAAAGCAGGTTTTTTGACAACGATTGTTGCTCTAGCCATAGTTACGGGTAGCATGAACATTGCCATTGGCGATTCTGTTAACACGAAAAATACATCATGCTTAAATGTAAGTAGTACATCTAACTCCGTAAAATACTCCAACCTTTTCCCCTCACTGCCTATTTTTGATACTGAGAGTACTAAATGGCGACAGATTCGCTGGTCAACTCCTGTAATTGCTCGTGATAAATTTACTGAGAAAGAACTCATTGTTGTGTTTGATCATGACTACAACAAGGGATTCGTAAACGGCAAAGTGGCAGAGAGGGGTGTAATTAGTGTCTGGTCACAAGAAGGTATCAAAGCCAAGCAATATGTCATTGTTAATGGTAAAAATGAATCTGTTGACTCTCAGGCACTCTCGGTTAAGGTAAATCGACAAGTTTTCGATTTACAAAAAAAGGGCGAAGACGTGTTTTTGATTAGTCCAGAACTTAGGGAAGCATTAAGTACTTCTGAACCCATTAAAGTCTATATCCGCACTACATCCCTAACCGGAAATACTCAAACGATTCCAATAGGAGATAAGACAATTAAAGCTTGGCAATCTGTCGGGGAAATGCTGCGCTCGCTGAATAATTCTAAGAATGCTTGTAATCCAAATTAATTAGGGGAATTTTAACAATGAATTTTTGTTCGAGATTTGGTCAAGCATTAGCAGCAATATTGTCTGCCACTAGTATTGTTTCCTTTCCATTCGTAGCACAAGCCAACGATTGGGTTTTGATGTCTTCGTCTGCTGCACAATCAGGAGGAGCAAGGTTTTTTGTAGATCGTGATTCAATCATACATAACAAAACAAATGCTCAATCATCTTTATTTGTGATCTATCAGCAGCCAGATGATGGTTTAATAGGGTACTTTGCCGTCAGAGAATTCTCTTGTAATGACAAGAAATGGCGTGATCTTCAAACCACATACTTAAAAGAGGATGGTTCTACTAGAAAGGTAAGTGGCAACGATGAATGGAAAGTCCTAAAAATGCCTATTGCTGGCACTATAGCTGAACAGTTGTTTCAGGGTATTTGCAACTATTATAAAAATTAAATTTACCATCCATTGAAAGAGTGGTCGTCAGTCCAAGGCTTGCCACTTTGACTTAGTCATCTTGCTATCAGCTTTGATATCAGCCAATTAATGCCGAACCAAAAACACCCCTTTCAGAATGAGCTAGAAGGCGGGTGTTTTCGGTTGTTGGGGTGATTCATCCTTGAAGAAATCAAAAGTTAATTACAGAAACAGCTTTTTTACGTTGCTCTGGTGTTACTTCCAAATATCGCTGCAATGTCCCCAAGTCATTGTGACCGCTGATTTCTTGGATATGGCGCAAGGGAACACCAGCACTAGACATTATGGTTAGTGCTGTGCGTCTAAACGAGTGGGTACTGACACCGACCAATCCAATGCGATCGCACGCCTGCTGCAAAATTTTATCTGCTGCATATCGGGTAAGGCGCTCGCTTATCCCTCTCCGACCTGGAAACAGCGGACCAGCCTTTGGTTGGTATTCAGATAAAAATGCCGCAAGCGCTGGCTGAATGTCTACAACACGAGTTTTGAGTTTCCCTTTGGTGGTAGACTTTCTAAAAGTGATGGTTCCACCCCTGACGTCAGTTGTCTGGAGTGCTAGGGCTTCACTAACACGACAACCAGTAAAAAGGCAAATGGCGAACAGCGTTTTACCCGTGGTGTTAACAACCCCTCGGTGAATAATCGCTGCAATTCCTCCTGAGTTAAAATCTTGCCTTGACCGTTGCCGTTTATCTTCATTTTTTTCTACCTATAGTTGAATACACGAAACACGCATTTCGTGGACTAGACCCCTTAAAGTATCGAAATTTCGTCCCTTTTGAATTAGAAACGCCCAGGCATTAATCAAAACTTAGACAACAGACGAGCCAGAAACCCTTTCTAGCGTTGAGCCGAGATAGCTGCAAGTGCGATTCGTTCTGGAAAAAGAAAAATCAAAATTTTGCTGCATCAGCATATTGGTGTTTTGCATTTTTGATATTCTGCATACGCAAAATGTCACTCCTCGATTGCAACGTCTGCAAGAACAGTTGTCTCGTAGGCTGCTAATGGAATACACTTTCTCCTATCTGACGTTTCACTGTTTCAACATTTTGCTAGAGTGCTATTTCAGGTCTTTGAGTTTTTAGTGTTTCATATTTTTGCATACGCAAAATATCAAAAACTCGTAAATCTGAAAATCTGGTTGTGTGGAACATCACATTTCTGGAATAGTATAATTCTGCTATTGCGGTACTATAAAAGGCTAAAACGTCAAAAACCCTGATGGGTGTACAAGGAGCAGATAGTGATTATCACCGTTGCAAGCTTTAAAGGCGGGGTAGGGAAGACAACTACGGCGGTTCATCTGGCGGCATATCTTCACCAGAACAAGGAAACGCTGCTTGTTGATGGCGATCAAAACCGTTCGGCAATGACCTGGGCAAAGCCGGGTAAACTTCCTTTCAAAGTCGTTAGTGATGTTCAAATGGCTAAATACATCCGTCAATTTGAACATATCGTCATTGATACCCAGGCCCGGCCCACCAAAGAAGACCTACAAGAACTTGCCGACTCCTGCGAGTTGCTGATTCTGCCCACCACGCCTAAAGGCTTGGATCTGGATGCCCTCCTGCGAACGGTCGATGTCCTGCAACAAATGAATGCCAATTTCAAAGTCTTGCTGACGATTATTCCACCAGCGCCGAGCCAGGCGGGAAAAGAGGCGAGGGAAATGCTGCAGGCTGAAAATATTCCGGTTTTTCAGGCAGAGATTAAACGACTGGTTGCCTTTGAAAGAGCGCCACTCGAAGGCGTCATCGTTAGAGATTACCCCGACCCCAGAGCGGAGGCTGCCTGGGCTGGGTATGAGGAGCTTGGAAAGGAGATACTCGCATAATGGCACAGGAAAAGAAAACGGGTGGCCGCTTCGCTGGTCTTCGCACCCTGCGCGAACAGCGGATGGAGGAACCGGAGGAACTAACCCCAGACACAGAAATTACAGACGCTAACCCTGTCATACCTCCCGTTGTTGTGGAAGAACAAGGGCAGGGTATTTCTGCTGATCACCAAGAGCCAGCGATGGTCGAGCAGAAGGCAAAACAGACGCCGCTTCCTAAAACGGATGTGCTCGCCGAAGAGGAAAAACGTGGGCCAGGACGCCCTCGCGGCCGCCGTAGCAATCCGAACTATACTCAGGTATCCGCCTATATTCCCTTGGATATGCTGCTGGAAGTGCAAGATGCTTTAGCAGAAGAAAGAAAACAGTTGAGGAGGCGGACGCCGCGTCCTGTCAGTGATCTGCTCGAAGAGCTTCTAGGTGAGTGGCTACTACAGCGGAAAGCGGAAAAACGGAAAGTCGAATAGGTGAATTTTTGGAGTTTCGTCATTTTGCATACGCATGCATCATGCATATTGAAGCTTATCTCGGTGGACACCCACCTAGACATTTACAGAAAAATGGTTACTTGGGAAGGTATGGGTTAGGCGATCTTGTCCTACCACCAAAAGCTTTAATGAAGGAGCGAAGCTTTGGTAGTTAAAAAAAACTTAATTCCTGCCAAATTGGCAACAAAACCTTAGAGAAATCCCCTATAAGTGATTTCAAGTAAGATTTCTTACTCAAGTAGTTTGGTCACAATTCAAAAGCCCTGCATTAAGCATTTTGCGGGGCTTTTATTTCTTCTGGAAATTATAGCAAAAAGATAGGCGATTGCATGCAGGCACTGGCCCAATGGGCCAACCGCTCTTCCAAGTGTGGGGAACTAAGGCACTTACCAGTAATAAAATGTCCAACCGTCGCCCAGCCTGGAAGGCTGGGCCCCTACACTATCAACGTGTCTGCACACCGATTAACGAGTACGGTTGGACATTTTATTTTTTGGATCTCCCTAAGGTATTGATAACAGCTATTATCACTACCTTCTATGTGTAGCAGTAGTTTAACCACATTTAATTTTTTAGCTCTTGCTATATTCTGTATTCTGTAAACTTACTGCATAAGTAGCTTTTGCTTGCATCTATATAAGTTATTGAATCTAGTAAAAATGACTAATTAATTTATCTATCTACTGAAAAATCAAGAAATATGGAACAAAGAAGAACAGAACCCACACGTTATTTGTGTGCAGCCGTTCAAATTGATGAAAACTTCTGTGACCAACTTATTAAAGAGTTTTTTGAGGAAGATTATATAGTTATAGGTCTTTCTCACGGAATTGATCTTCCCACTGTTCTCAAGAGTTGTCTTTTAGCTAAGAAGAGGAGACAAGACCGAGATAGTCGTTTATGGATTTTATTTTTCTTGCTAGTTGCGACATTTTTATACGGTTTTTTTCAGTTTATTTCCCCATTGCATTGTTTCATTACTATCTCAATTCTTTATATGATTGCATGGAGAATCGTATTTTTGCATGAGCGTACAAGTCTTTATGATATAGTGGGTAAACATCTTTTAAAGGGGAATTTTAATCCTGATTTTCTAAATTCGCAGATAAATTCAGGGATAGAAAAAGCCCTTGAAGCAATAGCCAATACACAGGATGCGAACGTCATTATATACGGAGGATTTTCACCCTTTGTTGGCTCTGGTATTTACATTAATGGATGGTCATTTGCTATAGATATTAGTAAAGGCAAGGAAGAGATGGGAAGTGTTATGAAACCTCTTCCATTTCAAGTTAGTGAATTATACGATTATATTAGTGAGAAAATCAATGAACTTGAATTGAGTGGGTTGAGTATTGAAGATAAATTATATGTCAGTGGTCAAGAAATTCGAGATCGTAAAGAATTTCTTCCCGACCCATTTATGCGACCAATTACTAGGGTAGATAATGCTTTTGTTAAATCTTTAATTGATAAAAATAACCATATCATTCGACATTATAGGTGTATACAAGTTAAGCACTGGAAGGGTGAACTTGTTTTTTCGATCTTTCTCAGATTTACAAAAATTCAACATAGTTTATTCGTAGATGCAAATTATTACTTACTCACACCTTTATCTCAATATTACCGTCAGTTTGATACTATAAAATCAAAACCATCTTCTGAGGATATCCGAAAAATCGCTTTAAAAACTGCATTGACAACGATTTACTTTGGCATAGCTTCACTAATATCTCCTTTTCAAGAATGGAGTAATTCTCAAGCAAATGAATCACAGAGAAAGGAGAAACAAAAGGAGATTAAATCTAATCCTGCTTTTAACTACGGAGCAACTACCAGCTTACGTGAGAGGATAAGTTTTAACAATCAGTATCATCGATATTTTCAGAAACTTGATCAAGAAATGTATATGAGAGTTATTGAACGCAGAATTATAGACGGTTTATTAAAATTTTTGGATAGCAAAAAAATTGATACCTCAGACTTCAAAGAAACAAAATCAGCATTATTAAATCATGGCTTAATAGTTTCTGGTGGCTCGATAAATGCTACGAATTTATCAGTAGGAGAGAAAGCAAAAGCAGTATTTAATGAGAGCTTTCAGTCAGAGGAAAAAATGTTAAGAAGGCAGTCCCAATGAAACAAGTTTCACGAGCCTTGCCATGAAAGTGGTATTTTCCCCACTCCCCACTTTCAAGTTAGAGAGTAGAAGGAATCCCTATAAATAAATTTAAGGGATTTAGCAAGCAAGGATGCAGTATTTAAGAGCACTTTGCATCTCAAAATACATATTTTCTTGTTTTTTCATAAATAAATTTAGGGGCTTGTGATCCTTATGGTATAGAGCACATCAAAAGAAATTCTTCCCTTCGGCCTTTCTTAGTCAATTTCAATAATTTTCTAACTTGAAAACCAAATAAGGAGTTTTTATGAATATCGGTACTGGGAATGAAGGAATCTTAATGTTTGGTGGTAACATTTCTGCTGAAAACTTGGTATTAGGGAAGAACGCAAAGGTAATTAAAAATATGAATAATAGGGCTGTTAATGCTGCTGAAGCCTTGGTAACTAGCAACTCTGTGCTCATAACAATTTTAATTTTAGCAGCTATTCCCCACGGTCTGCGCTTAGATAAAGAGATTCGAGAAATTGAAGAAGCTATACGACGAGCCTCCAATCGAGATTTATTTGAAATTAAAGTTAGAACCGCTATACATCCAAAAGATATTCGCAGAGCCATCGCGGAAGAACAACCTCAAATCGTTCATTTATGTGGACATTGTGAAAAAGATGGTAGCTTGCTCTTAGAAGATGATGGGGAAAACAATAAGCCAGTTGCACCGGAAGGTTTAGCATATCTGTTTAAGTTGCACGCTGATTACGTTAAATGTGTACTACTTAACACTTGTTATTCAGAAAAACCAGCTGAGGCAATTAGCCAATATATTAATTATGTAATTGGCATGAATAGCCTAATACAAGACAGGGCAGCAATTGAGTTTGCTAAAGGATTTTATGATGGATTAGGTTACAAAAATTCAGGCAATCAAGATGTGTTTCAACGAGCTTTTGATGAAGGTATGCTTGCTATTCTACTAGAAAACCTTTCAATTGAGTCGATACCAGTTTTGAAAAAAAAACTTTAGCTAGCAAGATTGAAACTGCTTCATCATCAGAAATTCCCGTTACTAGCTTTGAACAATTTCCCGATCTATATCCTTGTCTGTACTCTCGTATTGACTGCTGTCTTTCCCCAGTGGAGACAGCATTGACAACGCCGCGATTGCTCAATCACGACCATCATTAACCAGACTTATGAATAAAAGCTGAAAAGGGGTTTTTGCGTGAAAGACAGCTGGCGAGCTGTATAAGCAGAAGTTAATCAGAAACTTGTGCAACGAAATAATCGGCTTTCTACGGTTTTCAACTGTCAGAATTACAACTATTTTTAGGACAGTTCTTTTTTGGTTGTCGAAAACCTCCATGCTCACCCGCAGAAAAAATAAAGCCTATAGAAGCCGTGAATATCTTACTACAAAAGAGGTCTACCAGCTTATATCAGCCGCGGGAAATAGAGGTCGGCACAAGGAACGCGATCGCTGTTTGATATTATTGATGTTTCGTCACGGGCTAAGAGCGTCTGAAGCTGCTGAGCTAAAATGGGATGCAATTATGCTAGAAGAGGCGGAGATTAGCATCAGCCGTGCTAAAAATAGTAACGACGGCACGCACCAGCTGCAACCCGACGAGGTGGAAGCATTAATTAAGGTCAGGGAATTGTACCCTAAAAGTTATTTTGTATTTCCCAATGAGAGGGGTGAGCATATTACACCAGATGGCATCAGCAAAATAATTGAAAGAGCCGCGGCAGACGCGGGGCTAAGAATTAAAGCACATCCTCACATGCTGCGGCACAGCTGCGGGTATTATCTTGCTAACCAGGGAGTGCCAACTGCAGACATTCAGGACTGGTTGGGCCATAGAAATATTCAAAACACAGTTAAGTATACTGCCCAAAATCCAAAGCGATTTGAAAAGTTCAAATGGGATTGGGATTGAAGGGTACTCACGGTATTAGGGAGATCCATCAAAATAAAATCAAGCGCCTTATTAGAACGGATATCTGTCTGGATTTATGAATTAACAAGCGAAGGCGTCGCATCTGCCATGAAAAATGGGGCAGGCTTCTTGGTTTATTCCTTTGATGTTCTCACTAACTAGTTGTTGTATAAAGCCTGCCCCATTTTTATAGGTTTATCCCTCGGCTGGGATTTTATTTCTTGGCAAGTGCCTTAGCAGCCTTGCACCTAGAAGGAGGAGTGGGAGCCAATTAGTCATGAAGGCGATCGCACTCTTTGAGCAGTGCAATCATGCAATCGGCTTTTTCACCTTACTGGGCAACTAGTAGGAGTATTTGCAGAGGTGGCGTTGGTCGCAGTGGAAATCAGCGTTACTTCGCCTTTATCGTTGAACGCCCAACCAGTTGCGGGGATAATTGCAACCGGTTGTGGTTTGGCTTTAGCAGCATGTGTTTTGTGATGATGTTGTTGTGCTGTAGTAACACTTAGGCGAGCATCTGTCCAAAGTGCGTCACCTGTGAGGGGTTCGTTGGGACTAGGGGGCAAACCACCGCTCCCAGTAATGGTAAAGCTACTGCCACCATTGGCTTCATTAAAAGCGGCACAGCTTGAGGAAATTGGCTTGGAGGCTTGTTTAGTGACTGTGGGTAGGGTAGCTAAACCACGAGTTGGGTCAATATCAGGTGTAATAATATTAACTTGACCGCTTAAAGTAGGATTCGTCAGAGATATTGCTGTAATATCGTTTGTTGGTAGCTTTTGCGGGTCTAGTTTACTAGGATCTGTAGTTCCTAGTAATGTCTCTAAGTCTGCTAGACTACGTTGATTAAAGTTATAAATACCAAGCGCGTTGATTTTAATTACACCACCAGCACCATTGAATGCATTGGCAGTAATATCGTTATTTTCATTAGGTGCTGCCACAACGAAACCGTTAGGAGTATTGATCGTAATATTACCGCCATTTCCAGTTGCAACTGCTGTCGTCGAGATTTGACTGTCGTGACGCAGTAGCAATAAATCCTGTGGTGTTAGTGTAATATTACCGCCATTGCCTAAGGTTGTAGCTGCTATAATGAATCCGTGCTCAAGACGAATAGAATCAGATGTAACTTCAATATTACCAGCTATACCTTGTTTTATACTGTTGGCTGCTAGTAGAGCACCATTGGCAATATTAATGGCATCACGGGCATGAATGGTAATATCTCCTCCATTTGCACTAGAGAAGCTAGTCACTAGACCACCATTGGTTAATGAGAGGGTTCCTGTTGTCACTACAATATTTCCCCCATTACCTGGACTTCCCACAGTTTGTACCCCACTCCTAAGCAGACCATTACTGCTTATACCGTCGATGGCTATAGTATCACTCGCGTCGATAGTGATACTGCCAGCATTGCCTTGCCCAAAGTTATTTGCATTGAGTTGTCCGTCATTAGTTAACAACAGCGCCCTGGTAGTCACATGAATATCTCCACCATTGCCTATACTGTTCATTCCCAATGTACTGGATGCCCAACTGGGTTGCGGTGTTCCATCTGGATATTTTCCTACACTGTCAAAAGTCACAGTATCACGAGCGTTAATCGTAATATCACCTGCATTTCCCCGCCCATCTGTGTTGGTATTCACTCCAGCGCCATTTGTCACCGAAAGTGACCCAGTTGTTATCTGGATGTTTCCCCCCTTGCCTACACCTCCAGTTAACAAGTTGCTTTCCACTCCAGTACTAGCAATGCCCTCTACACCATCGAAATGAACATTATCACGCGCATCAATGATAATATTACCTGCATCACCTTGCCCTAAAACGCTAGTTGATAGTTCCGCACCATTGGTTAATAAAAGTGACCCAGTTGTGATTTGAATGTCTCCTCCGTTGCCGATAGCGTTGGGATCTACAGCACTGTCAGCATGGCTACCACCGTCTAATTTGACTGTACTTCGGGCATCAATTGTAATCTTCCCACCATTCCCTTTCCCTAAAGTATCACTACCTAAAAAGGCTCCATTGGTCAGAGAGAGAGTGTCCGAAGTGATCCCAATATCTCCGGCTTTGCCTGTTGCCCCTGGCTGTAAAGAAGTGTTGGCATCACTACCACCGTCCAAATTGACTGTACTTCGGGCATCAATCGTAATCTTCCCACTATTACCATTCCCAGAACTACTACTACCTAAAAAAGCACCATTGGTCAAAGAGAGTGTGCCCGAAGTGATCTGAATATCTCCGGCTTTGCCTGTTGCCCCTGGTTGTAAATAGGTGATGGCACCACTAAAAGTGTTATCGCTCTCACCATCGAAGTTGACTGTATCACGGGCATTGATAATAATGTTACCTCCATTCCCTCGCCCATAAACCAGAGTACCCAGTTGCGCTCCATTTTGTACTGAGAGGGAACCTGCGTTGATATTTATATTGCCACTATTACCACTTCCATTGGTATTAATTGTGTTACTAATTGTACTTCCTTGATCTAAGGTAATTGCTCCTGTAGCATTGAGTTTAATATCTCCTGCAACAGTACCAGCATCACCTAACCCGATTCCAATTCCGCCAAGTAATGATGAATTTGAAATTCCTAGATTACGAGCATTGATGGCAATATCCCCACCTGTTGTACCAAAAACACTAATTGCAGAACTATTGGTCAAGGATACATCTGCCCGTTGTACATCATCCGGTACACTTAAACTGATTGTATTACCCGCAACATTTAGTCCTATACTGCCAGGTGTTGCCAATCCTGCCAACTCAACATGGCCGTCATAAGCCCTCAGACCACCACCATCTAAGTTTATATTCCCACCGACCAACAACAAACTATTCCCATTTGGTACTCTCAGACCAGTTGTCTTATCACCATTTGGATTGATACCTGCGGGTGCTATTGAACTATTTTGAATGGATGCACCAGCAGAAATCTGGTTAGAAAACAACGCTGTTGGATTGACTGTTAATAGAGAGGGATTGTTTGGCACAGAAGCGCTAAAAGTTCCCTGATTACCAAATTGAATTGCATTCGCAGTCGTTGCTACAAACGACCCACCGATATTCAGACTGGCATTTTTTCCAAACACAATGCCTGACGGGTTGAGAAAAAAGACATTTGCTGTAGCGTTAGCCTGGATGATTCCATCTATATTAGAGACTGACCCACCTGTTACCCGACTGAAGATGTTCTGAATATTAGCAGCATTATTAAAGAAAGCTGTCCCCCCAGTCGGCACTGAAAACTGTTGGAAGCTGTGGAACAAGTTGCGTCCGGCTTGCGTTCCCCCTGTGATATTAAATGTACTGCCATTAACTGTGACACTGGAATTATTCGGTAGCGTCCGATCTGGTGTTATTTGGGAGTACGCACAATTTGCCGTCCATATCCAAGCACTACCAACAGCTATCCCTAGGAAATAACGCCAGATAGATCTCATCCCTGACATTGCAGTCTCCTTTGAACCCTGAATAATCCAGCACTACTTACGAGTAAATCATTATTCAGGTATTTGTCGTGCAACTGAAGGGTAATAACACCTGTTTTCTTAACAAAACTCAATCTTACCTACACACTCGTACAGTTTAATGCCATTTTGTGGTCAAGGCGATTGCCCCAAGGGCACTGCCAAGGCGATCGCCAGCACTATGCTAGTTAAGGGAGATCCTTAAAAATAAAATCCCAGCCTTTGTTGGTTAGTTCGCTACTCGCAGAAAGATATTTGTTGTAATAAGGCGCTTGTTTTTATTTCATGGCAAGTGCCTAAGGTGATTACATAGCAAAAGCCACCCTGCGTTTACTTCGGGGTGACTCTTAGGTCGATCTTTGCGTGGTTTTATTCTATGAGATTCAATAGATGATCGGACTTGGGGCTATAACCATCAGGGTTTACAGGTATGAAGGGGAAAAGCCACCCCCAGAGGTAACTAGGGTGGCTTTGAGATGATCAACTGTTTTAATTAGCAAATATCCTACTCCTCAATTATGAGGAAATGAGGTCTATCAACTCATATCAGCAGCGGCAAGTGGCGGTCGGCACAAGGAGCGCGATTGCCATGCACGGGCACTGCGCTCGAGAGCGCGATCACTATTTCTCTTTCGTTAACCGCTTCCCAAAACTCGGTTTCCTGCCCGAATGCTACTCATACCCCATCAACTCTTTGTAAATTTATCCCATTTTCGAGAGATTTTATCAATTTTATTTACATCTAACCACGTTATTTGCTCTCTGAATTTATTCCATTCCTTATAAATTTCCCCAAAAACAGGATCTTCTGCATATTCTTGTAACAATTCTTTCGTTTTTTCTCTAAATGTTTTACAGAGCGTTTCATCGAATCTTACCAAATGAACATTTTTAGGCATATTTTGCAGAACTCTACTGTTGTTTTGCTCATATTCATTTAGTATATTTCTATGAGTTTCAAAGCAAGCTACTTTGAGGATTTGTCGATAGTGAGATGGTAAATGATTCCAGGCTTCTCGATTTATTTGTAGTTCAAATGTTGTGCCTGGTTCCCACCAACCAGGATAGTAATAAAAGTCTGCGGCTTTATGTAAGCCTAGCTTAATATCATCATATGGTCCAGTCCATTCAACAGCTAGAAATTCACCTTTTTTGAGCTTTTCTATACAGTCGTCTAAAGTAAGCTTTTCTTTACCTAACTTGTTAAGATCTGAATGAAGAGTCACACCAAATTTTTGCAAAACAGTTCCACCTAGTCCAGGAATACGAATCTTTTGACCACGGAGCTCGTCTACTGACTTTATCTCCTTTTTAAACCATCCTCCCATTTGTGCTCCTGTAGCTCCAGATGGGAAAGAAATTATATTTTTGAAACCCACTTTTCCATAAATTGATTGTACATAAGTCTCTGGTTCATCAGGATTTTTCTTGTAATCAAGCCATGCATTTTGCTCTTGTGGATTTAAGCCAAAAGGAATAGCACAAGCGAAGTAAAGGGCTTTATGTGATTCGCTATAGTAGATTCCACTGTATCCACATTTGTAAGTACCATTGTTGACATTTTCCAATATATCTTCCGTTTCTCCGTTGTTATTAAGTGTAATTTTGAAGCGATTATTTGTCATCTCATTAACGAGATCGCAGACCATTTGTGGAGCTTTATGAATAATAGTATCTTGAATACTATTGCTTAAAAAGGTGTGCATCTCCCATTCGATGAACGGAAAAAGTTCAGTTTCAGTGGATGGTTTTGATGGCTCGTCTATAGGTAAAGCCTTATAATTAAATTTATCGAGGAGCAAACCACCAAATAGACTTGTCGCGCTCACAAGTGTATAATTAAGAATTTTCCGACGTGTACCATTGTTGCTACTTTGTTTTGTAGCAACTGTATTTGCTAGCCCCTTAAATGTTCCAGCACAAGTCTCTAGGGATTGAATGTCATTTTTTGTCGGTATATTTCTTGCCGTGCTTAACAGTAGAAGAGATAGCTCCTCCGCTGTATCTCCACCTATTTCCTTGCCAATGGTTGCTGACAATTTTCGAGCATAAACCTTAAGCTCCCCCCATTTGGCAGTGGGCACTTCATCTTTTCTAAGCTGTTCTGCACTACCTCGGAGACACTCCTCAATGTTTAAGAAGTACTCTACAATGCGTTTACGTCTTGCTTCTCCAGCTTGCTGAAAGCGATTACTCGCTTCAGACAACTTTTCTCCAACTTCAACTAATTCTGCTAACATCTTTGCCTCCTGATAAATAAATCGGCGGGAAAAATCGATCTAGTTAACGAAATAGCAAGTAAACTGTATTTGAAAAGGCAGTCTCAATGAAAAAAAATCACCCTCCAGAAAGCGGGATTTTATTTATATACCACATGGTTTCTGTTCTAAATTCCGTAATCAAAGTAAGAAACTTATGAAGCATTCTTGCAAAAGAATAGCCTGTTAGATCAGATTGTAGGTGTGATTCTATACCAATTCAACTAGAGAGTATATGAAATTGATTGTCATGGACTACGCTTTTACCCAACTTATAACCGTAAGCTGGTAAAACCTGAAAAATCTGGCTGCCCTGACGAGAACGCTAACCCTTATTCCATTAAGTTTCGCCGTATGTCTGCCCTGAATACCTTACTCGATGCCCAATCACCGAAAGTTGGTAAAACGGAAAAAGGTGAGCCTGCTGTCCTCAAACGCAAGTCTCCGAATCAACGCCGACATGAGGACGTGCGCTCGCGGGAACTTGTTACCAAAAGAAGTGGATGCAATGACTAAAGCTACCAAAAAGCGTGGTATCAGACACACACTTCGTGATGCAACGTTGGTTCTGCGACCGATGCATTAAAGGAAAAGCAATTATTGGCAGTGGGGTACGAAGGTTCTGTAGCGCGGGGTAAAAAGGTTTTTAGCATTAGGTTACCGATTGATATAGAAGAGAAGCTGGAAGGGATAGCCAAACAAGAAAGGATCACTTTGATTCGAGAGGCGATCACAACAGCGGTCAGAAACTATGAGCAAGCATAATTTTGCACAATAAAACCCCCAGCGTATAATACTGGGGGGTTTGATTACGGTTGAATTATTGATTTTTGTGTTGCTCGGTAGTATTACCGTCTTGGTGGTTGGGGCTGTGCATTATTGAAAAGAACAGAAGATATCCAACTCCAAGCAATAAAACTACAAGTCCTATTGATTGTCTGGTGAGTAGATTGCTTGTTAGTGTTGATTTTGTTGTTATGTTATTCGTTGGTGGATTGTTAACACTACTTTCTACTGGTGGCTCACTTGGCGAATATTGAGCCATTAAATCAATAACTTGGTTCACAATATTGCTATCACCCAAGTCGTACCACCCGTCTCCTGTTCGGAAGTTTGATATGGCTATCTGAATACTAACGTAATTGCTAGTTTCAAGAGTAGGACAATCGTAGATGAGTTCCAGCGGATAGAGAGAGTTTATACTGTTGTATCTTTCAATCTTCTTTGTCATCTCCTCCCGGCTACTAGCGGTTTCTATCTTATACCTACTCGTTCCTTTTGCTCTGACTAGATAAATGTATCCCTGCATACTGATGCACCTTAATATCGTCATCAAATCAGCCTTAATATAGTAAGGAATGCTTGCAAATAAAAAAGCAATATTTTCTGGAAACTTTGAGCAGATTCGGATTTTTTAATCCATGCCTAGCAACATGGTTTTTGTTCGCTCTGCTTTTGGCTCATCAAAACTCAAAATGATATTAATGCCATCTATTTTGAACGCATATTGTGTGTCTGAAAATTTCTCCACTCGCGAGTTATTTGTTAGCATTTGATAATCTCCTAAATAATATTTGCTAATAAAAACTAGTGATGGCAGGTTAGCAATCACCTGTTCCAAGCTCAGGAACATTTCAGGAACAATTAGAAACTCAGGAACATTTAGGAACAATCTCAGGAACAACAGGAACAAGACAGTATAAGGCTTTTAGCATTTCAGGGACATTAGGAACAATCGTAGAAACAGTCAGAAACAAGGGTTATTTGTGTATTGTTCCTGTGTTCCTGAAACCGTGGCTAGACGATAGGTGTGTACCCATCCTCCTCATTACCCTCTATCACCTCTTCTGCAATTAACTCAGATAAACCATCAATCAATAATTGCTTATCTGGCTGTCTTTGCCACCTCCTAGACTTTCTAATTGCATCAAAGCTAATAGGGTGTTTGTTTGCCGATTTGATTACCTCCAATATGATTTGTGCAACTGGAGATAGTTCACTTTTTTGTTGCGGTGTGCGCTCAACATCCTTTTGGTCAACATCAAATTCTAGCTTAAGTAGATTATTCAAATACTCTGGTGATACAGTATCAAGCTTAATTGTTGGGTGATGACCTGGTTTGTATTTGCGTAAGTCAGGGAGTAAAGCAACTCTAGCAGGTTCTAAAGTCGTAAAGATAATTGGTCTACTATTGGCTCTTGAAATCGGTTTTAATCGCTTGAATTCTGTTAATAGTGTTGCCCGTTCGTTTTCGTCTGGAACCATATTTTGATCGCCTATCATATTGGCAAGCACACCGTAAGACTCATTGATAGAACCGAACTCATCAACCGAGTAGTTACCTAGTCCAACCAAATTAAAATTCTTGCGACTATTCCTATCAGCTTTTAAGCCAATTGCAGCCAGGTTGAAACTTTGTAGGTCAACAAGCAAGCAGACATTTAATTCACGTCCATTAAAGATAATGTCTGGTAACTTTGTTAGATATTTGCTTTCTTTAACAACTGGCTCATTTTTGTTTTCTTCCAGTGCTCGATTAATACTCAACCAATCTGCCAGAATTAACCGCACTGGAGATAAGTTACCTCTGTTGTGTTCTGGTAGGCGACGGCGCTTGTCATAAATGCTGTACACGTGATCAAGTACTTTTAGTGCTGCACTTGGGTCAATTGCATCAAATAGAACAACCCGCTTTTTCTTATCGAGTCCACAAAATGAATCGTTCTTTTGGGAAATAGCCCAGACTTCGGCGTCAGGATATCGCTCGAAGAATTTAGTCAACAAGTAAGCCTGAGTTACCGACTTGCCCGCGCCAGTCCCGCCAACGAGTAGTGTTGAGCGACGGGAACCAACCAAACCATTAAGCACTGTCATTGCTAGTTGTTCAGATGGCTGCTCAGGTCCCATTTCTGGTTTTGTGGCATTTCCGGAAATTACTGTTTGTTGTTGTCCTGTCACTTTATCAGATGGGTTATTGATGCTATCTAATGTTTGTGTGCCTGCGAGTTGGTTAAGTGCTCCCTCCTGACGATTAATGTTTTCGTCTACTCCCCTTACCTGTTCCTCTATGAAAGCTTCGTAATCTTCGCCTAAATATTCTGCTTCTAAGGCTTTTTGCTCAGTGGCACTCATCCAATCAATTTCGGCAGTAATCACAGAATGCTCACCCTCAAGCGCTTTCCTATGTTGCTGCAAGGCAAATTCCTCGTCGATTTCCTCACGGCGATCACGTTTGTGTTGCAATATCTCAATTTGCCCAACAGCCCAAGCAGTGGCAGCTGCTGCAATTAGACTTAACCCACCGGCGACTTTTCGCCAATCGGCATAACCGGGTAGTTCCTGAACTGCTTCTAACTTCCACCCCTGGCGTCGCGCTTCTGCTGTTAGTCGCAAAAACTCTTTGTCTGACTTAGGCGAAAAAGTATGTTGAAGATTTACAGCCAACTCACCAAAGTTAGTGGATAAATCATCAGCAGTGCTTTCTACATTACTTTCAGTCTTGTCTAAGTCAAAGTCCCATATCTTATTGTGGTTTTTAGCTTGCCTATGACGACGAATAGCTTCACGTTGCTTGGCGAGAGCGATTGCCCGCTGCCGCAGTTTAGCAGCATTGATTGAGGCTTGCTCTTGATGCCACATAAACAAGTCAGGGCTAACATCTTTGACTATCCTGCAATTAGTATGAGGCACACAATACTCTATTAACGGATTCCACCGAGGGATTACAGCCGCACCCGATAGGGCGAGCGTCACGGCTAGCAATCCCCACCCAGTCTCTAAGTTGATGTACTTAGTGGGGATATTAATCACTTATAACCCTCCTGCTATAGTTCCAACAATTGTTGCCACACTGGTTTCTATGCCACTGCTAAGACCTTCTTTCCCTCCCTTGGCTACCGCAGATGCAACGTTAACACCCTTAATCAAAAACAAGGTGAGGTATGCCCAATTGCGATTGTTAGAGTCACGGCTAAACAAAGAGACGTTCATTGCAATCACAAACCAAACGACAATGCCCATAATCTTCTTCAGGAATAAGACTTGCTGCATTCGTAGGGTAGTTGTGGCTTCTTCCTCTTGTTGTTCCGGTTGCGGTTGGAATTGGTTAAATAGCTCTAGCACTACACTCTCCTCCTATATTTGCGATCTAAAACGAGTGAAGTTGACGCCAGATGGTTTATTCCCGTCGCCCTTAGTTATGCGTTGCCTGCGAGCCGAGGCTTCTTGGCTTGCTTTCAACCTTTGTTGAAGAGCAGTTGCTTGATTTTGCTTTTGAGTCCTAGCCATTACCTCCATGTTCTTTCTCTTCTGGTCAAAAAGCGCTTTTTGATTGAGTAATGCCATCTTGGTCTGAACATTATCCAATGCCATCTCACCAGCAGTTTGACCAGCAATTATCTTTTGCTGGTTGGAGTGGTGTTGGTTAAGTTTTGCGCTATCTGCAGAGTATTTGTCTCCTGCTAAGTGGGCATTGGAAATATATTTGTCAACCTGTGCCCTGGTCTTTAACTGCTGAGCAATAATCTCACTGATCATCTGTTCGATTTCCGCCACATTCTCAGTGATTGCTTGTATCTTTTTAGCCGCGTATGCCAGCAGTTCTTTTTGCTCGGCAATATAGCGGTTAATATCTTCGAGTTGGGCAACACTGTCAACAGTTAGTGCCATCGATGCAGCTGCACCAAGGTAATCTGCACCTGTGTAGTCGAGAATTTGTTGACGGGCGATCGCCGCACCCTGGTTTTTGACTGTACGCAGTCCGCCACTTCTACCGCCACCGCCGCCACCTGTGACGGCTTTAACTATTGCTCCAAACATTTAAGATCCTCTTAGTACATAGGCGCTCCCTTGTCTGGGAGCATTTTCTGTTGGTGGATTGATTGAACTACCAATCTTTGCCCCGACCTGAATAATCAACCAGCACACCACAGCGGTTAGGGTAAGCCCTATGGGAATCATGAATAGTTCTGTTAGCCCACTTGTTGAGCGCTGTGTGGTTAGATGTTCGTCAAATGTCCCGTCAGGGTAGGTGGTGCTCTTGCGTTCGGTTTTTTCATACATAGGGACACCTAGATGATTGTGTTAATAACCAGCACTGCCATTGAAGAGATAAGAAACTGCCAGAGGGTAAGTCTGGCAATGAATACAACTGTTTGAAGTGTCATAGCTGTTATTCCCAAGGGAATTGGGTTAATTCATTGATTGGAGGGATATTGCTGACGGTGCCCCAAACTCGTTGAACGCGATCGCGCTTCTCATGGTCTGCAATCTGGCTAATCAAGTCCTCTGCACCGTCTGTATTGCCATCTCGCCAGCATTCAGCCAAGTATGCACTTTCCTCGTAGTCTCCCAGATGTGCCATGAATTGACCATCGGGAAAGCCCACATCACCGTTGTAGTTGTCAAAGTCAAAATGCTCGTTATCTGATTGAAATTCCCCAAAGTAGTAACCATTGAGGGGGTCGGGGGTTACTTCTGGTTCACCTATTGTTAACCAATCTTCGTTTGTGTACATGTTAGAATCCTTATGACTTCTAATGTTTGTCTAAATGCACCTGTTGCCATAGGGACGATCGCTAATCTCTGCCCGGAGCGGCGATCGTCTCTTCATCTAAGAAAATCTCAACCCAGCAATCCTTCTGTACAGTTTGAAGACTGAGCCGTTTCTCTTTCCCGAACTGATTCTTGAAGCTATAGTACTGAGTCTTACCCGTGGTGACAGTGCGTTGAAAGATAAGAGGTTTGCCCTTGTAGTAGCACTTGTCACCCGGCGCTAGTTTGGAGCAGTCGAGCATATCAGAACAGACCTAATTGAACACTGTCTTCTGTCACTGCCGCACTCTGGGAAACTGTCATCCCTGGCACTTCCCAGACTAAGAGCATTAGTTGCCTATGGTTGAGAACTAAGTCGGACCTACGCTTTTGACCAGATAGCGGCTTAAATCGATATTTAGGGGACTGAATAGAGGCGTAGGGGTCTCTGCCAAGATAGCGATATAGGCGACCGTCTATCTGATAGGTGGCAGTAGATGTTAACAGGGTTGAGTCATAGACACGGTTTAACTGTTTCATGCCACATCCTCAAAAATGCCATTCAATTCTGCATATAGCTCAGCATCTATTGCTTGCTGAATTCGTAATTGCAATTTGATCACTGCATCTAAGGCATTAATTGCAATTAACTCTAGCTCTGGACTAGCTTGTGGCATTTCAATAATCTCTTGCAATACTTGGGAGTCGTTGACTCTTTGCAGAGTGTCTATGGTTCGCTTTAATGTCAGCAGTATTTCATTAGGAGTCATGAAACAATACTCAATGAAAGGAAAGTTTTCAATAAATCGCAGTCGCATTATTCATGAATGCGCTCGCTTGTTGGATAAACAATTTGAATTGTGGGAATCTTGTTCGGCATTAATGTTCGAGCACTCATAACTGCAAAAAAAGTCCCAATACTACCACAAATCAAAATCCGATAAATCAACCTCCACGGGGGGAGGGAGGCTTTGGCATAAGCAGCCTCCAACAGGGCGCGCTCAGTCTCTAGATTTGCCATATAGCCAAAGTGCTGCTGCTCCTAGCATTGCTAGCCCCACAGGGGGCGCAATCAGTGAGGTAAGAGTGGCAGCATAAAATCCACATCCCACCAATCCTGAAAGTCCAACTTCTTTACAGATATTTGCAATCATCGGTTCTTCCTCTAGTTGCTCAATAGCTTTCCCATTTCTTGGTGAATTTTGGCAATCTCGGCTATTGCATCGATGTTATCTGGTTCCACTTCAACCTTCGGGTTGAGGTGATTGACCAGCGAGCGCAGTGTATCTAAATGCTGCACTTTTCTATCACGCCAAGAAGAACCCAGCGCTTGTGTTAGTTCCCGCTGCCGATTTTGATGATTGGCGATGATCACTCGGTTTTTCGCTTCTTCTATTGCATCTAGAATTGCAATTTCTTCGGCGAGTGCTAACACCAATCTTGTTCCTAAAACCTGAGAAGCAGACTGGACAATCTTTTGCTGATCTTGGATTGGCATTCTCCCTGGATCTACTGGCGTAATACTGGATTCACCGATTAGCTTTGCTCTCGATGCATTTAGAATTAGTTCGCGCTCGGCTGCTGTAACTGTTTCACAGGATTCCCAGTCCGAGCGAACATCCATTAGGATTAGACGAATATCATCAATGGATAGACCGGATTCATTCACTAAATCTGCAATTGCGTGCATATAGACTCCTTCATAATGACTGGTAACTGGGTTAGCACCCCAGATGCCAACCACTTTAAAGTGATTGATTGCCCCGTTACATTCCATGTGTCCCCTATCCCTTGGTTAAGTGGTCGGTCAGCTATTTGGTTTTCAATGTTCTGAAATCTTGTCGAAGGTGGCCTAAAGTTACGCGGTTTTTATTTCTTTTGCTAGCTGCCTTAGGCGTGCTTCGTATCGAGCGCGACTAAATACATAGCTATTTTTTTCGATATACGTCTTTACTGGCGACTCCCTGTGATAATGCTTAAAGCAAATTTGAATTGCAGAAATCACCCAAATTTGGTAAGGCGACAAATGTACTTGTCTATCGCGCTTTGATTTGCGGATCAGCCATTGCTCCTTTGGCAATTCTGGATAGTCTTGCTTGTAATCTGGGACTGCCCAGTAGGCAATCTCATCGTATCTCCAAATAGTCGGGCGAGATGTGCCTAAAATTTTGCTTAACGCCTGCTTTGACATCGAGCAGTCAGCAATAACAGACTCCAATACTATAGACTCGCCCAGATTGACCACTCTGGGTAATTGCATTTTTTACCTCGCGTTTTACATGAAAAATTGATTTAACAGTGATAAACGCTAATAAACGTTCTATGAACGCGTTTACAGAAATTAAAAGACCGGGAAGCTTGAAACCCGCTACAACGCTTTATTTAACTTGCATTTAATTGCTGATTTAGCACTTGGCTTTGCGTTCGCTCTTGCGTTTGTTAATGCTATGATAATCATAAGCGTTTATTAATGTCAAGCGGTAAGTAATAATCATCGATTGACATTTACGAGTGCTTGTAATTCAGTAATGATAAGTGGTAGTAATACTAAGCGTTTATAATTACTGGATGCCTATTAAAAACAGGATTAAAGATTTTATAGATAGTATGGGTATCACTCGCTACCAGTTTTATAAAGAGACAGGTATTGCCCCTAGCACTGCCTACAATCTCTATGACAATCCTGACTGGATACCGCAGGTTAATGTTTTAGACAAAATTTGTGAACGCTACAAGGTACAACCAGGCGATTTAATTTACTGGGTTGAATCTAGCGAGCAAGAGCCAAAGCAACAAAAGGAGAACAAGTGACTAAAGGAGGACAAGTGACTAAGGACGAGAGATTTGATGATATTTATGCAAAGTATTAATATCAGTAAAGGAAGTGCTAATTTCACATTATTAATTCTGATCTCGCCATGTTAGCAGTGAAAGACCCACAACCCGATTTCGAACTGCCGCCGCATAATGAAGCGGCGTTAGCAGGACTTAGGGAAGCCAAAGACCATGAGTCTGCAGTTGCTCTAGCAACTGGTGGTGTTGGGCTTGCTACAGGCGGTATACTCCATCCTGTTGGTTGGATACTTTTTGGTTTAGCTTACCAGCCATTAGTACGAGTTCAAAAACTGGCACGGTTAGAAAAATTAACTACCCTACTTTTGGAGGAGTTTAAAAGCGAAGGAATACAAATTTTTCCGGTAGTTCCAGTTGGAGATAAAAATCCTATAGACCTGTTTATTCGATTTCCACGCGTAACTCACTTGTTTATTTCCATTCGCTCCCAAGGAGAAAGAGAAATTGTCTACAACGAAGCAAGAGAGGTTTTGCAGGTCAAGCGTAAAGACAAAAATAGATTGAAAATTTGGAACCCCTGCCCTCTTGTTGAGTTGGCTTCTTACGAAAAATGGCTCGATAAAAATCGAGCCGTTTTTGGGATGTCTTCGCGTGAAGCACAAAAGACTCCTACAGCAAAAGTTTTAGTTTTATGGTCTCCTACCAAAGCGGCTAAAACTCACAAAGAGCATCTTTATTCCGAGCTAGGAGGTATGAGAATTCTCGCTCTCAGGCGAAAAGGAACTGCATTTGTTATTCAACAGGAGGAAGTAACCGAGTTTGTCAAGGTTTGGTTAGCCAAGTACAAAGCCGGATAAATGGCGAAAACCCCGTTTCCCGGAGGGATACCGAGGTCTTCAAAATTTATTCATTTGGAATTGGGGTATCGGGTGGGGAACCTGATTAATATCCCTAAGAGTAATTTTATCGTACATAATTCGCTTTTAAGCAAATGTAATACTGGCAAAGCTGAGACCACAAGGGATTAAGGAATTTAAGCCAATTAGATTTTTGAAGGTTTGTACTACAAAATTACTACCAAGGGATAGCTCCAATTCCTCCAAAACAAATACATTTAGGAGGAAGATCAAAAATGGCGCTAACGAATACTGAGCAACAGCTAAACAAAGATAGTATAAACTATAACTCCTTAAACCAAGGGTTAGACAGTACTTCAATAACCGCTTCTCCCTTTGGGGAGATCCAAAAAATAAAATCGCCAGCCTTGGTGGTTGATCCGTCGGCGCAGAAGGTTATTCGTGGTAATGAGGCTGGCGATTTTATTACTGGTACGTGCTTTACTCTCTGGGTTGGTGATGATTCATACCTAATAGCAACCCAACGTTTGCATCCATTTTTTCATGTAAGAGCATATAAAGAAGTAGTAGGCTCTTGCGTTACGGGTGAAAATTACATCATTCAAGGTAGCGATATTACAGAGGCGACGATTAAAGCCCTGGCTTGGAAAATTCAGTCCACTGGAGGGGAGTGCAAGATTTATAGATCCCAACTTCCTTTGTTGAGCTTAATGGGTGATTCGCTATCGATAAAGGAACTGACAGGGCAAATTCTGGATTTTTCCACCTCTTATCAGGATTGGGCTATTCGGATAGACCAAGAGAAATTGAGCACAAAACAGGCAGCAGAAATCGCCAAAGTCGCGATCGCTCTATTACCAGAATCACAAAAGCTTGTAGAATTAGCTACGCTAAGAGCCAGATGTTATGAATCACCATCATCCTGGGAATGGACTAAGATAGTGCAAACATTAGAAGAAGAATTTAGACAAGAGTTACACAAACGCCTTCAAAACAATTCCCAAGATAGGGAAACATTAGTCATAGAATTAGGACTTCGAGATCGGGTAGTTCAGATTCTCACTTCCCTACATAGTGCTTCAGAACGAAAGGAAGCACTCAGGCAACTAGCAGACTCCTTAAACACTAGAAATATTACTCTGGCCTACCTGGAGAAATACGCACTCCTGATAGAGGAAGAACTAGTTGCATCAGAAACCAAGGGAGAACGAGCTTCGGAAATTGACAACCTTTTAAAGCTGACACAGGCAGCATTAAACCTTTTTGATTTTCTCCCAACCGAACTAGCACAACCCCTTAACCAGTGGTGTAATTGGCTCAATATTCGGCCTGAAGTAGCGTTAACCGCCGTACTGACGGCGACATCCAGTTTGCATAAAGTTGGTACAGAGTTAGTGATCCATCGCGGTCAAGATTTCCGTGTTCCGCCAGTGATTTATGCGGCCCTGGTGGGCGAATCCGGTCAACGCAAATCACCTGTATTTCGTACTCTGATGCGCAAACCTTTAGGTAAGCTTCAGCTTGAAGCCAAAAAAAGGTATGCCATGGATCTCGAGAATTACGCAAAGGCGATGGCAGCATGGAATCCATCTAGTGGTGAGCCGAAACCAATCGAGCCACACCAAGAAATTTTTTATTTTATGGATGGTACTGGCGAAGGCATTAAACAACAAGCTGCCAAACGTCCAGACAAATCACTACTGGCTTTGATTGACGAGCTGGCAGGACTATTAAACTCTAGTGACAAATATAGAAGTGGGCGTGGTTCAGACAAGCAAGATCTGCTGTCTTACTTTGACGGACTTGGGCAAACAGTGCTGAGAGCAACAGGCATCACAGCAGATGTCGATAAAGTTTACCTTTCTATCTTCGGCACGATTCAACCGCAAATTTTGAAGCAGTACACCAAGGACTTGTCAGATCCAGATGGACATTGGGCAAGATTCCTGTGTGTGACTCAGCCACTAGTAGCAGCAACTCTGTGTGATGACAATTCCAATATTGATATTACACAAATGCTCACTAACTACTATAGTCGGGTGACGATGTTGCCACAACAAGAGTACAAGCTGAGCCATCAAGCTTTTAAGCGTTATCAACAAATTTACAACCACTTGGAGAAGTTGCGCGTTTCCCATCCACAAGCAGGCATGAGGGCAGTATACAGCAAAATGGAGGGCTATATAGGACGCATAGCGCTGAATCTTCATGTTCTAGAAGCAGCAGTCAACAACATTTTCCCAAGCCAAGAGATTTCTTTGACAACTTTGGACAAAGCGATCGCACTGGCGAAATTTTATTTAGGGCAAATTAAGTTAATTCATGCTGACACCGCAGCTGACAATGGTGAACTATCAGCAGTCCTTGCCAAGTTGCTATCAGTAGCACACAAAAAGGGCAAGCTCAGCGCTAGAGACGCAAACCGAGCCTGCTTTAACAGTCGTGGTAAGACAAATGAAATTATTAAATACTTCCAGGAACTGGAAGATTTGAATTATGGAGTAGTGGAGAACAAAGGGACTTCTTGGATATTTATACCTAAAATAGCTGACTGTCAGCAGTGTCAGCCAAGTGTCAGTAACACTGTCAGCAACAACAGAGAGACTAAAACTCTTGTAAATAGTAGATTTGAAGAATTTTCTAATCAGAGTGTCAGCAGTGTCAGCAGTGTCAGCAATTTTGTGGAAAGTTTAACTGAACAAATAACTAACCAACAACTAAATAATGATCAGCAAACAGAAAAAGCCTTAGGTACCAATACTGAATTGGTTATGCCAGTTTCTCAATACCAGAGTGAGTGTCAGCAACCATTAGACAGTTTTACTGACAATGCTGACACTGCTGACACAGAAGCTGTTGTCCCTGGTTCTCAATGTAAGAGTGAGTGTCAGCAACCATTAGACAGTTTTACTGACAATGCTGACACTGCTGACACAGAAGCTGTTGTCCCTGGTTCTCAATGTAAGAGTGAGTGTCAGCAACCATTAGACAGTTTTACTGACAATGCTGACAATGCCAATGAACCTAATTTGAAAGTAGGAGATCACGTTACCCTCGCTGACCCTTTTCAAGTACGACATGGGTTTTTGGGGATAGTAGAAGAAATTCTTTCTAATGGTGAATTCTTAATTCAATGGCTGACTGATGATAGCCACCAAAGCTATTCAGCACATGATTTAAAACTCTTTCCCGTTAAGGAGGAGCATGAGTAGGTAGTGGTAGAAACGGTAATCTTAGATGATGATTGCTCCTTTGATGAGAGTGTTTCTATCTCTAGGTTTTGCCCCTTCAAGTCTCAACAAAGAGCCACCTTTAAGCAACTCAGACTCCTGTTTTGGTATCCACACACTTAATCTGCCTTGCGTGCTGAGACGTAGTGCCTTGTTCGCGACTGCTTCTGTAAAAGTTAGGTCTAGAGAGTCTATTTCTTCGTAGACCCGATCAACAAGAAGGAAAAAATTTAGTTCGATAGCTCCCAACTCACTGGCAGATTGTCTGGTTTTAGATTCCTTGTACTTGAGGAACGCATTGTCTTCTTTTTCATCTCTATCCCAGTACAAATTTTTGACTACTACATAATCTACCTGAGGACCACACAATTCTATTAACCGTTTGAGTTGAATGATACTGTCCTTCGATCTACCTAGCACCGATACCATAGTGATGCGATAACCAAGGTTTGCTGCTTCAATATCTTGAACAAAATCTTGAAAATACTCGCCTACTCCAGATGGTAGATCCAGGAGCACGACATTAGGCGCTAATTTCTCCAAATCATCTTGTAAAACACCACTGACAATTCGTTGATTAAATTTGATGGTTTTTACTCCTCCTGGCACTGACGAGTTATAATGTCGCCACAGTTGCGGATTATTAGGGTCACAATCATAGGGCACAGCTGGAATATTGTTAGCTAAGTACATATCCAAGAGGAACCTCGCTACAAGACTTTTTCCTGTGCCTCCCTTGGAAGAAGTACACATTACTATTCTTTTATTAAGTGCTGCTGTGTCTGTTCTCTGAGAGCTTGTTAGATTCATAATTAAACGAACTTATAAATCTTCGTCCTGGTAACGTTTGGGGACAAAAACTGACTTGTTGGGTTGAGGAAGTGGAGCTAATGATGGCTCTGTTGGCTGTTGATTGCTCTGCTCTTGAGCACTAGTTACACGTGAATTCTCGGTTTCACTGCTGGCTTGAACTGCTGGCTGAGTTTCAGTAACAGTCTGAGATGAAGAATCCTTATCGTCGCTTGTTGATATCTTTTTACGGCGAGAGCTGCTTTTCTTCAATTCACCTATTAAATATTTAATTCGGCTGCCACTCAAATTAATGCCCAGACCCTTAAGCATTTCTGATACTTCATCATAATTGTAGCCGTATTTAGAGGAAGTCAGCTTCTCAATGTACCTTCTGAGGCTGCGAACAGCTTCTTTTTCCGATAAAGATTCTCGTGGTTTTGGCTTCTGTTCCTTCAGCAGGGTGATGGCCTGCTCAATCTTACTCTTAGTAATAATCTCTGAATTGTTCTGCTCACTCATTGCGCTCTCATGAATAGGAAGGTGATTACTTAATTAAGTATTCTCTGCTAGAGGTCTCCAACAGGAAAAGAATATGGATCATTAAGCCCCCAAAAGAGCCTTTGAAAAAGATTCAAGAAGAACTCTGAATTCAGAAGTCAGGAATCAGAATCACTCTCGTCGGTGCTGCACCAAACCAATTGTAGACACTGTATAGACGGTGGGGATTTAAACCCCTTGATAATGAAGCCATCTGTACAGAATTCTGAAGCTGAATTCTCTTGACTGAGGACTGAGTTCTTTCTGTTAAAGAGTTTTTTTTTGAACGGAAAGTACGCTTTGGAATTAAGCCGTCCTAGTTAAATCCCCTAAATTTATCTAGGGCACTTACCAGTAATAAAATGAAAGCGCCTTATTACCACGAATAACCTACTGTGCCGATAAATCAATCAACAAAGGCGCTTTCATTTTATTTTTTGGATCTTCCTAGGAAGATTTTACTGCTCTTAAGTTCCCTCTAATAAAGTGCTTGTTTTTATTTTTAAGGAGTTCCCCAACGCCATGAAAGCTTATGAAAGTGTGAACTGATGCGAACTTTGATGCTTCGGCTGCGCCGAGCTAGAATTTATCCAGTGCTGTTCGTATCTCTTTCCCGGTTATGCCCGAAGCGAGTATTCTTAAGAGCGTTGTCAGTTGTCAGCAATCCCAGGCTCTCCGTGTCGGCGGCTCCCATCGACCTGGCACTCTGACCACGCGGCCGCGAAGCCAGCCATGCCTCAAAGCATACGCTTTGCCTCGCTGCGCTCGGACGGCAGGGCTGGTTTAAGTGGGGGAAACCCCCCCTTAAAAAACCCCCCTCAATCGAGTCAGCACAGAGCAGAGAACCCACACGTTCCACACGTTTATAGTGTGGGATTGACTCATCGGACGTCGTTTTTCTCACGCTTTGCGTATTGAAAAACTTTAAACCCGCAACTGAAATTTTTGATTTCTTCTTCCCTGGTCTCTGCTCCCTACTGCCTACTCCTTCTTTTTTTGTAAATTGTGGATTATGGCGAATCGCAAGCAATCTAAATCCTTAGTCAGAAAGCATATTTTTCCAGTTCGCTTAAGCAATATCGAACTGGATCTGTTACGTCTGAAATCGCTTGATGCAGGTTTGTCAGCAAGTGAACTTATGAGACGTAATGCATTGATGCGTCCATTACCAAAACGACTAAGTAAAATAAGCTCCCAAACATATTGGGAATTAGGACAAATCGGTAATAATCTTAACCAACTTGTCAAAGCAACCAATACAGCCATAAAAATGGGGCTTACTCCACCAGCCAATCCCGAACTGCTAACAGAACTAAAACAACTGCTGCATCAGTGCCGACGAGAGATTGCATTAGTTCTTGATGAAGACGATGATTGGGAAGAGGAAGAGGAAGATGATTGGGAAGCAGACTAAAGGTAGAGGTTTTCGCAAGCTGCTAGATTATTTGGAGTCTCGTGAAAAAGCCCAAATTATTGGTGGTAACATGAGCGGTAGAAATGCCCGTGAGTTAGCGCGGGAGTTTCGTGTTTCGAGACAACTTAACCCGGATGCAGATAGAGTTGTTTATCATGTTTCACTTTCAGCTGCTAAAGGGGATAAATTAGATGATGAGAAGTGGACTGAAATTGGCGAGCGCTACATGAAAGAAATGGGCTTTGATGCCAATCAGTTTGTGATTTTCCGCCATCATAACACTGACGACGACCATATCCACATTGCAGCCAGTCGGATCAGGATGGATACAGGGCTGTTAGTGCATGATTCTTGGGATTATATTCGGTCTGAAAAAATCCTCCGACAAATTGAAATTGACTATGATTTAGTGCAAGTTCAGGGGAGTAGAGAGAAACTGAATCGTACACCCAGCACAGGACAAATTAGGCGTATTAGACGAGAGCAACTTGAATATGAGCAGAACAAGCGTGATACCCCACCAGAGCCCAGCATTAAACAGCTAGTTCAGCAGAAAATAGATGAGGCGTCTAGGGATCATCCCCAGATGCCTTTATTCATCATGCGGTTGCAGGTTGCAGGCGTCAGTGTAAGGGCTGGATTTACGAGAAATGGGAAGTCGAAAGGAATTTCTTATGAAATAGCAGGGCAGGCTTTTAGTGGTTCTCAGTTAGGTGCGGCTTATACCTGGCCTGGACTACAGAAACATTGTGGCGTTGACTACCAACCACAACGAGATGATCTGCACTTGAATGAGTTACTATTAAATCCAGTTAAATCCCTGCCTGTTGCTGAGCCCCGACAGCCAGCTATTTCACCAGTGCAAACACCAACTAAACCCCAGTTTGTACCTCCACCAGAGGATGAGAGTCTGTGGCTTGCCCTGGAAAATTATTTGACTCAACAACGTGGTTTACTAAAAGAACTTGTGCAACGATTACATCGGCAGGGATTAACTTATGTAGACGAGAAACGAAATATTGTGTTTGTGAAGCGGGATCTAGATGGTGAAAAGTTAGGAGCACTAGTTTGGTCGAAACCAAAGCAAGATAATCGCTGTTTGGAGTATGGCCAAAACAGCCACAACCAAGACAGTTGGTTTCACTTCAAACTGGGGAAAAATTTAAAAGGTGAACTCAAGAAAGTATTTCTGTGTTCCTCCCCTGTAGATGCGTTGTCCTTTGCTATGTATGATATGCACGCTCACAAAGGGCTACCACCAGAGTTAACAATGTATCTAGCAGTGGATGAGGCTGATAAATTGCCCCTTGAGTTCTTAAAGAATTTCGAGAAAATCGCAGTGGTGTTTAATAATGATGAGCATGGTCACTCTGCCGCTCGTGCCGTCATGGAACTATTGCCCCACGCTAAGCGACTTGTACCTATTAGTTCTAATTGGAATCAAGAGTTCTTAAATTATCTCAGCAATTCTCATTTTGAAAAAATAGAGTATTAACCCCGATTTTGGAATTCAAAATGTAGTACAAAGTAACTAGTTTTTCAGCGAGAGGCAATGGCCAAAAAAACAGTTGTGTCGAAAAAACAAGTATAAATACTCAATAAAATAGAGAGATTGCCTGGGAACGAACGGGAGAAATCGAGTTCATAGTTCGGTTGTTAGAATAGGGAATTCAAGGAAAATAAAAATTTATAATTGTTGTCATCTGAGGTAAAATCGGTGAATTAAAAATCCGATAACGCGTCAAATTACTCAAACATGGCTCAAAAGGCAGGGACCCTAGAAATTGCTGAGTTAATGCAATTTTTACGTCAACAATTACATAGTTTACCTGATGAAAGGAAACCCGGAAATAATACGAGATACGAGGTAGAAGATGCAGTGATGGCAGCATTTTCAATCTTTTTTACCCAGTCAGAGTCTTTTTTGGACCATCAAAGGTTAATGAAAAGTAATAAAGGAAAAGATAACGCAGAAAGTTTATTTTCAATTGAGAAAATCCCCTGTGATAATCAAATAAGAAATTTGTTAGATCCAGTTCCAGCCGCTACTATCTTTATGGCTTTTCAAGAAATCTATGAATGGTTAAATAAAAACGGAGTGTTGAAAAAGTTTCTCTACTTAGAGTCAGAGATTTTAATTGCTTTAGATGGGACAGAATATTTTTCATCAAAGAAAATTAATTGCCCTCATTGTAACTATCGTAATCATCGAAATGGAACGACAACTTATTTTCATGGTTGTGTGACACCTATTGTGGTTTCGCCTAATCAAAAACAAGTGATTAGTTTAGAACCAGAATTTATTAAAAAACAAGATGGACATCAAAAACAAGACTGTGAGAATGCGGCTGTTAAAAGATGGTTAAATAAGAATCATAAAAATAAGTACGGTTATGCTGTAACACTTTTAGGCGATGACTTATATTCTCATCAGCCCATTTGCGAATTAGCTGTAAAACAAGGTTATAATTTTATTTTTGTTTGTCTTGCAACATCCCATAAAACTTTATATGAATGGCTAGAATTCTTAGAGAGAAGTGGAGAAGTTACAATCATTGAAAAGAAACAATGGGATGGGCAAAAAAATCTAATTTATCGTTACCGTTATGCTGATAGACTTCCATTAAAAGATGAAGACTCAAGTCTCGAAGTTAATTGGTGTGAAGTGACTGTTATTAATGAGAAAACAGAGAAAATCATCTACCAAAATAATTGGATAACTAATCATAAAATTACTGAAAATAATGTTGAAGAAATTGTCAAAGCTGCACGTAGCAGATGGAAAGTTGAGAATGAAGGGAATAACGTTCTTAAAAATCATGGTTATAATTTAGAGCATAACTTTGGTCATGGTGAAAATCATTTGTGCGAGTTATTATTGTCTTTGAATTTATTAGCTTTTTTATTTCACACTGTTTTAGATTTAGTTAATTATACCTATCAAAAAATTCGTGAACTATTAGTAACTCGAACTACCTTCTTTAAAGATATTCGTACCTTATTAAAATATTTATGGTTTAAAGATTGGTCGCATTTATTCTCATTTATTCTCACCGAACATGTTCCATTAAAAAAAGTAAATTCTAGTTGACAAATGTCAATATATTGAAAGATGAGGGGAGAGTCTTTTCTAATAAAAAACTAAAAATCTGTTGAGAATTTCATCTGAATTTATCAGTTGAAATCGATTTTTCATGGACAAATTTCTTAAAATCTGTCTATCTTCAGCGTCAGATGATAATTAGGGCTTGCTGAAAAAGAAAGAAAAGATGACAGTCTGTAGATAAAAAGACCCTAGAAGTATATTCAGGTGCAAGGAAAGAAGCTAAAATAGCCTAAAATCCTTGCATCACGATGGTCAGTGCTAACACGCTGTATCTGAAGTTACCATGTACCGAAAAGAAGAATCAACTCAAATTCCATCAGAAAGTTTTGAACTGCCATTTGAGGGAAAATTATCATCAGATAATCGTTGGGTAATTATGGCTGATTTGATACCCTGGAAAGAATTTGAGTCGGAATATTCTGCCAGATTTTCAGCAGAGATGGGAGCACCTGCAAAATCGTTTCGAATGGCATTAGGGGCATTAATAATTAAAGAAAAGCTAGGGATAAGCGATAGAGAAACAGTAGAACAAATTAAAGAGAACCCGTATCTACAGTACTTTATAGGGATGTCATCTTATAGTAATGAAACTCCATTTGATGCGTCAATGTTAGTACATTTTAGAGAAAGAATTAGTGCAGAGTTAGTCAATAAAGTAAATCAAGAGATGGTGAAGAAGATGTGCAAAGAAACATCATCTCAATCAAGTCAAAAAAAAACAGCAGAACCAGAAGAAGAAAGAAGTGAGCCAAAAAATCGAGGAAAATTAATATTAGAT
>Ga0209062_1001453_pt1 | contig 41742 bp, 35 predicted proteins | sample Coa_R2_2_FD_187158 | JGI IMG/M metagenome (GOLD analysis project Ga0209062, IMG submission 187158) | Surface soil microbial communities from Centralia Pennsylvania, which are recovering from an underground coalmine fire - Coalmine... | ecosystem: Environmental > Terrestrial > Soil > Unclassified...
GTGTGAGAATCAAAATCACTTTTCAGGCTCATTATTCGATGAGAATATGCTCCTGAAGAGTGTAGAATTCGCGCCGGAGGTTCGGCATGAATCGAATCCTAGTCTTCGCGCTGCCACTTGCGGGTGGCGTGGCCGGCCCTCGCCGCGGCTTGCCGGGCGGCCATTTTCTTTTCTGATACGCTGATCGGGTGGCGCCGCGCCCCCAGCTTGTCCCCGAGATCGTCATTCACAATAGCGATGGCAAGACCGTCACCGTTCCCCTGGACCGCGACCGGATTACCATCGGCCGGTCGAACGCGAATGAATTGTGCTACCCCGACGACGCCGGACTCTCCCGCCAGCATCTGGCCCTGCTGCTCGACGGCGGGCACTGGCACGTCGAGGATCTCGGCAGCAAGAACGGAACGCTGGTCAACGGCAACAGAATCGAGAAACGGGTGCCCTTTCGCGCGGGCGATCGCATCTCCGCCGGGCATCTGACCATCGAGTTCGTCAGCCCGGAGCCGGGTCCCGACGGCCAGACCGTCGAATTCGTCGACCACGCCGAAAGTATTTCGAGCTCCTCGATGACGGTGGTGGCAAGCCTCGACGGCGTGCTGGGCCCGCAGGCAGGCGACGATTTCAACAAAACCTATGTGATGCAGGGCAGCCCGCAAACACGCGCGCTGATTCGCGCCGGACGCGAGCTCGCCGGGCATCGTCCCCTGGACGAACTGTTCAAGGTGATCATGGATCTGTCGGTGGAGGCGGTGAACGCGGGTCGCGGCGTTCTGATGACCATCGAGGGCGGGGAACTGCGCCTGCGCGCCCACCGCGGCGACGGCTTCCGCATCTCTCATACTGTGCGCGATCGCGTGCTGAACGAAAAAGCGTCGCTGCTGGTGCGCGATGCCCGCATCGATCAGGCGCTGCGCGATCCGATCAGCATCGTCGAAGGACAGGTCCGCAGCCTGATGGCCGTGCCCCTGCAAACCAATGATCGCGTCATCGGATTGATTTACGTGGATACCCCGCACCTGATCCGCGAATTTTCGCGCGAGGATTTGAATCTTTTGACGGTGATGGCCAACGTCGCGGCGATCCGCATCGAGCACGCCCGCCTGAATGAGATCGAAGCCGCCGAACGCGCCCTGGCCAAGGAGCTCGAGCAGGCCGCGCAAATTCAGAAAGGGCTGCTTCCGGCGAACCCGCCGGCGCCCGCCGGCCTCGACATCGCGGGCAAAACCACGTCCTGCCGCACGGTCGGCGGAGATTATTTCGATTACCTCGCCTTCCCCGACGGTCGCGTGGCGATGCTGGTGGGCGACGTGGCGGGAAAAGGCATGCCCGCCTCTCTTCTGATGTCCAGCCTCCAGGCGCGCGTGCAGGTGCTGTTTGAGGAAGGCGACGATCTGGCGCGAAAAATCGGGCGGCTCAATAAGGCGATCTGCGCGCATTGTCCCGACAACCGGTTCATCACGTTGTTTATGGCGGTCGCCAATCCGCAGACGGGCGAGCTGGTCTATACCAACGCCGGGCACAATCCGCCGCTGTTGATTTGCGCCTCGGGCGAAGTGAAGCATCTCGCCGAAGGCGGCGTGATCCTGGGAATTATGCCGGCCGCCGTTTATAAGGAAACGCGCGTCGAGATGCGCGCCGGCGACGTTCTGGTGATGTACAGCGACGGCGTCACCGAGGCGGTGAATCCCGACGACGAGGATTTCGGCGAAGTGCGGTTGGGCGAACTGGTCGCGCGGCTGCGCGGGCGCAAAGCGACGGAAATCGTCCAGGCGATCGAATCCGCCGTGCACGATTGGACGCAAGGCGCCCCGGCGGCCGACGACGTAACCGTAGTGGTCGCGCGCCGCGTTTAAAGCCCGAAAACGCCCGAAACAGCGGAGGGGGATTTTAAATCCGCGCAGCGCTTCAGCCCTGCTCTCAAATTCGGGCTTACGGTAATTCTTTGATTTTTAAAGCGAAGTAACGTTGTTGCATCCTTTTGCTATCTTCACGCCGGCCATTTTCAAGTTCAGCCTGCTGCCGCGTCCCAAGCCGGCCGGCGCGAGCGATGTGCACGCTCGCCAGCCGCGCGTGCGGCCAGGCATATCGCGGCGCCAGCCGGATCGCATTTTCATAATGCTGTTCCGCGGAGGCATAGGACGCCGGTGTGGATTTCTGCTCGTCAGCGAAGCCTTGCAGATATTCGTCGAAGGCTTGCGCGCTGGCAACATACTCGGCGCTCGCGGGCCCGGTCAGCCGGACGCGCAACGCTCCGGCGACCGCTTGCGCGATCTCATCCTCGACGCCAACAACAGCTTTGTGGCGAATCCTGAAATCCAGGGCATCTTAACTGAGATAGTCCAAGCCTTTACTGGAAAAAATCCGATTGCGGCGGCGATCGCGGCAAATTCGAGGAGACGCCGTATGCCACGGTCTACCGGAAACCGGCAACCATTCTGAGAGACTTCGTAAAAGCGCTCAAATTGTCGCCGTCCAACCGCTCTATAATTACCGGAAAGAAATAGACCAGTAAACAACGCCGCGTGAGCGGCGATTGCTGGCGGAACAAAACCAGGCCGCCGGGATACTGGGAGGAGGCGCAAGATAAACTTGCCGAGCTTCTTTTTAAATGACGATATGCCAGTATTCCCGGTCCTCCGTTTTGGTCACGCTGATGGAGTCCAGAATTGTTTTAAGGACCTGGCAGCGGCACAAGCAGGGTCGTTTCCGAGGAAGCGCAGCCCAGGCATGCGTAGGACGCTCTTGCGGCCTCCAGAAAGTCAATTTGCGCGCGGTGGAGCACAAACCAGAAGTATGGAATATCGCCGGACTTCTGCCGAGGGGTTCGTCTACCTGGTCGCGGTCATGGACTGGTTCAGCCGCTTTGTGCTGAGCTGGGCGCTGTCGCTGACCATAGAGGTTGATTGCTGTATCGAGGCGCTGCGGCGTGCGTTGGATCGGGGCCGGCCCGAGATCTTCAACAGCGATCAGGGCTCGCAGTTCACCTCCGACAAATTCACCGGCATCCTGGCCAAGCGCGGCGTCCGCCATCAGCATGGACGGGCGAGGGCGCTGCCTGGACAACATCTTTATCGAGCGGCTGTGAACTCGTTGAAATATGAGGAGGTCTATCTGCGCGAGTACAATCGCGTGCCCGATGCGCGGGCCGGCATCGGCCGCTGGTTCCGTTTCTACAACCACCAGCGCCTTCACCAGAGTCTGAACAAACAAAGACGCGGCCGGGCCTAAACTGACAACACAGATAAATGCGGGGGCTCTGCCCCTGCACCCCCGGCATTTAACGCTTTGCCGCCAGAATGGCTGGCGGTAGAATCAAGGCACTTGAGCGGAGTATAGGGCTCTCCAGGGATGGAACCCGAGCGTCGACTCAAGGGCCGGAATAGCCGGGGCCGGCTTCGTCCGCCCCACTCAATTCAGACGCCCAGGTCGCTGACTTATTGATGGCCGATTTTGGTCTTGACAACCAGGACACCATCGGATGCCTGCGCAGAGTTCGTGATATACTCATTAAAGTACACGATGTTAACCCGCTTTGGCGAATCCGGGGCGGATGCCTTCTCCATCATGAAAATTGCGGGGCACAGCTCGGTTACGGTTTCTCATCGTTATGTGCATCCGTCGCCAGAATTCCTGGAGAGGACTTTCGAACGGTTTAATGCTATGAACAGTTCCGCGCGTGGCGAAAAGAGCAATGAAGCCACAAAAATGGCCACAAGCCAAAAATCTGTAGTTGCGGAAATAGCTTCCAAGTCTAAGCGAATTAACAAGATGGGCGCGTAGCTCAACTGGCAGAGCAACTGACTCTTAATCAGTAGGTTGAAGGTTCGATTCCTTCCGCGCTCACCACTTATTTACGGACCCGCACCAAATCGCCCGTGGCGGTAATAGTCCAATGCTCGCTGTCATTCGACTCCAATTGCTCGGAGTGGATGCGGTCCTTCCCGGTGAAGACGTTTGTGGTTCGATGGTACGTCGTCTTTCCGTTCCGCTCGGCTTTGCTCGAATAGGTCCAACGGTTGCCTTCGATGCGCAGCTCGCCGCGGCCGGTGGCGAATCCTTCCTGCAAGACCGCCTGAGTGTAGTAGCTCCCGGGCGAGCCGGCCGGCACGAAGATGAGCAGCGCGCCAGGCTTTCCGTCGACCGTCTGCTGGCAGACGAAAAAACGCCCCGCGAGCGCGCAGTCATTCTTGATGGTATTCGTAACCGGGGCGGCATTGCCCGCCTTCCTCGTCCCTTTCCAGGCGCCCTTATAAAGCCACAGGGGCTCGTAAGCCGGATCTTTTCCGAATGCCGGCGCAAGGACGAGCAAAACCAGAATTGCGATGCGCGTATTCATCATGATGTTCTTCATTCTTTTTACCAAGTGTTGATCTGTTAGGGAAGAGAAAATGCGACCAGAGCATCCCCTAATTTGATGGGAAGTTTTCCATGTCCGCCCGCGGCGATCACCACGAATTGCTTCCCGTTAACCTGGTATGTCATCGGCGTAGCTTCACCGGGAGCGGGTAGCTTTGCTTTCCACAGTTCCCGGCCGTTGGCGATATCGAAAGCACGAAAGAATCCGTCCCAAGCCGCCGCGATGAATACGAGTCCTCCGGCGGTCACGATGGGACCGCCGAAGCCGGATAATCCGTAGGGCGCGGGAGGATTGTTGGGCAGGTAACCGGCGGTGGTCCCCAGCGGAATTTCCCAGCGAATGCCGCCGCCGCGAAGATCGACAGCCGTCAGGACGCTCCATGGCGGAGCAATGCAGGGAAGCCCGGAGGGCGATCGAAGAGCCTGGCGGCTCATTCCAAAAGGCGTGCCGTGCTGCGGCGAAACATCGCCGCGAAATTCCTCGCGTTCGGCGGCCTGTTCCAATGGAAGGTATTTATCGCGAGGGATCAGATGGACTTCAAACGGAATCCGGAGCGTATTCGTGATCAGCAATTGTGATCCCGGATCGAAAGCGTACCCGCTCCAGTTCATGCCGCCGATGTTGCCGGGATAAATCAGCGATCCCGCCACGGTGGGCGGAGTGAACAGGCCTTCATTGACCAGATTCATCATGCGCTGGCGGCACTGATCCCGCTCCTCAGGGGTGGTTCCCCACGCGTCCGCGACGCCGACCGGCCGTGAAAGCAGTGGCGGAGCGGTGGGAAATGGCTGGGTGGGCGAGGTCCTTTCGCCGGGGACATCGCTCCGCGGAACAGGCCGCTCCTCCACCGGGAAGATGGGCTGGCCGGTCTCGCGGTTCAAGACGAACAACGCACCGACCTTGTTTCCTTGAACCACCACCGGAGTTCTGGTCCCGTTTCGAGTGAGTTCGGTGAGCAATGGAGGCGAGGCGGAATCGTAATCCCAAAGATCGTGATGCACAAGCTGAAAGCCCCACGCGAGCTCGCCGCTTGAAGCGCGAAGCGCAACGATCGAATTCGCCCATTTGTCGTCGCCTTTCCGTTCGCCGCCATAGTAATCCGGGCTTGCGCTGCCGGTCGGGACGAAGATCAGGTGGCGCGCCGGGTCCGTCGCGATTACAGACCATGCATTTGCGGCGCCGGTCTTGAGTCGGCTGTCGCCTTCCCAAGTCTTCGCGGCTGGATCGCGATCGTCTTGCGGAATTGGATTCCACGCCCACCGCTGTTTTCCGCTGCGCACGTCGAATGCGCGGACGATACCCGCGGGGCTTTCCACGCGATCGTTGTCCGCGACCGAGGAACCCACCACCACCAGATCGTCGATGATGGCGGGTGGGGATGTTTCCTCGTACTCGCCTTCGCGAATGATGTTCTTGATTCCGTGGCGGAGACTAAGCTCGCCGCTCACGCCGAAGTCGCGGCAGGGCGCACCGGTCTCGCCGTCCAGGCAAATGAGGCGCGCGTCGATGGTTGCGATAAAAATTCGGCGTTTGTATCGCGCATCCGGCCGCTCGTCGGTCCAGCCGGCGACCCCGCGATTCGTGAGTCCTTCGGAATATTTCACGTTCAGGTTGATCCTGGGATCGTACGACCATTTCTGACGGCCGGTTTCCGGATCGAGCGCGATCACGCGATTGAACGCGGTACTGAAATATAAAGTTCCGCCCAACAGAATAGGCGTTGATTCGAACGCGCTTTTTCTCGGATGCTCGCGGCCACCGGAAACATCGCCGGTGTGAAATATCCACGCAATTTTCAGCTTGTGGACATTTTTCTGATTTATCTGGCGAAGGCTGGAAAAACGCGAGCCTCCCGGGTCGCCGCCGTAATATTCCCAACCTGAGCGTCCGGGGTGATTTAGATCCGCGCAATTGGCGGCCGCCGCAAGGCAGCACAGCGCGACCGCAATGATTCCTGAATGACAGCTCGCCTTCGATGTCACCGCTGGATTCTCACGACCTCCGTGTTCACTTCCCTTATTATGGGCGCGATTGGAACGGCCGCAGCTCCTGGCTGAGCGCCCGGACGCGATCGATTGCTTCGTCGAGCGCCTCGGTCACCTCGCGCACGCGATCCTCGGTTTGCGGAAAATCCATTTTGATGAGCTGCAGCCGCAATCCCGCGGCGGAAAGCAGCGGACCAATCTCGTCGTGCAGAATTTTTCCCGCGCGCTCGATTTTCGGATCCATTATTTTTTCCGCTGCAACGCGCGCCGCGCCGCCTCGGCGACATTCTTCGCGCGCAGCCCGTATTTATCGAGCAGCTCATCCGGAGCGCCCGATTCGGCATACGTGTTGTCGATGCCGACAAACTCCATCACCGCCGGATGCGTTTCGGAAACCACCCGCGCGACGCGCACGCCGAGCCCTGAATCCAACAGATGCTCCTCGGCCACCACGATCGCGCCGGTTTCCGCCGCCGCGCGCGCGATCATCTCCCGATCGATCGGCTTGATGGTGTGAATATCGATCACCCGCGTCGAAATGCCTTCGGCTTCGAGCAGGTCCGCGGCAAGCAGCGATTCGGCGACCAGCAATCCGGTGGCGATCAGCGTTACATCCCTGCCGCCGGCGAGCTGAATCGCGCCGCCGATCGCGAATTCATGGCCGGCGGGGTAAACGATTGGCGCTTTGGCCCGGCCGGCGCGGATAAACACCGGGCCATCGTACTCCGCCGCGGCCTTCACCAGCGCGGCCATGGCCACTTCATCCGCCGGGCAAATCACCACGAAACCGGCAAGCGAGCACGCCAGGCTAATATCCTCGATGCTCATCTGCGACGGTCCATCCTCGCCGATGGAAATTCCGCTATGCGTTCCGGCGATTTTTAGATTGACCCGCGGAAACGCCGCGGTGACGCGCAACTGCTCGAATCCTTTGTTGAGCAGGAACGCGGAAAAACTAGACGCGAACGGAATTTTTCCGGACGACGCCAGACCCGCACCGATGGCGATCATGTTGGCCTCGGCGATGCCGCATTCGAAAAACCGCCCGGGGAATTTTTTCCCGAACTCAGCCGTATAGGTCGATTTCGAAAGGTCGGCGTCCAGCACCACCACGTTCTGGTTCGCCGCGCCGAGCTCGGCCAGCGCTTTGCCGAACGCCTCGCGCGTTGCCGCGCCGAGCTTCACTTCGTATTTCGTCCGAACCTGCTGCGTGGCCATTATTGAAGCTCCTGAAGCGCGCGCGCGCATTCCTCTCGGGTCGGCGCGGCGCCGTGAAATTTCGGGTTATTCTCCATGAAGGAAACGCCCTTGCCCTTGATCGTGTGCGCGATCAGAACCGTGGGCTTTCCCTTCATCGCAGCCGCTTCGGCGAAAGCGCGCTGGAGCGCCGCGATGTCGTGGCCGTCCACTTCGATCGCGTGCCAGCCGAAGCTGCGCCACTTCTCGGGCAGCGGATCGAGGGGCATGATGTCCTTGACAAAACCGTCAAGCTGGATGCGGTTGTTATCGACGATCGCGCAGACGTTGTCCAGCGCGTACTTGGCTCCGAACATCGCCGCTTCCCAAATCTGGCCTTCCTGAATTTCGCCGTCGCCGAGCACGACGTAAGCTCGCGCGGGACTGTGATCGAGCCGCGCCGCCAGAGCCATGCCGATCGCCAGCGACAAGCCTTGGCCGAGCGATCCCGTGGACGCTTCAAGCGCCGGCAAAAATCGCACGTCGGGATGGCCCTGGTAAATCGACCCGAGCTTGCGCAGCGTTTGGAGCTGATTTTTCGGGCAGTAACCGCATTCGGCCATGACGGCGTAAAGCACCGGGCAGCAGTGGCCCTTGGACAGGATGAAGCGGTCGCGATCGCTCCATTTCGGATTCGCCGGATCGTGCCGCAGCACGTCGAAAAACAGGGTCACGACGATTTCCGTCACCGACAGCGATCCGCCGGGATGGCCCGATTTCGCCTCGGTGATCATCTCGATCACTTCGCGGCGCATTTGTTTGGCGATCACGGCGAGTTGCGCAGGATCGCTGATTTTCCTCATAATTCTTCGAGTTTAGCACCGCAAGAAAACGTTACGTGAACAAGACGGTAAGCTAATACCTGGCGGCCCGCCCTGGTGCTCGACGAGCTTCAATCTCTGAAATCCAGCTTCACCCGCGACGCCGCGCGCCGCGCCGCCGAGCTTCTCGAACAAGCCAGGCGCGCGCGATTCGACAACGTCGCGGACCTCATCCGCCTCCACGAAACCGTCCTGTTCCTCCGAGCCTATCCGCAATCCCGGCGCGTCCTCCGCCTCGCCGACGAAATTCTTTTCTCCTTCGGCCGCCGCATTCAAGGCGTGGATCGCGAGCCGTTCGAAGATCCCGGGATTTCAGGCATCGCCGGCACGGGGCTTTCCACCAACTTCGGCTACGAGGCAGCAAAAAGCCTCGCCGCGCGTTATGCGATTCACATCGATTGGGAAAATTACCAGCGCGCCGATCGCCTGGGGCCGGTGCTCGCCAAGCTGATTCCCATGGCGCGGGAGGCCGCGGCGGTCGAGCCGCATGTCGATTGGCGGCCCTGGGTTGAAGCCACCGGCGGAAGCGTGAAGCGGCTGCTTGAACGCGTCGATCCGGAAATATACGATCTGCTTGAAATTCCGCTGCGCTGGGAACTCGGCGACTCCGGCGCGTCACGTTCCCGCGCCCGCCTCTCGCGACGTCGATTTTTTTATCACGATGCCCCGTTGATCAAGCGAAGCGAGGTGTCGCTCGAACGGGCGTTCGCCGAGCCGCCGATTCGATTCAGGCGAATCGCCCGGCCGCAAAAAATCCTGGATCTGATTCTCGACGCTTCGGCGGTGCGCTATCGCGAGCTGTACGGCTTCTCGCATCCGGACGCGGCGCATGTTTATCGGGCCGATTTCGGCCGCGGCGTCGATTTTATTTTTTTCGGCGTGCCTCCCGCCTGGCGGCTCCCGCTGCGCGCGTATCACTGCGGGATGTTTTTCAAAAATGGCGTGCCCGCCGGATATTTCGAAGGTCTTTCGCTGTTTGAGCGGATGGAGTGCGGTTTCAATCTCTATTACACTTTTCGCGACGGCGAAACGGCATGGCTCTATGCGCGCATTTTGAAGCTGTTTCGCGAGTATCTGGGCGTTACCTGCTATTCGATCGATCCGTATCAGATCGGCGAGGAAAACGAAGAGGCCATCGAGTCCGGCGCGTTCTGGTTTTATCGCAAGCTCGGCTTCAGGAGCGCGTCCGGGGATATCGCCCGGCTGATCGAGCGCGAAGAGAAGCGAATCGCGCGCGAACCGTCCCATCGCACGCCCGCGGCGTTGCTGCGGCGAATCGCGCGCGCGCCGCTGATATATGGTGGAGGACCGGAGTGGGACCGCTTCGATCTGCGCAAAATCGTGGAGATGCCGCGGCTGCCGCGCGAATTGTTGAAAGCGAAGCTCGCGCCGGAAGAGGACGGCTATCTGCGGCTGATGCGGCGGCATCGAAACCTGCGCGCGCGGATTTTCGCGACAATGCGATTTGACCAACCTGGTGCGCTTCTTTGATATATTTGCGGGCGCGCGGCTCGCACGTTTTCGCTCTTCGATGTATGGCTGGGAAAACCGCTTGGCTCGTTCAAAAATCGGAAGAGGCGGCCACCAGGTACGCGATCCGCGGCGAGCTTACGCGCCTCGGCCGAAGCCCGGATAACGATATTGTCCTCGACGATCCCCGCGTTTCTTCGCACCATCTGGAGATTCGATTGGTCGACGGCGTTTACCGGCTTTGCGATCTCAACAGCACCAACGGCACTTATTTGTCGGGCGAGCGAATCACGGAAACCGTTTTGGCGCCGCCCGCCGTGTTCCAACTCGGCAGCTCCGGCCCGGAGTTGCAGTTCGTCATGGAGGACGCGCTGCCGGACGCCAATCAAACCCTGGCCGCGCCGGATCTTCCGCCGTTAATGGAGCAAAATAGCGCGCCGCCTATTTCGAAAGAACACGAAAAGATGTTGTCGCGCGCGGTCGCCCGCGCACGCCGCGCCCGGCGCAGCGGAGCCTTCGACCAAACCGGCATGATTATGCGCGCCATGCTCGGCGAGGCTTTGCATCGTTCCAGCAAGAAGTTCAAGCTGGCGATCGCGATCCTGGCGATTGCGCTGGCCGGGGTGAGCGTTTATGGCGCGGTGGAGGTCCGGAAGCTCACGGCGGAAAAAGAGGCGCTGGACGCCCAGATGCGGAAGATCGAACTGCGCCTGGAGCAATCCAGTCAGGACCCGGCCGAAACTCAACAGCTCCTGGATCGCCTGGATGTATTTCAAGGCGAGGAAAAGGCGCTGGAGAACACGGTTCTTTACCGCATTGGGCCGGGCCGGCGCGAGGATCCGGTGGCGCGCGGGATTCGGTCCCTGATGGCCGAGTTTGGCGCGGAAACGTACAGCATCCCGCCGGAGTTCCTGGACGCGGTGAATCGCTTCATCGCGCGCTATACCGGCGTGGATCGCGCAACCACCGAGCGCGCTTTGGGCGAGGCGCGGCCCAACATTGAGACCATGCGGCGCGTTTTCGAGCAGGAAAATCTACCCGCCGATCTGGCCTATATGGCGGTCGCCGAAAGTGGAATGCGCGCCGACGAAACCAGCGATTCCGGCGCGGTCGGCTGGTGGCAATTCACGGCTGCCACGGCGAAGCATTTCGGATTGAGAATTGATGGGCGAATCGATGAACGCCGCGACGTTCGAAAATCGACGCTCGCCGCCGCCAAGTACATTCGCGAATTGATTCTCGATTTCGGCGCCGGAAGCTCGGTAATGCTGGCGCTGGCGGCGTACGATCTCGGCCCGGCCAAGGTGAAACAGGCGATCCGGCGCGTGAGCGATCCGATCCGCCAGCGCGATTTCTGGTATCTCTACCGCACGCGAGCCTTGCCGGCGGAAACTCGCGACTACGTTCCGAAGGTGATCGCGGCGATGATCATTGCCCGAAATCCCGCAGCCTTCGGGTTCTAGATTTATCTGGATTTATAGTGAAGGAAGTGGGCCGGACACTGCTTGTCGCATTGGGCGCCGCCGGCGCGGTGCTGGTTGGGGCGGCGCTTGAGGATATCTTCTACGTTCCGCCCGACCATCCGGCGATTCAATATGCCGAGCGGCCGTCGCGTGATCCGGTGGCTCTGCTCCAGCAGAGGCTTGATAGTGGTCAGGTGAAGCTCGATCGCGCGCCGAACGGATGGGGGTATCTGCCTGCGATTCTCAAACAGCTCGGCATCAGCGTCGATTCGCAGGTCCTCGTTTTTTCGAAAACCAGCATCCAGACCGAGCATATCGGCCCCGCGACGCCGCGCGCGATTTACTTCAGCGACAACGCCTCGGTCGGATTCGTGCGGGACGGCATGCTGGAGCTGAGCGGCGTCGATCCGGAGCAGGGCGTTTTCTTCTACACGCTCGATCCGGAAGCGGCGGAGCATCCGCGCTTCGGCCGCGACGATAGCTGCCTGAGGTGTCATCAGGGTCCGCCAACGCTGGGCGTGCCGGGGTTAATGGTCAGCTCGATCCGGCCGCAAACGGAAGGCTCGGGTGAGGGCCACGGCAGCTCCTACGTCACCGACGATCGGGTGAGCCTCGCGGATCGCTGGGGCGGATGGTACGTCACCGGGACGACCGGATCGCAAGCGCATCTGGGGAACAATACGAATCTGGTCGATCCCGTCCACCCCGGCGGGCCGATGGAGGGGACGCAAAACATCACGAATTTATCGAAATTTTTCGACACTTCGCGCTATCTGGCGCCGACCAGCGACGTGGTGGCGTTGATGACGCTGGAGCATCAGGTCCGCATGACCAACCTGATCACGAGAATCGGCTGGGACGCGCGCATCGCGCTGCACGATCAATCGCACGGTGGAAAATTGGATGATGATGCGCGGCAAAAAATCGATGGCGAGATCGAGGAGATGCTGCCGTATATGCTTTTCGCGGACGAAGCGCCGCTTTCCGGGCCGGTCGCCGGAGTTTCTTCGTTTGCCCGGACGTTCGCCGCACGCGGTCCGCGAGACCGCAAAGGCCGGTCCCTGCGCGATTTCGACCTGCGGACGCGCCTGTTCAAATATCCGCTCTCTTATATGATCTATAGCGACGCGTTCGACGCGATGCCGGGCATCGTGCGCGACCGCGTTTACCAGCGGTTGTACGAAATCCTCAGCGGCAAGGATCAAAACAAGCCGTTCGACCGGCTCTCCGCCGAAGATCGCCGCGCCATTTTTGAAATCGTCGGCGAAACCAAGCACAATCTGCCGCCGTATTGGCGAGCCGGTTGATCCCGGGCTTTGGGGGATTGGCGGCATCGGCTGTTATCATAGATTCAGAAAGCCTGCGTAATGAGCGCTACCGTCGCGGAAGAGGGCATCCAGAAGCCGCAAGTTCTTCGGTTCTGGAGCACAACCACAGGAAAGAAAGCCGTGATGGCCGTCACCGGCGCGATCCTGGCTTTGTTCGTCATCGGCCACCTCATCGGAAATTTGCAAATCTTTTTGGGACCGGATCAATTCAACGGCTACGCCCGCGCGCTGCGCCATCTTCCCGAACTGGTCTGGCCGGTGCGCGTCATTCTTTTCATCAGCGTCATCCTGCACATCTGGAGCTCGATTGAGCTGGCCGTCACGAAATCGGAAGCGCGGCCGGTCGGCTACACGCGCTGGAAACCGGCGGGCTCCAGTTACGCTTCGCGCACCATGTACTGGAGCGGGCCGATCGTCGCGGCCTTTGTGGTTTATCATCTGATGCAATTTACTTTTGGCGTAGGTGGCACGCCCTATAATCGCCTGGATACGTATGGCAACGTAATCAGCGGGTTCCGCGTTCCGGCCGTGTCGCTGTTCTATATTTTTGCGATGGCGCTGCTCTGCCTGCATCTGCGGCACGGGCTGTGGAGCCTTTTTCAGACGCTCGGGTTCTATCATCCGCGCCACACGCCGCGGATTCATCGCGCCGCTTCGCTGATTTCTCTGTTTATTTTTTTCGGATTTATCTCGATTCCGATCGCGGTGATGCTTCGCGTCATCCCGCCGATCTTGTGAGGATGCGCGCCATTCGTAGCGGACAACCCTAACCCAGCGATGCAACTCACCGAGACCATAGAAACCACCAGGCTGTGGCGGCCGGGCTCGCTTTCGCTCGCCGCCAACGCGCCCAGCGGTCCCATTGAACGCGCCTGGGATAAAGCCCGGTTCGAAATGAAGCTGGTGAGCCCGGCCAACAAGCGCAAGCACGAAATCATTGTGGTGGGTAGCGGGCTGGCGGGAGCCTCGGCGGCGGCGACGCTCGCCGAACTCGGTTACAACGTGAAGTGCTTCTGTTTCCAGGATTCGCCGCGCCGCGCGCACTCCATCGCCGCGCAGGGCGGGATCAACGCCGCCAAAAATTATCACAACGACGGCGATAGCGTCTACCGGCTGTTCTATGACACGGTGAAGGGCGGCGATTTCCGGTCGCGCGAAGCGAACGTGTACCGGCTCGCGCAGATCAGCGTCCACATTATCGATCAGTGCGTCGCGCAAGGCGTGCCGTTCGCGCGCGAATACGGCGGGACGCTTGCCAATCGCAGCTTCGGCGGCGCGCAGGTGTCGCGAACTTTTTATGCTCGCGGGCAGACCGGCCAGCAGCTTCTTTTGGGAGCTTATCAGGCGCTGGAGAGACAGGTGGATGCCGGGCGCGTCAAAATGTTTCCGCGCACGGAGATGCTGGATCTGGTGGTGGTGGACGGCAAGGCGCGGGGCATCGTGACGCGCGATCTGGTCAGCGGAGCGATCGAATCGCAGGCGGCCGACGCCGTCGTGCTCGCGACCGGAGGATACGGCAACGTTTATTTTCTTTCGACCAACGCCAAAGGCTCCAATTGCACGGCCATCTGGCGTGCTTATAAACGCGGCGCGGCTTTCGCCAATCCCTGCTTCACGCAAATCCATCCGACCTGCATTCCCGTCAGCGGCCATTATCAATCGAAACTCACGCTGATGAGCGAATCCCTGCGCAACGACGGCCGCATCTGGGTTCCTTTAAACAAAGGAGACAAGCGCGCGCCGAATGAGATCCCCGAGGCCGAGCGCGATTATTACCTGGAGCGCCGCTATCCGAGTTTCGGCAACCTGGTGCCCCGCGACGTCGCCAGCCGCAACGCCAAGGCGGTGTGCGATGAAGGACGCGGCGTGGGCGAGCACGGCCTGGGCGTTTATCTGGATTTCGCCGACGCGATCGCGCGCCTGGGCCGCGGGGTGATCGAGGAGCGCTACGGCAATCTGTTTGAGATGTACCAGCGGATCACGGGCGAAAATCCGTATCAGACGCCGATGCGCATCTATCCGGCGATCCACTACACCATGGGCGGCCTGTGGGTGGATTATCAATTGATGTCCACCATCCCCGGACTTTTCGTCATCGGCGAAGCGAATTTTTCCGATCACGGAGCCAATCGCCTGGGCGCCAGCGCGCTGATGCAGGGCTTATCGGACGGCTATTTCATCCTTCCCTATACCATTGGAAACTATCTGGCGGCCCATAAATTCGAAAAAATCGATACGTTGAACGAAGAATTTCGCGCGGCGCAGGACGCTGTAGCGGAGCGCACAAGCCGGCTGCTTCAAACCCGCGGCACGCGCACGGTGGATTCGTTTCATCGCGAGTTAGGAAAGCTCGTGTGGGATTTTTGCGGGATGTCGCGTAATGCCGGCGGCCTGGAGCACGCCATCGGGAAAATTCGCGAGCTTCGCGAGGAATACTGGCGTGAGGTAAAGGTTCCGGGCGCGGCCAAGGAGATCAATCAATCTTTGGAAAAGGCCGGCCGCGTCGCCGATTTCTTTGAACTGGCCGAGCTGATGTGCATTGACGCGCTGCATCGCGAGGAATCCTGCGGCGCGCATTTTCGCGAAGAACACGCAACTGCCGATGGGGAGGCGCTGCGCGACGACGCGCGGTTCAGCTACGTCGCGGCGTGGCAATACAATGGCGGCGATCCGCCGCTTCTCAACCAGGAGCCGCTGAGCTTCGAGTACGTGCATCCGTCGCAAAGGAGTTATAAATAACGGCGGCGCCCTGATTATGAAGCTGATCTTCCACATCTGGCGCCAGCGCGACCGCGGCTCGCCCGGGCGCATGGTCCGCTATGAAAAAGACGGCTTGAATCCCGATATGTCGATGCTTGAAGCGCTCGACGTGTTGAATGAAGATCTCACGATTAAAGGCGAGGACCCGGTGGTTTTCGAGCACGACTGCCGCGAAGGCATCTGCGGCTCCTGCGGGTTCATGATCAATGGCGTGGCCCATGGTCCGTTGTTGAAGACCACCGTCTGCCAGCTCACCCTGCGCCATTTTGAGAACGGCCAGGAGCTTTATCTCGAGCCGTGGCGCGCCAAGGCGTTCCCGATCCTGCGCGATCTGATGGTGGACCGGAGCGCTTTCGACCGGATTATCGCAAGCGGCGGCTACATCAGCACTCCCACCGGAAGCGCTCCGGACGGCAATGTGATTCCCATTTCCAAGGAAGCCGCCGAAAGGGCCATGGACGCCGCCGCCTGCATCGGCTGCGGAGCCTGCGTCGCCGCCTGTCCCAACGCCAGCGCGTCGCTATTCACGGGCGCGAAAATTTCGCATCTCGGTCTGCTGCCGCAGGGCCAGCCCGAACGGGCCAGCCGCGCGCTGCGAATGGTCGCGCGGATGAATGAGGAAGGCTTCGGGCAATGCACCAACATTGGGGAGTGCGAAGCGGTGTGTCCCAAAGGAATCCGTCTGGAAGTAATCAGCCGGATGAACCATGATTTTCTGAAAGCGAGCTGGGCGGCGCGCCAACCTGCGACGGACTGACGTCCGCCCCGCTGATTGTCGAAAGTTCCTATCTCTGGCCGGTTGTTTCTTCGTTATCGGGAAGCGCGAAGGCGAGGTATTCTCCCGAATAGGATCCGCCGCCGACGGCGATTACGATGTATTGCTTGCCCTGCCACATATAGGTCATCGGCGAGCCTGAAACCGGGGCCGGCATCCATACCGCGCCGACTTCTTTTCCCGTGGCTTTATCATAGGCGCGCAGCATCGCTCCGCGAGGATGGGTGATCGACGTGACCTGGCTGTCGCCGACGATGACCAGCGTCTTGGTGATCAACACGCCGACACTTCCGTTCATGCCGGTGTTGCCGATGTCGCGGCCTTTCAAGGCGGGATGATTGCGGATGTTGTCCGGAGTCTCGCCGTAGGGCACCTGCCATTTGAGTGTGCCTTGATCGAGATCAATGGCCGAGATCACACCGTAAGGCGGCTTCACTATCGGCAAGCCCTGAATCAGAAGACCGCCGCCTCCGCCGCCTCCGCCGCGCGCCGCGCCGCGTCCCCCGGCGTTCGCACTCGCGCCAGCTCCACGAGCGGCGCGCTGCACGGGATAATCCGCGGCGCTGCCGTATCCGGGACCTTCGGCGACGCGGAATTCCTGATCGTTGCGGCCGGAGACGTAGCGAATGTCGGAAAATCCCGGCGGCGGGGTGCGCAAGGAAATCGGCGTCACATAGGACTGCGCGGCCTGCGCGTAAACGATGTGCGTGACGGGATCAAAACCGGCACCCGGCCAGTTCGTGCCCCCGCTTGCGTTTCCCAGGTTGATGCCGCCCAGCCAGTGCGCGGGATCTCCGATGACCGGAGGCGTGAACATTCCTTCGACGCGATAGCTTTTCAAGCGATCAATCGCATCGGCGCGCATTTCGGGCGTAAAATCGATCAGATCGTCGGGAATTTTGATGACATTGCGCGCGTAAGCCGGCGGCTTGGTGGGGAACGGCTGAGTCTTGGCGGTTTTTTCGCCGGGCACGTCGGATTGCGGCACCGGGCGCTCCTCGATCGGCCACACCGGCTTTCCCGTTACGCGGTCGAATACATAGAGAAATGCTTCCTTGCTCGGCAGCGCGACTGCCTTAATCGGCTTTCCGTCTACATTGATATCCACCAGCAGCGGCGCCGAGGATAGATCGTAATCCCAAATTGGGTGGTGCACGATCTGGAAATACCATTTGCGCTGGCCGGTCTTTAAATCGACACAGACCAGGCTCTCGCCGAAAAGATTATCGCCCGGACGCTCGCCGCCGTAGTAATCCGACGTGGGCGATTCTACCGGCAGATAGACCAATCCAAGCTGGGGATCGACCGTGATCTGCGTCCAGACGCCGGTGTTGCCGTTGACGTCGGCCGAACCGTTTTCCCAGGTATCGTAGCCGAACTCACCTTTTTTGGGGATGGTGTGAAAGGTCCAGAGGAGTTTTCCGCTGCGGACGTCGAAGGCGCGAACCAGCCCCTTGGTGTTGTTGTGGGTCTTGACGGTCATGCCTTCCTTGAACGCGGAGCCGACGATGACCGTGTCGTTCACCACGGTCGGCGCGGCGTGCAGGCCCGCCTCCCCGGTTTCCAAATCGATCTGTTGGCCGGTGCCCGTGTACATCCCTTTCTTCAGGTCGATCATGCCGTTTTCGCCGAAGGAGGGGATCATCATGCCGGTCTTGGCGTTCAGCGCGACCAGCTTATATCCGGTGGTGACGTAAATCACGCGGTCGTCGCCGTGGCCGTCGCTCCAGAAGGCCAGACCGCGTCCGGAGAGCTGGCGCGGGGAAAGCGCGGCGCGCTGTCCCTCGCGAATGCTGTGGACCCAGTTGATCTCGCCGGTTTTGGCGTCGAGGGCGACCACGTCGCGGCGCGTTCCCGCCGTGGCGTAAATCACTCCGTTGACCATCAGCGGCGTGCCTTCGAGCTTATATTCAGGCTTGGTCCCGAAATTATCGGTCTTCAGGCGCCAGGCGATTTCCAGCTTGCTGAAATTGGACACATTGATCTGGTCCAGAGGCCGGTATTTCGACCCCGCCAGATCCGCGGTATAAGTGGGCCACTCGGTGTCCTTGGGCTTCCACTGGGCCGAGGCGACTAAGCCGGCCGCGGCGACGCCGATTACGAGAATCGTTTTCTGTTTAGGCATGTCAAATTCCCTTTTGGCGAAGATATCACTGATTCAGCAAAAATGCGACCGGGCGAACTACATCAGCGCTTTCACGCATCCCCCGTCGACCAGGATGGATTGGCCGGTCACGTAGCTGGCCCGCGCCGAGCATAAGAATACCACTACGTCGGCGAATTCCTCCGGCCGGCCCAAACGCCCCATGGGGATGTGGCTGGTCCAGCGCCTTTCGATTTCGGCCGGGGAAACGTGCGCTGATTTCGCCAATGCCTCCGACAGCTCGCCTAAACGATCCGTCGCGGTATAGCCGGGGCACACATTGTTCACCAGCACATTATCCGGCGCATACTCGTTCGATAATGTTTTGACCAGACCCACGACCGCGGCGCGCACGGAATTGGAGAGAATCAATCCCTCCACCGGCTGCTTCACGCTCAGCGAGGTGATGGTCACCAGCCGTCCCCATTTGCGCGACCTCATTCCCGGCAAAACCTGGCTCGCCAGAAACAGCGTGCTCATCAGATTCAAATCGATCGCGCGGCGCCAATCCTCGATGGTGGTCGCATCGAAGGGCTTTGCCGGTGGCCCGCCCGCGTTGGCGACGCAAATATCGATGCGTCCGAATCGTTCATTCACGCCTTGGATGAAAGCGCCGACCTGCTGCTCATCGGTAACATCCGCCGCGGCGGCGAACACGTCGGCTCCGGTCGAGTCGCGAATTTCCCGCGCGGCCGCTTCCACCGCGCTCGCCTTCCGCGAGCACATGGCGAGCTTGGCGCCTTCCCGCGCTAGCCCGAATGCAACCGCCTTGCCCAATCCCTGGCTGGATGCGGCGACCAGCGCGATCCGGTCCTTCAATTCCAAATCCATCGGATTACGTCCTCTCGCGATCGCCTCGCCGGAGATAAGCGTCGTCCTTGCTCAACCAGTCGGCGCGAATCGGCGAAAAAATATCCACATCGACGGTATCCTCAAGCGCCACGGCGCGATGCGGAACATTGGAGGGAATGTGCAGGACTTCGCCCGCGCGGACGATCACCTGGCGTCCTTCAATCTCGAACTTCAGAGCGCCTTCGATAATATAGGTGATCTGCTCACTTTCGTGATGGTGCTCGGGAACGACGGCGTCTTTTTTCAAAAAAACCTGCGCGACCATCGCTTTTTCGCCGCTGATTACCTTGCGCGAGATCACGTCGCTCATGGTCTCGAGCGGAACCGAATCCCACCTGTAAAATTTGTGTGTCATGCCGACCTATTGTAACGTTTGCGCGGCGCTTGGACGATGATGTAGACATGGGTCGAAGGATCGCGATTGTGGCGGGCACGGCGGCGGCCGTCGCGCTGGCCGTGGCCGGCCTGTATCACAATTCGCCGGCAGGCGGGGAAGCCCGCGTGACGCTAAAGTCTTCGGAAGGAAGCTTCAGTCTCGATCCGTTTTCGGCGATGGCGAAGATGCCGGCGTGGATGCCCCTGTATCCGGCGGCGGCGGAAGGAATTCATCACTCCGATCATCGCGAAGAGTCGCGCCACACCTACAGTTTCAAAACAGCGGACGCGCCGGCGGGCGTTGCGGCGTTCTTCGAGGATCGGCTTACGAAAAACGGATTTACGGTCCGGCCTATGGTGGGAGAGGAAGGCGGCCTGGTCAGCGCGATGAGCGCGGATAAAAAGAGAGCCATCACCATCACGATCGTTCGCGCGAAGGCTGAGACGCAAGCGGCCGTTCTGGCGATCGAGAAAAAATAATCGGCCCTGCTGTACGAGCAGATGGAAATCCCGCCCTCCGGATCAAGAGCGGGTGGTGCAAAAAATCGCGGCGAGTTCGTGCGGCGGTACGACTTCCAACTGCTGGTAGGTGCAGTCCTTCGGCTGCTTATCGAAGCGCCATCGCCGGAACTGCGCGGTGTGGCGGAAGCGAGCGCCTTGCATGTGCTCATAGGCGACTTCCACGACCAGTTCCGGACGCAGCGGCTCCCAGGAAAGATCCTTGCCGCGGCTCCAGCGGCTTTGCGCGCCGGGCATGCGGCCGCCCGGATCGGCCCCGGCCCACGATCGCCACGGATGATTTTCGAGCGCGTGCTTCCGATACGGTTTCAGAAACTCCACCAGCTCCAGGCGCATCTGATTGCTGAAGCTGGCGCACACGCCGACGTGTTGCAGCGCGCCGGAATCGTCGTACAGACCGAGCAGCAGCGAGCCGACGCCGCTCGCCTCGCCTTTTTTGTGCCAGCGGAAACCGGCGGCGACGCAATCGCAATCGCGCTCGTGCTTGATCTTCAGCATGACGCGCTTGTCCGGCTCGTAGCCGAGGTTGAGCGGCTTGGCGACGACGCCATCGAGTCCGGCGCCCTCGAATCGCCGGAACCAATCGCGCGCGGTGGCGGCATCGCGCGTGGCGGGCGTGATGTGCAGCGGGGGGCGCGCGCGGCCGAGCACCGATTCGAGCCGCGCCCGCCGTTTTTCAAAGGGCGTCGAGCAAAACTCGTGATCGTCCTCCGCGATCAGGTCGAAAAAAACGATCGAGGCCGGCGTTTGCTCGGCCAGCATCTTGATTCGCGACGCCGCCGGATGAATTCGCATCTGCAACGCCTCGAAATCGAGCGCGCCGTTTCTCGCCAGCACGATTTCCCCATCGAGCACGGCGCGCCGCGGTAGCTGCTCGCGCAGCGGATCGATCAGCTCGGGAAAATAGCGGTTCAGCGATTTCAGATCGCGGCTTTGGATCATGACCTCGCCGCCGTCGCGGAACACGATGGCGCGGAAGCCGTCCCATTTGGGCTCGAAAATCCACTCGCCTGCGCCGGGAATTTCGGCAACGCGCCTGGCCAGCATCGGCGCGAGCGGCGGATTCACCGGCAGGTCCATTCCTTTTCATGCTAACCCGCAGGCGGCGATCACAGCAGCGCGCGCGCCAATTCCTCGAATTTTGCGGGCGTCATCAAATGGAACCGAATCTCAAGCGAGGTGAACTCGCCGACCGCTGCTGTCATTTCGGGGGATGGAATTTCCGGCGTGCCCAAATACAGGCTCACGCCGGCGACGCGAAACGGCAGCACGCGCCATCGCCGACAAACGTGTTCCGGCAACGCGCGCGCGATCGCGAGGCGAATTTCGTTGGGGTCCGGCGCGCTCACCGGCAGCCCTTGTTGCAGGCTCAGCGCCTCGTAAAGCGAGGCTTCGTCGAGCGCTCCGAGTTGAACCAGATGCTCGCCCAGCCGGAGATCGGCGGGCTTGGTGGCCAGCGCGGCCTGAAGCGCGGCGGCCGACAAATTACCGGAACCGGTCAGAATCTCGCCGAGCTTTTTTTTGTGCTCGAGCAGCGCGGAGCGCGCCGGAAAGGCGTGATCGGTTTTGAGCCACTTAAGCGGGCGGCCGAGAGCGCGCGCTTTGGCGAACCGGGCCACGGCTTGCATCGTCGCGGCGGTGTTCAGCACATTTCCGTACACCGCGCGAAGCGGCGCGAAAACAGCGAACAGTGGGCCATAGATTCGCGCGCTGCAAGCGATTCGCACCGCGGCCCGCAACAAGGCGCACGCCAGCGTAAGCCTGGCCACGCCGAGCGCCAGCGGAGTCGCGCGCGTCCAGACGTGCGTGGCCGCGCCGTACAGAAAAACGAAATTCGCCGCGGCGCTGAGCGGATTCGCGATCAGCCCCTTGCGATCGCGCCACAGCCAGTACGCCTCGCCGAGATTTTTGCCCCATCCGTGCCGCTGCCAGCCTTGCAGCGCGATCCCGGTGACCCAGCGCGTGCGCTGCCGCAGAGCGGCGGACCAGGTCTGCGGGAAAAATTCGCGCGTCGCGCAAAAATCGCGCCGCGGGCCGGAGCGGGCCAGCGGAACGAACGCCTGCGCGCATCCCAGCCGGAACATTCTCAGGCCGTTTTCGTAATCCTCGGTGAGCGCCTCCGGCTCGAACACGCGGTTGGCCGCGGCTTCGGCGAGCCGGTCGAGCGCAGCGCGGCGAAATCCGGTCCCAACGCCGGCGCCGGGCACGAATCCGCCGAGCAGCGGGCGGACCGGCATGTCGCGCGTGTGATACTCGGCGAATTCGTCGCAGTAAAGCCCGTGCGTGAGATTACGGATCGGCGTGGCCAGCGGAAGCACCGGCGTTTGAATGAAGTCGTAGCGCGCGGCGTAATAGTTGATCCAGCGCAACTCGTCGGGATGAATGATGTCCTCGGCGTCGTGCATCACGATGACTTCGAAACGCGTTTTGTAGCGCTCCTCGTGCAGGCCGAGGTGCTGGAAGATCCAGTTGAGGCAGTCGGCTTTCGACGTGGGACCGTCGTGCGGGCAGAGCACCAGGTGAATATTGGAGAATTTTTTCGCCGCGCGCCCGACGGCGGCCTGCGTGCGATCGTCGTTCGGATAGGCGCCGCAGAAGATGTGATAGTCGGGATAGCGGATGGACACCGCGTTGTGTTCGAGCATGCGCCCGATCACTTCATGTTCCTGCCACAGCGGCAGAACGATCGCGATGCGATGGCGCGGCGCCGAATCAAGCTGTAGCGGCCCGGGAGGAAAGAAGCTGGCGCGCGGGCGCAGCTTGCGATGCAGCCAGGCAGCGCACCAGGCCGCGTCGATCACCAGATCGTCGAGCCCGCTGACGAGCATCGCGATCGCCAGCGGGACCAGCAGACGGATCACAGCTTGATCGAGGGAAAGCACCACTGTAGTAGTGCGCCCGCGAAGTCCGGAATCTCACCTCAAAAAAAACGATGGAGGCGAACTATTTCTTGACGTACTTCTTTACGTCGCGCGGCCCGACTTCGGCGCCGTAGATATTTCCGTGGCGATCGGCGGTGACGCCTTCGGCGCCCGTGGTCGCGGGATGGCGGACGTTCAGATCCTCAGCGTCGGGATCGGGAATGAAGGCCGTCACTTCCCCCGTTTTCGCATTGCCGACGCGAATCCCGCGCTTCCATCCGGGATTCCAGCCATAATCGGAATTCATGCCGCCGCGCCCTTTGCCCTTGGACTGATTCGGATCCGGCTTCACGCTTTGCGACTCCGAATCGGCCACGTAGATCACGTCGTGCTGATCGATGAAGACGCCGCTCGGCCGGCTGAATTGCGTCCACTGGTCGAGGTATTTGCCGTCCTGATCGAAAATTTCGATGCGGTTATTCTGGCGGTCGGCGACGAACAGCCGTCCTTTCGTATCGAAGGTGATGCTGTGCGGCATCTCGAGCTGGCCGGGTCCGGAGCCGTGGCCGCCGAAGCGCTTGATGAATTTTCCGTCCTTGGAAAATTTCAAAATATCGGCCGGGCCTTCACCGCGCCGGTTCTCATGTCCTTGCGAGATGAAAATATCGCCGTTCGGCGCGATGGCCACGGAAGTCGGTTGATTGATCCCATCCTCGCCTTGACCGGGCACGCCTTTCTGGCCGAGCGTCATCAGCGTCTTGCCCTCAGGTGAAAACTCGACCACGATATGGCCCAGTTGATCGGCAATCCACACGTTATCGTGCTTGTCGATGAACATTCCGTGCGGGAAAATGAACATCCCCGCGCCGAAATTCTTGAGCATTTTGCCGGACTCGTCGAATTCGAACACCGGGTTCAGATCCGAGCCGGCGCAGGAGTTTTTGCCGCAGCGGTCGGCAACCCAGATATGCCCCTTCGAGTCGATCGCGACCGAGCTGGTCGATCCCATGGTTCGTCCTTCGGGCAGGTGATACCATCCCTTCACGGTTTGATAAGGATTCGGCTGCGAGTTGGGTTCGTTGCCGGCGAAGGCAACGGCCGCCAGGGCGGCGGCAAGCATGAGGCGTGACATGAATTCTCCTGAGGTTCGAGTATAACGGGTTTTCTGGCTTTTTTGCGGCGGCCTCGTCCGGCCTTCACGAACAAGCGAGCCTGTCTTGCCAGCGCGGATACCTAAATGCATCAGCACGGAGCGGATTCCCACCAGGAGCGTCCTCCAAATCGCGAATTGTTTCCTTTAAAAAACCGATTCAGAACGAAAACCGCGCGCCGATTTGTAGCGCTCTCGGGCCGCCGGATCCGAACACCTGGTTGATTCGCGCCGTCGGCTGCCCGAACGTCGCGGTGTTGTTCAGCGTGAAATTGTATCCGCTCAGATTGGAAATATTGAACAGGTTGAAAAATTCGACGAAAACGCTCAGACGGTACCGCTCGCGCGCAATGAACTCTTTGGTGAGCCGGACGTCCTGCGTGATGACCGGCGAGCCCAGCCCGTAATTTGCAGGCAGCGCCAACTGCGGTATCTTCACTCCGTTCTGTGCGGTCTTGCCGGCCCAGTTCTGATTGAAATAGGAAACCGCGTTGGCCAGATCCGATTTTCCGCAGCCGGCATTGAAGCAGTTATAGCCCAGCTTTGGATCGGCAATCGACAACGCCGTGGTGGTGTTGCCGGATCCGTTCAAGTCGATTCCGGTGATGGTCGGCATCAGTGGAGACCTGCTGATCATCTGCGAATTCAAGCTGAGAATGAGCCCCCACCACAAATTCACCGTGCCAGCGATGCTGAGATTGTTCCTCGCCAGGCTGGGACCGTAGCCGGCGAAGTAATTATCCAGATCCACGCTCGCATTTTCGCTGAGCAGTTTCTGTAAGGCGTAGGAAACCTGGAATTGATAGCGGTGGGAAAAGCGCTTTTGCACCCGGAGCAGCAGCCCATCGTAAACCGAGCGGCCCTCCGGCGTCCAGATGGTGATCGAGCCGGTGGAGCACTCCTGCCCCGGCTGATAATATTGCGCCGGCGTGCATACCGGAATCACCGGCGAAAGCCCGTCGCTGACCCGGCCGAAGCGATTCAGATCCAGCTCGCCCAGGCTGACATTTTCTCCCTGTCTCCGCGCCCAGTCGGCGGTCAGGACCATGTCGTGGCCCAAATCGCGCTGCACGCCGAGCGAGGTCTGATAGCTTCTGAGCAGCGGGAACCGGGACGGAAAAATTTCAATCCCCTGCTTGGCGATGTCAATTCCGCTTACCGAGTACGGCCCGCTGGACGGCGGAGTCGGCGCCAGTTGCTGGGTCAATGCCGGCAGTTGCTGATTCATGATCTGAATGAATTGTCCCAGAGTCATCGTCGTGAGCGAGTTCAGCGGCAGCGGCGCGCCGACCGGCAGCGGCGCCCCCTTGGCGCTCACATTGATGATCCCAGGAAACGTGTTGGTAAACGCACTGGCGGCGAGCGTGGTTCGTCCGTCGCCCGGCGGACCGATCGCGGCGCCTTCGCGGAAATGCTGCCAGATCGGTTGCGTGTCCCAGTACAAACCCGCGCCGCCGCGGATCACCGTTTTCTTATCCTTTCCCACCGCCCAAGCAAAGCCGAATTGCGGCGCGAAATCGGCGTAATTCGGCTGCGTCGCGCCCAATCCATAGGGCACCCCGCCGGTCTGCCCTTCGAGAATCGGCGCCAGATAGCGCGGCAACTGGAGATTGGAATAGAACAATCCGGTTTCCAGATCGTAGCCGAGGCCGAAATTGATCGTCAGGTTGGGCTTGGCTTTCCAGGTGTCGGCGAACCAGGGATGGATCCGTTGATTCACGTTGCCCTGGTTGTGTTCGTAAAATCCCGGAAAAGTTCCATTGCCGACGCCCACGCCGCTATAAATCGACGACGGAAGATTGTAGATCGGAAGGTTCAATAGATCAGCCGTCGAATTGATGGTCGTCGGAAGATTGGGGAACAGCGAACTGGTGAGCGATCCCACCAGCCCGCGCACCGTCTCCGGCGCCATCACGTAGACGCAGGCCGGATCGCAGAAATCCCAGGGCACAACTTTGGTGCGCATATGCTCGTAATCGACGCCAAAACGGAGACGGTGCGAGCCTTTCTGCCAGCTCAGCGTATCGTTGAATTCGAACGAACGGGCCTGCCGGAACTGCGGCGAATTCACGCTGTTGCCGGTTCCGTAGGTGCTTGAGCCGATGTAGCTCACAATCGCCGGCAGCCCGAAGCCCACGCAGGGATACGGGCAATCCTTGGGCAGCGCGTCCGTCACGTTGTTCTGCCAGTAGTGATACTGCGCGCGAAGGTCGTTCACCAGGTTGGTGGTCAGCACGCTGGTCAAACCGATCAGGCTCTGATCGGACCAGTTGTCGTTGTAATTGAAATTGGCCGGCTGCGGCGTCTGGGCGTAAGGGCCGAAGCCCTGATTGCCGTCGTGCGAATAGCGCAGGAAAAAATTGTGCTTATCGTTGATGTGATCGTCGATGCGCGCGTTGTACAGATTGTAATGATAGGGCTCCGGCCAGATGCCGCTCAAACCGCGAATCGACGGCAAATCCTCCTGCTCGGTGAGCACCGCGGTCTGATCCAGGTGCTCGTAGTTGAAGAAAAAAAACACTTTGTCTTTCCTGACCGGCCCGCCGAGCACCACGCCGGGATTTCTGCGCTGAAAGAACGGATGCGGGTTGAACGTGCTCCGCGACAGCCCCGGGTAGGCCGCCATGTTGTGATCGCGATAAAAATAATAGGCGCTGCCATGAAAATCATTGGTGCCGGAGCGGGTGATGATGTTGATCGCTCCCGCGGTGCCGATCATGGTGGAGGCGTCGAAATTCACCGAGGAGAGCTGAAACTCCTGCACCACCTCCTGCGAAAAATTCATGGAGGTACCGCCTTCCATCTCATCGTTGATCACGCCGCCATCCATAGTCAGCGTGGCGCCCACGCCACTGCCCGCCGTCGCGCCCGGCGTTGCGCCGAAGAAACTGACATTGAACATCGCGTTGAACTGCGCGGTGCTGCCCGGCGACACCGTGATGCCCGGCTCGAGCGTCGCAAGCTGTAGCGAACTGCGCCCGTTCAAGGGCAGGTCTTGAATCGTTTCCCGCGGGATGACGCCTTCCACTGTGTTGCTGTCGTAGTTGATCTGCGCCGTGGCCGCTTCCACCTCGACCACTTCGCGCGTCGCTCCCGGCTCCATCACCAGATCCACCGTGGTGGTGCTGCCGGCGACTACCTGAGCGTTGCGCACCAGCGTGCGAAACCCCTGGAGTTCCACTCGCATCTCGTATTCCCCCGGCAGCAAGGCCGGCGCGCTGTAGAGTCCGTTCGCATTGGCGGTAGCGGCGCGCTGCACTCCTGTCGCCCGGTTGGTGATGGTCACCGTGGCATTGGGGATCACCGCGCCTGAACGATCGGTGATGGTTCCAGAAATGATTCCCGTGGGCGCCTGCGCCACAACAGTAAACGTGGCCCAAGCGAATAGGATTGAAAACGACTTGGTTCCCGACATTTCCCGACCTCCCCGGTATCTCGACAAGCTGAAATTTTTTAGGATAGTATCCCGGCGGGACGCCCTTGTCAAGGGGGTTCTCAACCGTCCGGTCGGTCAATTGGCGGCCGCAAGTCTCCCCTGGACAACAGATAGGCGGCATGGTGCTGGAGGCATTGGTCCAAAGCGAAAAAACCGAGACTGTTGACGTTCCGTATGTGGAAGCCCTTCGTCGCACATCGCACCTTCAGGCCCTTTTAACACGGACGAGCGGGCGCATGGTGCGCCAGCTCGACCGTAATCCGGCGAGATACACCGCGGCCGCCGCCAACGACGCATCCAGCAGCACATTAAATAGGAACATGTGCCGCACCGTCTCCCATGCATCCCCAAAGCTCGCCGTCAGGAACGAAGCCAAACAGCAAAACGCGAGCAGCCAGCCGAAATCGCGCGCCAGCGACTGTCCGAAACGCCATGTCAGGAGACCCGCGCTCGCCAGCAATGCGAAAAACAGCGGGCGCGCGGCGCGGACCAGCGCCGCCTGATGAAAATCGCTCCACAGCGCGAACGCTTTGCTCCGCGCCTTCGGCGGATACCCCGCCGACGCCGGAAAATTTCCCAGCTCCGGCCGCAGCAGCATCGCGATACGCAAATTTTCCGCCACATGCCGCCACATCCGCGCCGGATGCGCCAAATAAAAGCGCAGTACCGTCCAGACCGTTATTTTTCGGCCGATGATTCCTCGATCCTTCAACTCAGCAAAGGGGGAGTTCGGAGCCCACGCGCCAATTCGCGAATAATCCTCGCTACCGGCCGGCAATCCGAGCCTTGCCGCGTCCGCCGCCGGGGTTCGCGACTCCGGCAGCACCGATAAAAACACAAGGTTGTAGGCGTTGGCGGCCTTCAGTTCGCGCGGCGCTGTCGCGATCATGAACGCCGATGCGCAGAAAATCGCCGCCGCGCCGGCTCGCCCCAGCCAGGATCGGGGCGATAATCGCAGCGCGAATACGGCGAGCAGCACGCCCGCCGGCGCGTTCACCGGCTTCGCCAAAATCAGCAGCATGGACCAGGCAATCCATCGCGCCAGACGCGTCTCGGTCACGCCGTTCGAACAGATCTCGATGCTTTCGGCGATCAGCAGCAGCGCAAAAATAAAGGACGCCGCCTCTGCGTAGAAGCTGTTGAAGTAAGAAACGTAAGCTACATCCGTGGCAATCAGCACAATGAGCGGCCACACCACGATCCAGCGCCGGGTCGCGCGCAGCAGCCACGCGAGCGCCGCGAGAAACGCCAGCCCGTGAACGAATCCCATCACGCGGATATCGAGCTTGCCGTCTTTGGAAACAAATCGATTGACCGCCAGCGCCGCGCGCACGAACAAATCTTCCGAGGAAAACTGCTCCCACCCGTACGAGCGATAATTCGCGTCGGGAACGTAGTTGAGCGCGATCGCGGAAAAATAAACAGGATCCTCGGGCCCATAGCCCAGCTTTCCGATTACCCGCCGGAAATCGGCCTGATTCGCCAGTCCCACCACCGGCGGCATCATCGTCTGATACGCGACAATCGCGGCCGCCGCGGCAAGCAACCAGCGCATGATCCCAATGATATTCGCGCCCGGCCCTGGCGTAAAGCAAAGCGGCGTTACTTGATCTTCTCCGCTTCGGCGTCGCTCTCTTCTTTCGCGATCAACTTCACCTCCGGCGTCTCATGCGCGTTTTCGGCGAGCTCCAGCGGAGTCGCTTTGGCGTCGAATCGCGCGCGAAAATCCGGATCCTGCAACAGCCCGAACTCGGCATCCTCCCATGCCGCGATCCGATATTCGCCCGGCGCCAGATTCTGCATCTTGAACGCGCCGTTCTGACCCGTATTCGCCGTCTTCAGCAGATCCGGATCGCCCGGGCTCCAAAGCGTCACGCGCCCATTGCGATCCGTTGATCGCGCGCCGGTCTTCGACGCTCAAATAGTATCGGCCGCAAAGGTAGCTATAACGATGTCACTTACGCGCTTTCCACCGGATCGCGATCCTCGTCCACGATTTTTCCGGAGATCGTCCCTTGCGGCCGAGGGACCGTACATGCTCGGAATCGCCACCTCGTTCAACCGCAGATACACGCCCAGTTGCGCGCGATGATGGATCATGTGATTCAGCACCGTCCGGCGCATGACGTCGATGCGCGGCATCTGATAAACTTTTGCCCACGAACGTCAGGGTCCAGACTTTGCTCACTCCTCATCACTGGTGGATTCGAGCTTCTTGCGAGCCACACCCACCGACTCGTCGAACATCGCCAGGAGCTCCGCGCGATGAGCCGAATATGTTCCGGGCAGAAGCCTAAGCGCGATCCCGCCTGAAAAGCGGCCGGATCTACCCGGTTGCTACTGCGCTCTCGCCGTGGCCGACGTCGCGCCGGGCTTGCGATAATCGTGGAACTCGACCTCATTCCACGTCAGCGCTTTTCCTTCCTTGGTGTGGACGTCGGCGCGAAACGGCAAAAGATACCAATGATCGCCGATCCTGGCGTATTCCCAATGCAGCTCGATCGAAACCGCGCTGATCGGATACGTTTTCGGAAGATCGGTGGAAATAATGCCCAGTTTCAGGATCGCTCCGGTTTCGGCATCGACATTGATCACGCCGAAATAGCCGGTTGTGATTGGTTCGCCCTTGCCTTTCTGGATGGTCCACGGCGAATGTTCCTTGCGCACGGTGAAGCCCAGCAGGTGAACCCGGTGGCCGCGCAGCGCATCCCAGTTCGACCAGCTAATTTCCGCCTGCGATTTGGGATCGAACGTCCATTCCAGAAATTTGGTGAAATCGCTCGCCGGCATCGCCCACGGCGGACGATTGGCGTTTTCGCTGACCCGCTTGCCGTTGACGTGCAACATTTCGTACTGTTCCTTGCCGCCGATAAACGTGAGCTGCTCGCTGACGGTTTCGAGCGTGCGCCATTGATTGGTCCCCTTCGTGTCTTCGTTGCGGCGCGTGATCTGGGTGCAGAGGTAATCGGGAAGTTCCTTGGGATAGGCGCGCGCATGGGCGATGGTCGCTTCGATCAGGGTTTTCTGCTGCGCGTCGTCGAGCGGAGGCAAACCTTGCGGCGCCTGCTCCTTTTGCGCGAACGCCGCCGCGGCGGCCATCAGTATCAGCCAGGCGATTTTCATCTCGATTCCATCCCCGTATGCGCGGCTAGCCGGTGGAGGCCTACGCGTGGTTCATCATTCATTTTACCCGCCATTTTACCCGCGGGAGCGAGGCTTCATTGCTGCTTCTTCGCCGGTTTGGGCTGGTCCGGCTTTGCGGGTTCTTCTTGCAATTTCTCATCCGGAACCGGATCCGGAGTATCGAAAGTAATGGTCGTTTCCGTCCCGAACTTGCGATAGAGATGAAACGAGGCTTCGTTCCACGTCATATAGCGGCTCTCGCTGGATTTGAGGTCCGTGCGCAAGGGAAGAACGTAGGTATGGCCGCCGATATCGACGTTATCGTAGTTCACGTCGAGCTCTACCCGGTGAATCGGGAACGTCGCCGGAATGTCTTCGCATTCGAACTTGTAACGCATTACGGCGTAAGTGTCGCGATCGGCATAGATCAGCCCGCGGTATCCCGCGACGATCGTTTGCCCCACCGATTGCGCGTAAATCGTAAACCCCGAGCGGGATTTCGGAACATGAAAGGCGAACACGTACATGCGTTTGCCGCGAAGAGTCGCCCAGTGATCCCACTGAAATTCGGCGGCCGTGTCCGGGTCGAAAATCTCCGAAAAAATGCTGCCGAAATCGCCCGATAACGTCGATCCGCCCAGCTTCATGTGCTCGACATTCGTCACCGGCGTGCTGTTGATCATCGTAACTTTGTAATCTTCCTTGCCGTTCACATAGCTGACCTGCTCCTGAACGGTGTCCGCCAGCCGCCAGTTTTCCGTGCCGGTGGGATCGTAGTGGCGGCGGGTGACCTGCACGCACATGTAATCGGGCAGGGTTTTCGAATAGGCGCGCGCCCGTTCGATAATTTCGTGAAGGATGCGCTGCCGCTCGGCTGGATCGGGCGGAGGAATCGACGGGGGCGGCGGCGCGGGTGCGCGCGGCGGCGCAACCGCAAGGTTCGCCGATGCCTCGGCGAGTTTCCGCAGCGCCTCCACCGTTTTTGGACCCGCGCCCATTCCTTCCAGCTCTTCCACGCGGCGATCCTCCAGCTTGTCGGTCAGCTTGATGCGCTTCACATATTGCGCGACCTTCGAATCGTCGTGGCGCAGTTGAATCGAGGAGCGAATGAACGCCACCACCTGGTCGGCGGTCATCGTATAGGTGAACTGTGCGTAAACAGCGGCAGCTGTGGTGAAAACAAGACACCACGCGATCACCGCCCGGCGGTTCGAGCAAATTCCGAAAATCAGGCTTGTGAATCGCGACACTAATTCGATGCGGATCGCCGTCTGGCGGGTTTCGCCGGCGCGGCGGTGGTTTGCGGATGAACTGTTTTCTCGATCGCCTCCAGAGCCAGCGGAGCCATAATCCGATACCCCTTCGCATTTGGATGCAGCCCGTCGTCGCTAAGATCCGCCTTCAGCAGGCCGGCCTGATCGGCGAGCGCATCGAAATAATTCAGGTACGTGTAGCCGCGCTGGCGGCAAAGCTGCTGAATCCATTCGTTCAAGGCCGCGATATAGGTCGGCGGCCGCGATTCGGTTTGCGCGTACGAGGGATTCTGATCTTTGTGATAATCGCTAACCGGCGTGACGGAGGCGAAGATCACCTTAATCTTGTAGAACGACGCCAGGTCCGCGATCATCAGGTAGTTATTTTCAATATCGGTCAGCGGCGTGCCGCGCGCCAGATCGTTGGTTCCGGCGAGAATCAGCAGCGCTTCCGGATGCAGGTCGATGACGTCGGCCTTCACTCGCCCCAGCATTTCCGAAGTCACCTGCCCGCTGATGCCGCGATTAATGAAATCGCGCCCCGGGAAATATTCGTTCAGGCGCCAAAAATCCGTGATGGAATCGCCGAAAAACACCACCCGCGGATTTTTCGGATCGGGCGGCTGCACCTTGCGATTCGCCTCCGCATAGCGTTGCAGATTGTCGCGATCGGCGCTGCGGAGCTGGCTGTCTTTCAAATCGAGCAGAGCGCGGAAATGCGACTCGAGCCGCGTCGCATCGTCGCGCAGATCCGCGAATTGCTTGCGCGCCGCGTCCGGGAAGGGAAATGGCTTCGGCACCGCATCGGCGAGCGCCAGATAAGCATGCAGGTTCGTCAGCAGAACGTAGGTCGGCTGGCCCGCGTTGCGGCGGAGTTGAAGCTGCGCGCAGGCCTGCTTCGCGTTTTCGATCACCGGCGCGGCGGCGCGCTGTAAATCGGGCACGGCGATCCCTCCAGCCTCCATCAACTGTGTGGCTCGAATGCACAGCTCATTGACGTCCTTGGCGGGCATCAACGCCTGCGGAGCCTGGGCGAACGCGCCCGCGCTCATCGCCAGGACCGCGAAAATCATCGTCTGTCTGCTCACGGATGCTCCTCCTTTAAAAGGGACAACGTGACCGTTCCGATCGGAAACTGCATTTTGAGCCGGATCTGCACCGGCAGCTTGCGCTCATCGTCGGTGAGCCAGATAAACGCGCGGCCCTTTCGCGTATAGATCACGCCGTTCAGCATGTTCGCCTCATAACGGACCGCTTTGTACGATCCGGCCGGCGTTTTGATCTCCTCGCGTTCCTGCGCCTCTACCCGGACGTTGGCGGCGCGCCTGCCGTCGCTCATCGGAATCTGCGCCGATTGGCCCGGCGCGACGTTCATCTCCCGCAGCACCGCGAGCGCTCCGATCACTTCGTGCGTGCATCGCGGGATAGAGATCGAATCGCTATGCAGGACCGCGTTCTTGTTCAGGTCGCGCTCCAGAAAAGTCGCGCGGAGTTGCGAACGATCGTAGCTGACCTTGGTTTGGTGATGGCGCTTGCCTTCCTCCGAATCCATCACCCATCCAGCGGCGCAGAAGGATTGATCGTAGTCGGCCGAGTAAACATCATGGATCCGAAACAGGCTGCTCACCAGACCCGCCGAGTCCAGACGCAGGTCGGCACGGTTCCGATCCGCCTCAATCACCACCGTTCCGGCGTGAATCAGCCGCCATTCTACGTCGTAAGTAAGTTTATCCGCAACAGAATGGAGAACCGCAGGGTCCGATTCCGACCGGGTTGAATTTTGCGCCGCCACGAGGGAACACGCAGCTGCGAACAAAGCGGCGCCGGGGGAAAACCGCATTAATCTGCTAGTGTAGCACCGGGCAGCGGGCGGCTCATTTAATGTAAATCTTGGCTTCCGACGTGTATCCGTCGGTGGTGCTGACGTCCAGATAGCCTTCCCCGGAGGCGATTCCGGAAGGAATCGTGATATTCACCTGATACACTCCCGCCAGCGTGGGCGCGAGCACGGCGGTGAAGTTCTGGATCTGCGTATCGCCGCCTTGCGAATCGTAGATATCGACTGCGAAATTCGGATCGTTGACCGCGGCCAGTGGGCTGCCGGGCGCCGCCGCGCCATCGGCGACCGCCGGCGAGGTTGACCCCAAACCCGTCGCGTAGAAAAACACCGTCTCGCCGGCCGCCGCCGGACTGTTCTGCGTCACATACGTGTAGTTCGAATGAAAAACATCGGCCGGTCCGACCCCGTTTTGCGTGGACGTGAAGACGCCCGGCGCCGTGCTCGCCGTGTAAAGCGTCACCGAATTGGATGTCGATCCGCCGGCGCTTACCTGGAACGAGGCCACGTTATAAACCTGCGTCTCGTTCGGTACGATCGCTGTGATCAGATTCGCCGAGGCTGCATAAAGCGGCGAGGGAACGCTATTGACCGGAATCATCGCGCCGCCCAGCGTCGTCGGCAGCGGCAGCGACCCGGCCGATTGCGTGGAAGCCAGCCCCGTGCCGAACATCGCCACATACTCGCCCGGGGCCACCGAATTGGTGATCGGGGCGAAACTGGCCGCGTTCAGGATTCCGTCGGGATTCAGAAACGGATTTTTTCCGGAAAGCAATGCCGCCTGGAACTGCGGTATCAGCGTGTAATATCCGTTCAAGCCGACCTGTAGCACGGCTTCGCCGTTTGCTCCCATCAGCCATTCAAAATTCGGATCGGCAAAGGAGCCTCCCGCCGGAAAATTGTAAACAATATCGGCGGTGTAGTCGAAGGAGCTGAAATTATAGCCAGCCTCCCGTTGGTGTTGTGTGCCCACGCCCTGTCCGTTCGGCAGCACCGATCCGTAGAACGCGTCGATGCAATTTTGTTGCCCGCAGGTATTCGTGGCGTTCTCCAGGCCGCCCTGAAAATAAGTTCGCGTATACGTCGCGTTGCTCACGGAGCTCGCGCTCTTCACGGCAACAAACAGATCGAACCCGTTCGGATTTCCCCCCACCAGAATGTTGCCGTCGGGCGAGACGGCGAACGTCTTGGCTCCGCTGACTAAGGCCGTCAGAGGGTTTGAAGCCGTCGGGAAGGTGATCGTACCGATATTTCCGCTGAAGGAATAGCTCACGCCGGAAAGCGATTGCGTGGTCGCCTGGCTGCCCTGATTCAGCATCTCTCCGTTCACCGTCACATTGCCGAAGCTGTTGCCGCCGCTGGCCGTCATCGTGAAATATCCGTTGCGGACGTTGCTGGCGTTGGCTTGCAAAAAATCGATGAACCCGACCTGGTAGGCGCCGGTCACTCCGCTCGCGGGACCTTCCGGAATCGCGACGAAAATATCCTGATATCCATTCTCGGTTGCGCTGGCGATCACTTCGCCGGCCGCTCCGACTCCACCGAACTCCGTATCCTGGCTATCGATTCCCACCGGCGTCTGGATCTGCACCTGCCCGCTCGAAGACACGGCGTAGACTCCGCTCACCGTATAATTCGAAGCCGCCGCCTGGTTGGCCGAATTGAGCTGCTGGCCACTGAAGGAATAATTGCCGTTCCCATCGAAAGTCATCGTGCCGGTGAGGCTGACGGCCTGGGTGATCGCACTGCTGTTGGAATCGGCCACCAGCAGCACCTGGCGCACGAAATATGCGCCCTTAAGCATCGAATTCCCGCTATTGTCGAAGCTCACCCGCGGCGTGGCGGCGCGCGGGCTGCGCATTCTGAACATAATGCTCTGATTTTGATTTTGCGCGCGCCGCAACTCGCGGGCGTGAGCCAGCCGGCCATGCGCCGTAGCCGCCGCCTCGTTCGTCTGCGCCATCGTCAGGCCGGCTACGATAAGACAAAGAATCCAGGGCTTCATAATAGAATCGACGCGAACCCGCGTACGTACCTTTCTCTCCCGATACGTTACGTCTTCATTGAAGCACGTTCGAAAGCACACTGTAACTCTACGCGCGGCGCGATCTTCCGGTTTACACTGAATTGCATGGCCGGCCGTCCGCGCGCCCGCGAGCTGGGAATTGTCACCGGAGCGCTCCCCACCGGCCCCCTCAACGCGATTACCGATGTCGCCGGCGTCAAAGTGGGCCACACAACCTTGCATCGCGGCGAGAAGATCCGCACCGGCATCACGGCCATTCTCCCGCACGGCGGAAACCTGTTTCGCGAAAAAGTGCCGGGCGCGGTGTTCATCGGCAACGCCTTCGGCAAGCTCGCCGGCTCGACGCAGGTGAACGAGCTGGGCGAAATCGAAACACCCATCCTGCTCACCTCGACGCTAAATGTTTTTCGCGCCGCCGACGCGCTGATCGATTACATGCTGGCGCTCGACGGCAATCATGACGTGCGCTCGATGAATCCGCTGGTCGGCGAAACCAATGATGGCGTCCTGAACGACATTCAGGGGCGATACTGCGGGCGCGAGGAAGTTTTCGCCGCGATTCAGGGCGCTAAATCGGGCGCGGTCGAAGAGGGATGCGTCGGCGCCGGCACGGGGACCATCGCCTTTGGATGGAAGGGCGGAATCGGCACCGCCTCGCGCCGCGCGGGACCGTTCACCGTCGGCGTGCTGGTGCAATCGAACTTCGGCGGCCGCCTCACGATTTGCGGCGTGCCGATCGAGCGCCCGCGCTCCGCTCCGCCGGCCGCCGTCGACGGGTCGATCATGATGATCGTCGCCACCGATGCGCCGGTCGATCATCGCAACCTGTCGCGCATGGGCGCGCGCACCATGATGGGACTCGGCCGCACCGGTTCGGCCGGATCGAATGGCAGCGGCGATTACGCGATCGCGTTCACCACCTCGCGCGAATCAAAGCTGTTGTCCAACGATGCCGTCTCGCCGCTATTTCCCGGCGTCATCGAAGCGACCGAGGAAGCGATTTACAACTCGCTGTTCAAAGCCGAAACGATTACGGGGAATGGCCGCACAGTGGAGGCGTTGCCGCTGGAGTCCACCGTCGAGTTGCTGAAAAGCCGAGGCGTGATCCGGTAAGCGATTCTCATTTCGCCGCCCCCGGGCGCGCCGTTCTCCTTCGGCCGGACGGCGCGCGCAATCCACTCGGCCAGGGGACGTTTTTATACCGCGATCCCCATCCTCCACAGCGCATACGCGACGGCCTGCCGGAAATAAAGCCACTGCTCCCGCCAATGCGTTCGATGCGGCTCCGGGCGAGGCGAGCCGTAGACGCTCATGCCCCGCGATTCGAGCATCTTCTTCACGCGATAAATATGATAGCCGTCGCTTACCACGATGCACGATTTCAGATCCAGACGCCGCATGATCTCCGCCGCGGCCGTGGTGCTTTCCACCGTCGTCGCGCCCTCCGCTTCGACCACCACCGCCTCCGACGGCACTTCGTGCTTGCTCAGATACGCGCGCGCCACTTCGCCTTCGGTGAACGTTGGATCGCCGCCGCTGCCGCCGGTGGTCAGAATACGCGGGGCGAGTCCTTCGCGATATAAGAACAGCGCGTGGTTCAATCGCGCCTCCAGCACCGGCGAAGGGCGCCCTCGATACTCCGCCGCGCCCAGCACCAGGATCACGTCCGCCGGACGCGCCTCGTCGATATTCGATTGATGCTCGATGGCCAGCGCGATCGAGCGCAGCTCGACCAGCGCCCCAATCATCGCGAGCGCAAGGATCGAGCCCGACAATCGAAACATCCACCGGCGCATTTGCTTTATGCCAACATTGTAAGACGTGATGACGGAAGCGATTTCAAGCGAGCGCAATCCGCTGCTCAAGGAAATTCGCCGCGCGGTCGCGCGCGGATCGCTCACCGAGCATGGTTTCGCCGTCGCCGAAAGTTTTCACCTGCTGGAGGAGGCCCTCGCCTCCGATTGCGAGATCGACTGCGTCATCGTCGCTGAATCCATCAAGAGCACGGTGGCCGCCCACGTTCGCGGGTTGAAACGCGCGCGCGTCATGGCCGTTCGCGATTCGGTTTTCGCGGCCTTGTCCTCCACCGAAACGACGCAAGGCGTGATCGCGCTCGTCCGGCCGCCGCAATGGACGATCGAGCAGCTTCTGCGCGGCAAATCGCTGGTGATGGTGCTCGATGGCGTGCAGGACCCCGGCAACGCCGGCGCGATCGTGCGCGCCGCCGAAGCCTTCGGCGCGACCGGGGTTGCGTTCCTCAAGGGCAGCGCCAGCGCCTATAATCCGAAAAGCCTGCGCGCCTCCGCCGGATCGATTTTTCGCCTGCCCATCGTCGCCGCCGCCGATGAAAACCTGCTGCTCGCCGCGCTCGAGCAGCGGGGCGTGGCGCTCTACGCCGCTTCGCCGCGAGCCGAAACGGCGATAGGCGACGCCGATTTCTCCGGCCGGACCGCGATCATCATTGGCGGCGAGGGACGCGGCGTCAACCCGAAGCTCGCGGCGAAGGCGACCGGCGTCCGGATTCCGACCAGCGGCGTCGAATCGTTGAACGCGGCGGTCGCGGCCGGCGTGTTGCTTTACGAATCGCGGCGCCAGAGGACGAAGGCATGAGGCGCGCCCGCCGGTTGAGCAGGCTGGGATGGCTGCTCATCGCCGCCCTTCCGTGTCTTGCTCCGCCGCGCTGGATCTCCATCGCCACCCCGTCCGAGCCATATCAATATTTTCTCTACGCCGGCAATCGCCGCATTGAAAATGCGCGCTTCAGCCCAAACAATCCGCACCCGTCGCCCGAATTTTCCTATCACTTCGTCGCCGGACGCGGCGGCCGCACCGTCTGCCGGCTCACCGATCGCCCCGATGTATATTGGTTTTCCCCCGACGGCAGATCTCTCGATGGCACGTTTCCCGCATCGAACGCCTCCGAATTCACCGTGAGCTCGCTGCAATCGGCGATCGAAGGCTTCGGGGTGACCGCCGCTTTTTCCGGATCGGCGGCGCATCGCGGCGCAATGGAGATCGTGTATTTCACCGATCGCCCCTGCTCGGACGCGGGCAACGAATACGGTTTCAGCCGCGACCTCGCCGACGATAACGTCCTCGTCTATTGGTCCGCCTACGCCAACTGCTCCAATGACGAGGCCAGCCTGTGCCGCAAGACGAACAATCCCGCGCTCGGCCCGGATTATTCAAATGTCCAGCAGGAAAACGGCGGCGCCCGCGCCGAGCACGGGTTCCGGCTCTACGGACTCGAACTCAGCCGCGTCTACACGTACAAAATTTTTCTCCATCAGCGGCGACTGCGCGTCGAAGTGTGGAACGGCGGCAAACTGGCGGAATGCTCGGATTCGCCCGCCGGCTCGCGCGCGCCGTGCTCGGTATCGCGCCAGGTTCAACCCTGGTTCCCCATCGATCAGCTTCGCTCCGGCTACATCGTTGCGGGCACGCAGAACGACGACGCGTCCGGCATCTTGCCGGAAACCGTCTTTAAAGTCTCCGATATTCTGGTGTTGAAGTGAGCCTTTTTGAAGCCGCGCCGCTTGCGCCCGCCGACGATCCCAAGCGTCCGCTGGCCGAGCGCATGCGTCCGGAAAAGCTCGAGGATTTCGTCGGCCAGCAACACATCCTTGGTCCGGGGAAACCGCTGCGTGCCCAAATCGAGCGCGACGAGCTCACCTCCATCATCCTGTGGGGACCTCCCGGCGTCGGCAAAACCACGCTCGCCCGCCTGATCGCGCGGCAGACCAAAGCGGATTTCGTGCCCTTCAGCGCGGTCCTCTCCGGCATCAAGGAGATCAAAGCTGTCATGGCCGACGCCGAGCGCTCCCGCCGCATCGGACGCCGCACCGTTTTGTTCATCGACGAAATTCATCGCTTCAACAAAGCCCAGCAGGACGCCTTTCTTCCCTACGTCGAGCGCGGCGACATCATCCTGATCGGCGCCACTACCGAAAATCCGTCTTTCGAAGTCGTCTCCGCGCTGCTCTCGCGCGCCAAAGTCTACGCCCTCCGCGCCCTCACCGTGGATGAAATCGTCACCCTGCTCGAACGTGCGCTCGAACGCCTGCAACTCGCCTCCTCCCGCGAATTGCTGGAGCAGATCGCCATCTACGCCAACGGCGACGCGCGGGCCGCATACAACATCCTGGAGCTGGCCAGCGCCGTCGCACGAGAAGGATTGCTGGAGCGCGACGCCATCGAGTCCGTAATCGAGCGTAAAACGCTGCTCTACGACAAGGCCGGCGAAGAGCACTACAATCTGATCTCGGCGCTGCACAAGAGCATCCGGTCTTCGGACGTGGACGCCGCGCTGTACTGGCTGGCGCGAATGCTCGAAGGCGGCGAGGATCGCTTGTACATCGCCCGCCGCCTGGTTCGCATGGCTATCGAAGATATCGGCATGGCCGATCCGCGCGCGCTGGAGCAGGCCATCGCCGCGCAGCAGGCCGCCCATTTTTTGGGCGTTCCCGAAGGCGATCAGGCCCTGGCGCAGGCTGCGATCTATCTCGCCGTCGCGCCCAAATCCGACGCGGCCTATCGCGCCCTGAACGCCGCGATCGAAAGCGCGCAAAACAACACGGCCGAGCCGGTGCCGATGCAGCTTCGCAACGCCCCCACCCGCGCCATGAAGCAGTGGGGCTACGGCGAGGGATACCAGCACGCGCATCAGTTCGCCGACGCCCTCAATACCATGGAGTGCCTGCCCGACAATCTCCGCGGCGCCGAGTTCTATCATCCGACCGCGCGCGGACTGGAGCAGAGAATCGCCGAGCGGCTCAAGGAAATTCGAGCGAGAAGAAACAAGCCATCGCAGTGAAAACTTCGCCGGTTCCTGGGGTATCATATGCTCCATGTCCAAACTCGCGGTCCTGTTTCTGCTTGTCATCGCGGTCGCGTCCGCGCAAAAGAAGGCCGTCGTTCCCGCGGGCGCCCGCACCAGCCCAAATTTCAGCCCGGGCATTCAGGTGGGTGATACGCTTTACGTTTCCGGCCAGACCGGCTCCGATCCCAAGACCGGCAAGGTGCCGGAGAATTTCGAGGATGAAGTCAAGCAATGCCTGGCCAACATCGGCGAGGTTTTGCGCGCCGCGAAAATGGATTTTTCCAACGCCGTCGCGGTCCAGGTCTACCTCACCGATATGGATCTGTTCCAGCGAATGAACGCCGTCTACACCCAAACCTTCAAGGATCCGCGGCCCAGCCGCACCACCGTCGGCGTCGCCAAACTTGCCGCGCCCGGCGCACGTATTGAGATCACCGTAACGGCCCGGAAGTAGCGCGGTAAAACCGCGAGTACCAAAGTCCTATACGATTCGCGCTAAGTACGGTATTGCGCCCGCCGCCGCAACGCCGCACACTCATGAATGTTGGCGAAAGCCGCCGAGGATATATTTGTGACGAATAAGACGACGCCCGACTCAACCATGCAGCCCAAAGCCGCGGATCGCCGCCAGACGGACCGCTTTCCCATCTCGCGCGAGCTTCGCTATCGCGTGCTGAATAAACGCAGCCTCGAAGAAGCCGGCGACGGCAAAACCATCAACATCTCAAGCGGCGGAGTCCTGTTCACCACGCAGCACATTCTCTTGCCGGGGCGGCGGCTGGAGCTATCCATCAGTTGGCCGGCACAGCTTGATAACAAGACCGCGCTCAAATTGGTCGCCCGGGGGCGGGTGGTTCGCTTCGAGCACGGCCGCGCGGCTCTGGAAATCCAGCAATACGAATTCCGCACGCAAAACGCTTCGGGACCGCTCGGGCTCGTGAACTGACGCTACGGCCGCTTTGAATACCGCTCGTAAAGCTGGATCTGCTTGTCCGTAAGCTCGATTTCCTGACCCTTGATATAAAGGTGCTTGATCTGCGTCGGCGTCTCCAGCGGATCGCCGTTGGTGATCATCAGATCCGCCCACTTGCCCTTTTCGATCGATCCGATTTTGTCGCCTACGCCCCAGATCTCGGCGGCGTTGATCGTCACC